>Ga0194133_10006427_pt1 | contig 14456 bp, 12 predicted proteins | sample TA2KigOf40mmetaG_FD_155448 | JGI IMG/M metagenome (GOLD analysis project Ga0194133, IMG submission 155448) | Freshwater microbial communities from Lake Tanganyika, Tanzania - TA2015055 Kigoma Offshore 40m | ecosystem: Environmental > Aquatic > Freshwater > Lake | place: Tanzania: Lake...
GAGTAAAGGAGATGGATGGGATGAGACAACTAGCTCTTTTAATGAAAGTTTCAACACCAGATCTACACGAGAAATTCTCGAAAGCCGATGCATATATTCAAAAGATTTTGTTTGATGCTTTTTTTTTGGTGGCGCTTTTTGTGTAAAAGAAACATGAGTTTTTACAGGATTCTAGATTGGAAATTTTCTGCGTAAGTTAAGATATTTTTTTGTTGTTGTTGTTGTCAATATCGTGTTACATTTTTCTTCTGGATTATTGACAAGGGTTTAGGGATGGAAGGAACTACTTAAAAATTTACACGACAGAAATCTAACAGATCATGAAAGAACGTAAGTGTCAAACATCTTTAAAATTCAAACTTGCCTATTACTTCAAGGCGTAAAAGCTGAAGATGAAGGGGAAATTTTAGAAGAATTGATCTGACTAGAAGAAACATTTTGCAAGAGACTTAGCCTTAGAGGTGGCGTTACTCAATTTAATTAAAAGTTTGTCTATATTTGATGAGAAATTTGCCGGGCGGAAGCTGGAGCTTATTAAGAAAAACGTTTCATTGGGTTTGTTTCTTCTAATAATTTTTTTTGCTGAGGTTTTATTTCCAATACTAATTTGGTAGATTCGAGGGGAGGATGGGAAACGCAACGAGTTTAAGTGTTCAGGTGGTTTCTCACTGACAAGCCTGAAATTTTCGAGAACTATATTATGAATGGACTTTATAAGAGCAAAATTACATTCATACCTACTTTTAAGCATCAATTGTAAGTTGGTTCCAGGCGGTAATTGTGAAGTTGCCATTCCTATTAGCTGACCGCACGGATGAGAAGTCGTTGTCACTGTTGGAGGATCCAAAATATCCTTCTGTCTCATGATCATCTACAGAAGTTCAAATTATCTTTCTCATTATTATGGCCACAGAAAAGTTAAAGAAGACTTATGATAGGGGAAACTTCACTTAGACCTAATATTACTTTGGCCAATCAAGAATAAAATCCAGAAATGACTCTGATTTAGCTAAGTACATTGCCATAGTCTAGACTGCCAAAGATGATATTATTTTAATTGCACCTTTGTCAAATATCATTTTTTTATGTCCATAAAAATATTGCATTTCAATCCAAGCCAAATGTTAAGATTAAAAACAAAACTGGGTAAGCTTGCTTTTCTTATCTGTAGAAGTTTTTATCTTTTGGAAATACAGCCTTCAGAGACAGATGTAGGACTATTAATTTTGACTTTCTTTTGCTGGTTGAATGGAAAAAGACACATAAGAGAGAAAAGAACCTTTTCTGCTATTAGGGAGTTCAGCATTATATTGCAATTAAACCAAACTGAAGTGTATGATGAAAGCAGCCATCTATTTTCATTTAAACAAAAATGTGTCACAAAAAAACGAGAAAATAGTTAAAGTGTTTTTAGCCATATGCAGTGGATGAAAATTTAGAAGACTTTTAAAAGGGTCATGGAGACACCTTTTGTAATCTGACTTGGTTAATTTTATGGAGATACGAGAGGCTTGAATATCATTTTGATAAACTTTAAAGACAGAAAATCCTCTATCCACGTGGCTGCCACATGTTCAATAGTTTCGATATATACATACTTAACCAACTAAATTGATGAAGAGTTTTTTTTAATTAATGCGAAAGAAAAACAAACTAATGGTCTGAAATAAAATATTGGTTTTTTTCACAAAAAAGAAACAATTATTGATTAGTCTAGAGCAATCGTTTCCAGTTTGTCTGGGATTTTTTTTATTTAAAAATATAAAATTTAATTGACCAACGTGTATTTCTCCTCTATTTCAAGCGTAAAAAATGGAATCAATATCAGCCTTTAAAACCTATTTCATTTTCAACTCATTTACTTTTTTCAAGGATTTTTATTACTAGCATTGAAAGAAGGGTCATGTAAGGAATAAAGCATGAAAGTAAATTAACAGGTTCAAATTATTCTTAAGGAAAGCAAGTTTGAAAAGCAGCTGCTTCTCTGAAAGCGAGCAGAAACACGAAGATGGCGTCGTGGGTGTAGGAAGAGAGGCATAGGCCTGACAAAGGGAGTGCTGCTATGATAATTATTAAAAACTTCAGTGTTTCATCACATTGGCATTGAAACATTTGTATGGGGATAAAAACCAAAATTGTGATTGTTGTCTACTGAAAAACTGATAAACAATGCAGTTCGAGTAACCTTTTAAGCAAACAGACACGCCTGCCTTGCTTCGCTTCCCTTTTAACACACAAAGAAAAGAAAAAACTTCCCACCAGCTTTAAAACATGACAAAATCACAGTTGCAGTCTTGGACTTTTTGAGGCCTGAAACAGCTGGGGTGTGAGATAGAGGGAGAGAGAGGAGAAATAGTTTGTTTGACAACAGACCTGTTAAAAAATTATTGCCAACTACATAAGTAAGAGAACACTGACTGAAATAAAACTTAATTCGTGTTTTCTTTCTAGACTGGAAATCAAAAGGGAAATTTGATATACGTAACAAAAATAAAATTGAGAATTTTTGATTCCCAAAATCTCTCACTTTAAAATTTCAATGTTCGAGTTTATACTGATTTGAAAAAGAATCCATTCATCCATTTCAATATTAATTCTTAGCTTTTTTTATTGACTTATGAAAAAGGTACGAAGTTATAGTTGTGGCTAACAATTGAGTAACTAAAACGGACCTGTGCAAACAATAAAAGTGAAAAGTCCAGTCCAGACGTCTAGACCTGACGTACTCGACAATACTTCAAATAAGCAAACAACGATCGAATCAAGAAAATATTTGTGCATTTCGAAAACGGTTAACGAAGAGATAAAATAACCTTTAATTGTTTCATTGGCCGACTGCACTCAAAACTAGAAGATTACGCAATAGAAAAAAAAGCAAAACGAAACGAGCTGTTATTCGCATACTTTAGTCAACTTTCTTTTAAAGTGTATCTAAGCAATCTCTGTAGAAGCTGTTAAAAGGAAAATGCCTAAGCTTAACTCAACTTTATATATCAATCTGAATTGATATCTGAACTCCTTTTACGAAGATATTAGTCGAAAAATTTGCCAATTTAAAACTTATCAGCAAATTGATCACATAGGTGCAAGAAAATATATCATATTGACAGAACCTGATGCTGTTATAGATACACCAAATTACTTCAAGATAACTCTTTCATTGAAAATAGCAAGTAACTATTATTGAATGAATATGGTCTTACCAGATTCCGAGTTTGAGCTATGGCTCGAGCTCACAGTTGAAATGGAGCACTCAGAGACCGACCTTCTCTTATTGATGGCATCAACCTGGGTAGAGAGTAGCTCAAGTCGATGTCTTAGGTTGCGTTGCTCACGCATCAAGTTCTCTTTATTGGACTGAACTCGGCGGTCCCTCTCCTCCAAGGTCTAGTTTCAATAATTAAAGCATGAAATTTGATCATTGAACGTTCTATTTGTTGTAATTCAATCACCTTAATAAAATGTTTCGCTTTGTTCAGCAATCCAAGAGTCGTATGACGTGAGCTGTCGGCACCAAGGGGAACTATGTCTTTGAGCTTTTCTAAGCAATAGCGAAGATGAGCCCTTCGGTTTTTTTCCAATTCATTGTGAGTCGACCTAAAAAAAATTTTAATAATAGTATCTTAGATTTTCAATGAGGAACAAATTTTGAGGAAAAGTCTTGTGACAAACAAGTTGGAATTATAATGTGCCGCACAGCGATTAGATTGTACATTTGATAAACCCTTTTCCCTTGTTGTTATCATTTTACCACAGCTTTTTTGGGTAGATAAAGGCACTATTTGTTGCGTCATTGTTGATTTTCTTTTTTCAAAACTGGAGTTGAATTTTCTCTGTATGCAAATTCAATCAAACCCCTTTTTCTTTCCTCCATAAATCCATTGTGAATGTCTCATGAAATGAAAAACAATCAACTAACTAACCGATTGCCAATTCCCTTCTTGGTGGTAAGCTTCATCAGTCTTTTTTCATGATTCTCTCTAGAACCAGACGAATATCCAAATAATTCGGTTAACTCTGGCATTGCTGTTTCAGCATGACTTTTCTGAGTGGAATCATCCACAGACTCTTGAACTGGAAAGGGGCAAGCGTAACCGTGCTCCTCAGCTTCTGTAAGAAAGAGACAAACTTTGTATTCAAGCAGCTGATACTTCAACCATTTTTCTTTTAAGGCCAATCTTACCTCTTTCTCTTCTCTCAAGAAATTCAGCTGCTTTTAACAATGCATCAATACCCATGATAAGACTTTGATCCCAAACAAAAGGATGTAATGATGACTTTCTGAACACTGAGGGGCTCAACAGAATGGACGAGCAGAGAGAAAAAAGAGATCGCCTCTTTTAGAAAAACAATCAAATTTCTCTAAACCAACTGGTAAAGATGAAGTGTTGAAGTTGATCTAGGCGTGAGTAATGAATTTCGGTCAATGCTCAATGAAGAGACCAGTTCATCCCAGTCTAGTGTAGGAAGAAGAAATTAGAGTGTAGGACGTCTGAAGGGTACAAAGTAAGACACACTTTGACCGATATTCTTGTATAGCAGGAGCCTTTTTCCGTGTCTTGATCGTGGTTGACACGAGCAGAAAATCACAGCCCCAGCTGACTGCTGTCTTTTCTTTTATATATCCATTGAGAACAGCTTTATAGCAGCAGCGAATGCGCGCGATCCGAGTCCGCCTGCAGAACAATAAAGAACAAATCTACGTCACGTTATACAAACTACAAAGAAAATCGAGTAAAACACTGTGGAAACTGAAAGGGCCAAGCACAGACTTCTAAAATTCAAACGGTAGCAGAGTGCGTTTTGAAGAAAAGCGTGGAGGAAAATTAGTGTACCGAAAGATCACATTTATCTGATCATACGATTTTTGTTGCTAACCGTAAAAACATCCTAATTACTATTCGATATTTTTTATTGCACTAGGGTTGCATTGTTTTACTTTTTTCAACCACTGCCTAGAGAAAATTACCTAATTAAATTCAGGGTTAGTTTTTAGCTACGGACAGTCAAAATAGTCTTAAGTCCCTGGTAATACATGCACCTCAACTCTCATTCGAATTGAGCTCTGGTTGAACTTTTCAAAATCAAATTCCTTGTTTGAGCTTGAGAGAGGTTTTGGGAATTTTTTTAAATTTTTTCGCTCGTCTTTTTATTGTTCACAGATGTCTCTGAAATGTAATCTCGTACCATAGGTCTGAAAACAATGTTGACAACTTCAAATTTTGATCTAAAATTGTTGATTTAGTTTTAGAAGATATTGACGCAAATATTATTAACGAATGTCCTTGAAAAATGGCTAACTACGACGACCTCCTTCCAAAAAATCAGCAGGGCTTTAGAACACACTTGACTTGTGAACTGTGCGGTTATGAGCCGAGGACGAAAAATAGGTACAGAGAAAAGCAAGATCATCAGGTAAAAATGTTTATAGATTTAGAGTCTATTAACTTGATTTTCTAAAATTTGTTTTGCCAGATGCGGGTACATTTCATGAAAAAAGTGAACGAAACCTTCCCTTCACTCACAAATCTCAATTGTCCCTCTCCAGACTGTGTTTTTATTGCGAGAGACAAGCAAGTGAGAAATCTTATCCATGTTTGAAAAAAGCAACTTTTCATAGTTAAATTGTTATATTTCAGGCCTTTCTTAGACATTACATCAGCAAACATGGTCTTATCGAAAAATTTCTGAAGGAGACGTTAGCAGAAAAAGGAATTGACTGGCACCCTCCGGGTTCGGGTAACATAAAATTTGAATTTAGACTGAAAATACACTTTCTGGAAGGGCCGTTTTCTCACACTGATTCTTTAATACTTAAAGCCATCTTTTAAACTTGCATATGTTTTCAGGTCAAGAAAAAGTCGCGGTACAAAAGAGATATACTACTACAAACACAACGCAAGAGTTTGTTGTTACAGAAAACTTTGATGGTGGGTTGATAATTGACAAACTGTGGACAGTGTAATACCATTTTGTGTTTGACTAATGTTTTCGACTGTACAGGTGAATGTGTAGGGACAGAGGGTGATCTTCCAGACGGAACTTTTGTTTTAGTTCAACTGGACGACGAAAACCCAACACAAGAGGTAAATTTTCTCTTAAAATAAATTTATCAGATGGTTTTTGATTTGGTACTTTGCAGGTTTTCGGCAACAACGTTGATGAGAATGACATGGAAAGTCACACCACCATCCATCAGATTGATTTAGACGGTGCTCTCGTTGAAGAATTTTTCATTGATGCCACAAGTCCAAAAGCAGAGGAAAAAGCGAAAAAGTCTCGAAAACGGGCTACAGCTGAAACTATTTCTGAAGTAAGGATCACTAATTTTTTTAAACGTGAATTGCTTAAAACGTCAATAATTTCCTAGAAAAAGCGAAGCAAAAGGAAAAAATCAAAAAACATTCCAGGTAAGATTTCTTAATGTTTCTCCACACTCTCATTTTGAAATCTGACGCATTATTTCAGACAATGAAGATTCGAAAACACGCACAATTAGGCGAATCCTCGAAAATACAAGTGAAGAAAGCTCCATCTCTGATTCTGCAAGTGATGATTCTACTGAGGATGCAAGTAATTTGTTATGAGCTGTTGAAACTCAAATTCAATCTTATAGCACTGAGAAATTTTACTGGTAGCCTCTTCACTACCGTTGTCGCAACGTCGTTTGAGGAAGGATGCTCGGAACTTTCAACTTCTACAAATGTTTGTTGTTGATCTTGAACGAGAAAATTCAATCCTGCGAAGCGAAAATCAAGCTCTGAGATCAAGAGTTGAGGTTCTCTTGGATGCCTTGGTAAAGCTCATCTTTGGTTGTTGTTGCAGGATTCTTGTGGTTGCTTTTTCAAAAAATATTTTAGCTGTGCATAATTTTTAATTCGGATTATTTAAAAATTTAGTCTTTTCATCAAGTATATAATTTTCCAGGTAGAACAAGTATCCAGCAGAGATCTCACGTACGATACCCTCACAAATATTGCAAGGTAATCCAAGTCATATTTTTTGTAAAGTGGTCCGATGTAAAACACTTAGAAACTCCCAATACTTTGCTCAGGAATCATGAGGGCCACAACACTCCTCTGGTAGCGGAAATTTACGCGAAGCAAAAGGCAAAAGTGACAGATCAGTCTTTCGAAAGTGAACAACAGGTTATTTTACCGTCAAACTTTATTGCCTTCTGAATAAGTAATTTGATAACACTTTATCCAATTTTAGGCTGATTTTGTTTCCAATCAGTAAGAAACGAATAAGTGAAGGAACTGATTCAAAGTACAAACTGAAAGTCCTCTTGCTAAAAGCATTTAACCTTTTGAAAGAAAGTTTTTTGTGAATTTTGTGAATAAATATTAAATTTCTATAATATTTTTTTTAGTTCCGGTTTTACATATCTTATTATGTTATTGCAAAATTACATTATTAAAAGGGTTTAACAAGAAAAAATTAATAAGGAATGAATTTGAATCTCTTTTCATTCAAAATCCTAATACTTTAGGTATTTCTAGTGATCGCAACATTTCATAATTGTAAGGCTTATATTAGGAAAAACGTTCTAAAGAAAGAATATGAATTTGTAATTATTAAAAGGCCTCATACTTACAGTAAATTTTTGCACTTTTCAAAAGACTTCACAAATTTATAAATATTCTTGGTTAGAAACAATTTATCTGCACAAAATAGTTCAATATAGTTAATTATGATGGGTCAAAAAAATAAAATAATGTGATGTTGATAAAATTAGTGACAAGAATCAAATATACATCACAGGCACAGGCCAAATCCAATTTGTTTTTTAAGTAAATTCGTATTGTTTTATCACTGGTATCATTCTTAAACCAGTAAAATTTAGTTCATTGAGAGTTTCAAGACTATTTGTTAAGTATTATCATTTTTTCTTGATTTTTGCAGTGTTGATAAATATACCTGTGTGGTTTCCTTTTGTTCACCGACATGGAGTCCCCAAATTTTTGATGATTTTGCCAATGGCCACTTTGACATGTGCATCTAGGGTGAGGTAGAGGGTGAGTTTAACGCCAAGTGCCTTTACAGTTTTTCCCTTTATTTAGAAAAATTATCAAGCTTCAAGCCATTAAAAGCAAAACTCCCATATTTATTGCAGGTCAAGAATAGGAAAGGTTCGTCTCCAATTTCTGAGCCTAAAAATAAAACCTCCAAGATCATTGGGAAGCCTCTCTGTAGACAGTTTCATTCTCTGAAGAGAAAAGGCCCTAAGAGACTAAGAGAGGTACCTTTCTACATTTCTTATAAAGGTCACGTATGAAGAACGAAACTAGGAATAGGAAGTTTGAAAAAAATGTCACACGGAAGAACCAAATGACAAAATCGGACGGAGGATCGAAAAAGACTTTCTAAAAACATTAGTGTCTAAACTTCAAGTTTTGAACTTCTTTTGGTTTTCAAAAAATAATTTTATTTTATAACTTTTTTTTCCTAACTCCACTTTCCGTGTCAAATGGTAGATGCGTTTGCCTTTCCAAATCCAAAAAAACCTCCCTGATTTGATTCAACTTTTTTTTCTATAGTTTTAATAGAGGGTGGAAGGTCTGGCATCCAAAAAAATTATTTTTCGTGTGCAAAAAGTTTATTAGATGGCCCTGATGATTTCACCGCTTGCGTTCGCCGCATTGTTTTCCAACGTCCATTCCACGTGGTCGCTTCGCTACACGTGTTTTTCGGAAATCAACCGTCAACGGCAAATGGAAATGACTAACACCGATCGATCGAAAAATCCGAAGACGTACCGCCCAAATATTAAAAAAACCACTGAAAAAGTGACATTATTTATATTATAGATTAATTGTCTTTATCAGCAACACTTTTCAAGTCCAGGAATTTTTTTTTCGTACCCTGAGTTGAACTATACTATCCCCCTGGGGGCCGTGGCATAGTGGCTCGGTCTCGGTGGCACCCGACCCGAATTTCCCATACTTTTTGCCAAGTTTTCCTCCCACGCTCGCGCTCTTTGAACAGTGCCACCGAATTACGTAGAGTGTGTCCCCCGCCCCGCCCACCCCACCCTACCCCCTCACCTGTGCGACTGGCTGGGGATCAGTGTGGCTGAACAAGAGGAATATATACGAAACAAGAAAAATATCCAGTTGATACTCCAGTCCGGGATTAAGCGGTCTTGCTGTTGCGTACGCCGAATGCTATATAGATATTTTTCAAATTTGTGCTTCGAGGGCCCTGATAAGAACATTTTCTTAAGTTGTGTTGTGTGATAAGAAAAGAAGAAGTGGAAAAATCAGATGTGTTTCAACAATTTACAGCATGGAAAATGACAACGTGAGGTGAAACAGGGTTGCGAATGAATGGAACACAATTCAAAGTGACATGATCAATATGGACCTCAAAATGGTGTTTGGGATCTTGTTTGTCATCATACTGTCAATGGCAACTGCCTTTGCTATTCGTCTGGAAGAAAAAGGTGAGGTTGGATTTATAAAATTTTGCAATATTTTGCACAGAGATTTTCAAGTGTTTTGACAGAGAGAGGGGCTTCTGGTGTGAACCCTTTTACACCTTAAGGCTTACTGCATTCTAAGTCAGATGATGTATTAATAGTGGCAGGCGGTTTGAACCTAAAATCTTATGTCACAGTCAGGTACCTCAGACCCCTCTTAAACTTCTTGTGATAAATTGATGCTGGACAGCAATCATTTCTAATTAATTTATTTTAATTGACTGATAAGTGTAAAACATATAGAGACACTGTTGGACATCTGTTAGGTCAAAGTCCTATCCTACAATCAAAGTATGACTTTGCATTGGTTTAAGACAAATAGCATACTATATTTTATGCGGTCGGTCAATACAAATAGACTATATACAAAAACCATTGTCAGTAAGCTTTATCAAAATCTTTGAAGAGACTGAACAATATATTATAAGAAAGGCAGGCCGTATAAAGATGTTATTAAACATCCGCAAAATTAAAGCTCGATCACATAATCAAAGTATGATGTTGTCGCTTGATTTAACACAAAACGCGGGAGTCTCTGCTGCACCAGGTTATTATTATTAGCATACAACATATTTTACAGTACAACGATTCCTCCCTAATAAGATGTTTGTAAACATATTTTGGTGGTGCAAGACTAAAACACTTGTACTCAAAATCTGTTAAAGTGACCGAGCATTATAATGTAAATAGGGCAGGCCATTCATGGATGCCGTCGCACATCTGAAAAGTCAAAGCGCAATCATACTATCAAATTGTGATGACGCTTTGATTTAACACTTGTAGCACACAATGTTTTACACGGCACGTTCATACAATCATACGATACACAGATTCATTATATATAATATAGTGTTGTAAAACTTAAAAAAACTGTACTCTGTGTGTGTGTGTTCCAATTGGCTCTCTTCTAAAACACTTGTACTCAAAATCTGTTAAAGTGACTGAGCATTATAATGTAAATAGGGCAGGCCATTCATGGATGCCGTCGCACATCTGAAAAGTCAAAGCGCAATCATATCATCAAATTGTGATGACGCTTTGATTTAACACGTGCAGCATACAGTGTTTTATGCGGCACGGTACAGAGATTCATCATCTATACATAATATAGTGTTGTAAACTTAAAAAAAAACTGCACTCAAAAAATCTTTTTTAGTCTAGGTCTCACTCTGTGTGTGTGTGTGTTCCAATTGGCTCTCTTCTCTTAATAGTTTTGTTTTTGTGGTGCTACTTTGCTACTCGACCATATTGCTTTAGGCAAGGGAAGTAGTGAACCAGAGTTGTAGAGGGTGAGAAACAACAACTCTGTTCGACTTTGTTAGAAAAAAATACTTGGAAAGAGCTTTTAAACACACACAAAAATTACAACCTGCTCCTGATTAGCTTAAAGATTGACTCTTTCGTTCTTTTTTTCACTATTTTTTTAATGAGTGAGTCGTTAAGAAAAATGTATTTTCATTTCGGTCACTTTGTATTAAATTTTTACTGACCTACCTTGTCGAGTTGGCAAAGGGTTTTATTCCCAACCTCCCAACATCCTTTACATTTTCATTATTCTAAATTTAGCTTGTCCTGGCATTGTGACAGAAATATCTTCCGTTATGGAGCTGTGGCCATTCAAAAAAAACATTTTTTTACAATTGGATTGGATTTGAATGAGGAAAAATGTTTGATTGTGTGCCTCATTATGGAAACTTTGTGACAAAAGAATCAACAAAGAGCAACTTTAACAACCCATTTGTGATGTTTTGAGTGACAAACTAGAAATTTTCCATGACAAATAGGTTAAGGTTATATAGAATTGTAAAAAAAAATATGAAAAAGAATCGTCGTCATCATCATCATTCATGTCAAACAGCTTTGAGTGATTTGTCCTCATGTTATTTACAAAAGGCAAAAAAAAGAGATCTTCATGAGAATGAAAAAAAATTGAAGCTTTTTCAATTCTTGAAATTTGATCTTAGCTGTGTTTGTCTCTGACCATTGGATTTGTTTGCTCAGGTCGATGACAAAACAAAGAAAAAAAGTGGATTTTTTTTGAGCAATTTTGGAACAAAAAAATTGAAGAATTATTTTTCATCTCTTTTTGAAAGAACTGATTTTTCGACGTGTCAAGATCCCAGACTCAGAAAAAATGAAGTCAATTTGAAAGTGGTTCATTTTCTCCATCAAATTTTTTTTTCCTGATCACTTCATCATCCATCCATCCTATCCCACGGGTCTACCCACAACGATGCGTAATTACGACGACAAGATCTAGTTTCACCCGTTCAAAATTTTCCCTTTTCTTTCCCATCTTTTCCTCCTCCAATTGTATTTCAAAGGGGGAAAAAAAAAGTTTAGTTTTCAGCATTACCAATATGCTAGAGCGGTAATAATCACTGCCTCGTGTGGTTGTGAGAGAGGCACACCTATCCAGCTACCACCCTGATCCCATCCTGTTGAACACACAGCCAGCTGGTAGGCGGCTACTGAATGGCAAGAGGGTTGTGGTGGGGGATGGCAGGCTGGCTGATGACACCTATGTTAAGGCTTGTGCAATACGCTAAATCGTGGGAAATGCCGTCCGAAAATTGAACAACATGAACAACCAACCAACCAACCTGCCTGCCTCACTTTACTTATTGCACTATTCAAAATAAGTTTTCATGGAAAAATAAAATGAAATGAAATGAGAGAGAGAGAGAGAAAAAAGAGACACAGAAGAAAAGCAAATTTTCATGCAATGGATGAAAAAAGTGGAGAGGATGATAAAAAAAATAACCTTAAAAAAATTATTTTTTTTTCTAGAGAAAGTCTGAAGAGGGGTCGATTTGAAATTGATCTGATTTTCCTTCCATATCCCACCTCTTCAAACATGCTCAAACAAAATGATTCTCAAAGAGACATTTCACTTTCTAAAAATAGACTAGAAACTCTTTTCCATTTTCTAATTTCTTGATTTTTATCTTCTTCCTGTCTTTTAAGATCTTTGTCATACTTCCTCTTGGTTAAAACTGAACTTAAAAAAGCATTCATATTTGTAGAAAGAAGTAGGTACTTACTCAAATAACACATTGAGGGGTTGATTCCAGATGTTGATCTGTGGGTGTTTAACTCTAACCCTTAATCTCAAGATAAGACATGTTGTTTACTTGGAGAGAAAAAAAAACCGTTGAACATTGATCAAATATTGAAGGGAGAAAAATGTGGATTCTTGATTTAGTATTTGAGGGTCTTGATGAGGCCAGTGATGAAAGGGGGGCAGTTGGGGCTTAAAACAATCCTTGAACATCTTGCTTAGTCCGTGCAATATTTGGTGAAGTTTGGCCTAGCCGTTCTTTTGCGATGATGGGAAATATATTCATAGGTACATACAATTATTGTCACAAATTGTTTGGCTGAATTATAATCTATCCATCAGTCATTTGGGAAAGCTGATCTTTCACATTAGGTGATATTTGATGCTACAAAAAAAACATTTGGTTTCTCTCTCTCTCTCCCCCAATAGTTTACACACTGTAAAAGTTTTCATTTAAACAGACATATTTGTGAGAATTAGCATATAAAAAATGAAGTTCTTTTTTTTGTGGCCAATTGAATGACGCAAGTTTTGAAACCAGCAGACTGAAAAGAAGGATAATTAGGACAGGTCTCCCTCAGGCTTATGGAAAAAAATTTTTTTGAATGGTGTCAAAACATGTTTGGAATCAGTTTGCAAAAAAAATACACTTGATTTTCAGGTAGTATTTTTGTTGAACACAAAACAAAATAATAATGATAAAAAAAGTCTGCAATTTCATGGTTTGGTGATTCTTTCAATGTCGTTGATTCGCCTGTTGCTTGTGAATTAATAATAGTCAGAATCTTGTGTTTTGAAATAGGATCAAATTTAGACCATTATTGAACACAAAGAAGTTGTCTTTTCATGAGAAAATGTATTTTTTTTGAGCGTCCTGTTTCCCCGCTTTGCACCTGCCTGAAATCTTCTTTTGGAAGTTGGGGGCGAAATGGTTGTGGGAACAGCCCTGAAAGCTCAAAAGTCAATTTAGGGGGGAAAAGAGTCTTTTTTCGAGTAGATTTCACCTGAATGTAAACCGAAAGTGAAATGAAATGAACTTCTTTTCAATTTCTGTGGCAAAAAAAGGACAAGTTTTTCATTATACAGTACCTACAGCTTTACAGGGAAGCCTTTTTATATTATGTACATCAAAATAGTAAATGTTCCTCTTTCAAATTCGATTTATTAATTCTTTCTGTTCCAGCACACATGTTAAAGCATTTTGAGTGAAAATATAAAATTGCCAAAGTTTGAGATAGTCATTTTGTCAGCTAAAATATGAAATGAATGACTTCTTTTGTCCAACTCTGTTTTGGTCTCTTCCATGGCCATAATTGCACCAATTGACAATATTGAACTAACATGATTACAAATACATTGGCTTCCAATCTTAAGCTTAAGCTTAGATTTGTCAAAAAAGTTGTGCTTTCCTCCATTTTGTGCGTTAGTGTAGATATTAGGTTTTAAATCATTGCCTCTATCACTCAGAAAGTTTTATAGGTAGACAAAAGTTGTTCAACCTGAGACTCATTCAACAATTCAGTGAGCTTTCATTTGTAACACCTTGCATCTGGAGGAGGGAGGGGAGGTACTGGGGGCCAAAAATCTTATACACATAAAAATTACCCTCTTCTGTTTTTTTTGGTCATCTAAGCAAAATAAAACAGCTGACCATGGGCTCTCTATTTTTGTCACCTCTCTGGCTTTTAGCATCTCTTAAACTGTTAGTAAAGAAATAAGCTACTCAGCCCTTCATTCATTCATCATTAATTTTCAATTCAGGCTTTAAAAAGTAGTAAAACCATATAAACTTTGTATTGGCTGGGCTCAATACGCCAAGTTTTCTTTTTTCAAGCGCTGTCAAGTTTTGGTATAACAGGAGGTTTCCATAGCAGAATGGTTGCAAGGCTTGCATCTTAAGGATCATAATTAAAT
>Ga0194133_10006428_pt1 | contig 14455 bp, 14 predicted proteins | sample TA2KigOf40mmetaG_FD_155448 | JGI IMG/M metagenome (GOLD analysis project Ga0194133, IMG submission 155448) | Freshwater microbial communities from Lake Tanganyika, Tanzania - TA2015055 Kigoma Offshore 40m | ecosystem: Environmental > Aquatic > Freshwater > Lake | place: Tanzania: Lake...
ATGGAAAAATGCTCAGCAGGGTTAGTTAGGGGAAACATAAATGGGGGTGTTGGTTGGGTCAGGTAGGTTAGGTTAGCAATAAATTTCCTTTTGGTTAAAAGGAAGGGATGTTTGTTTAGGACTGATTAGCGGGAAACATGCCCCAGGTTTAGGAAGGGGAAACATGCTTCGGAGGGTTGCTTGTGTCAGGCACAGACATCTAATATTAGATGTCTATGGGTGAGGTTAACAATAAATTTCCTTTTGGTTAAACAGGAGGGGGATTTGGATAGGACAGATGAGGGGAAACATGCCCTGCAGGGTTAGGAAGGGGGAAACATGCTTTGGTGGGCTGGTTGGGTCATGTTAGGTTGGATTAGCAATAAATGCCCTTTGGGATAAAAGGAGGATGGTTTCGTTGGGACAGATGAGCGGGAAACAAGATAATATTGTTTTGGTTAATTAAGGTGGAGGGAATTGGCCGCTCCGATGGGTTTAACGTTTTTCTCGGCCCAAAAAATGCCAGTCTACTTAATTTATTTAATTTCGACTTAGGCGATGAACATATGGAAGTACATGTGAGGAATATAATGCAGACGGGGGAGTTTGTTTTACGTTATGGATAAACTTTGTGATAATTGTTTTTTGTGCAAGTGAAAAAAAGGTTGGAAAATAGAAAACGGGGAAGGCGCCAAATTATTAGAAACAAATAAAAATGAGTACCTCTTAAGCTATTGCTCTAAAATGCATAATTAAAATAGATGCATTTGACTATTTCATAAGCTATGAAAAATATAAAATACTAGCTGAGGGTACTCGGCGCTGCCCGGATGAAATTTGAAGCATAAATAATGATTTCTGTAAAAAGAGCACTCCCAAGTACCTACCCAAGCTTGTCCTCTTTTTTCCCCATTACTTCACAATCATTTTAACCCCCTCACAATATTTCCGCACTTCCCAACACTAACCAACATTCCCATGAACTCACATATAATCCTTCCAATTTTAACCTTTTTATGCAGCCTTGCTTTTTAGAACTTCCCACTTTGTCCACTACTTTCCCAGTCTTTTACTTCTTACATTACCCCATTCTGAACTAAATTTTCATTCACCCAACCTTTAAGTAGCTCACCCATTTCATTCATACTCAACCACACTTCTCAACCTTTCCCTCTAATCACTTCACAATCCATACACTCCAACATTCTTTGCCACACTTTCCCTACACTGTCCAATTCTCCTTTAATCTACAGAACTTTGCCCACCTTTGCGCTATCCTTGATTACCCTACACTCCCACTCTTACCTGAGCTTTCCTATGCTCCCCTGTGTTTGACAATGCTCATTTAAATATTTTCCCAAGATAACCCAGGTAGTTTTTACGATCCCTACAATTCACTTTACTTCCCTACTTCAACTTTCCCCATAGTATCACACTTATTAAAGGTCCCTTTCCACCTGACTCATCTTTGCTCAATTATCTCCCTGAACTGAGGTTCAAATTTTTTAGAGTGGCTCACATTTCAAATAAATCAAAGGCCTAAAGTGCAAGATTGAAACAACCCTAGAGAGTCACCAAAACTACATGGAAAGTATTGGTATGGTCATAAATAAGGACAAAACTGAGCGCATAGTCTACGATAAAGATGCAAAAAATGCAAAAGAAATTCATCTCGGAAAGAATGGAATAAAATATATATATAAAAAACAGACTGTTTGTACCTATGTACCTATGTCCCTCTTTCACGCCCGAACCGCCGGACCAATCTCCACCAAATTTTGCACAGACCTCCCCACCAACCCAAGGATGGTTCTTAGCACAAGCATGACTGCGCCAACCCAACCCCGGACCCCAGGGTACCCCAAACTCCAAAAGACGTAAGCTCATCAAATTTTTCCCGGGCAGTGCCGGGGCCCGGTTGGCTAGTCTACAAATAAAATAAAGGCAATAGGAGTTACCGTCACAAAAAACTTAAACTGGAATACTCACGTTAACAACCAAGTGAGCAAAACCAACAAACTAATCAACCCAATCAAACATATCGGAAGATGTCTCAAGACGGATGATCTGCTTAAAGTTATCACCTCAAAATACTTTGGCACGATGTACTACCCAGCTCCAGTATGGATGACCAACAATATGACATGCCAGACGCAAAAACAACTAAACAGACAGCACTACAGAGTTCTCAGGGCAGCCCATAAGGATAGGAGATGTAAAATGCACTGAGAAACACTTGATACAATCGCTGGTAGAGCAACCCTGGGGAAGTGGGCCAAATACACCATCTCTAGCACGGTGATAAAAATGATGCAAGATAATAATTCCACACCACCCTTTCAAATTTTTTCCCCTGGTACCCCAGGTATTTTTTACATTCCATACACTCTTCTTTACTCGACTACTTTCCCTTTCATCACATTTTTATTTATAGCTTTTATTAGAATAGAATAGAATAGAAAACCTTATATTTCGGACTTATTATTCTAACATCACAAGGACTCATCACTATCTACATGCAATAATGTCAATCAGTAACTTTACAAAATCTTACCATTGTACTTATTAAAGGCCACTGCTTTCGCTGGGTAGCTCAGGTTCTCAATGTCTATGACCTTAAAGATATTATTGTCCTTGGCTAAGAAAATTTTATTATGTTTCCTTCCTTCTTTTTTTTAAGTACGCCTTGCGACTTCTATAGTCATTAAAGGCACACTGGGTGGTTTATTCTATTTTTTGTGGTATTTTACCCGGGCGGGAGTCGAACCCGGGCCGCTGGGATAGAATTCCAGCTTGTTACCACTTTGCCAACCTTCCACTTTGGAGTAACTGGTACTTATAAGGTCTTCGTGAGCAACCACTGGAATTCTTGATAGACCTATGTTGTCAACCATGGTACCCTGACCTCTTATTTAAAATTTTGTATTATAGTTTCTATGTTTGGGTGGGTTCTTGAGCACTATTTACTCTATTGACTACCATCCAAAATCAGTTCTTCAGGCTGTAGCAACCCTGGGACCCTTTCATGGCACCCCAGCTCGATTTGTGGCAACTTGTGACCCTGGACCCTTTTTGAGATGCTGAACCCAAGGTATTTTGAGTTGCTGAGCAACTTTTGTTTAGTAAAGTCTAGCTCTTGTAGGTTTTGAGTCCATTTACCTTGAAGATTTGCAAACAAACCAACAAACAGAAAATGACAAATATATATAGATAGATTACCAATCTTAAAGAATCTAATTTTTTGCAAACCAATGTACACCACCTGGTCCTTCATTAAAGGGAAAAAAATTAATTGGTACTTTAGGCAGTTGGTGCACAACTTAAAGGCACAGAATTTCAGCAGAGGACGTTTGAGCTCGTTAGAAAATGCAAGATCCTTTTCCCTCGAGGTTTTATTGCTTTAGGATAAAGTAAGAAGAGATGAAATCTTGAGTATCACAGAAGTAATCATGGGGAATTTCTGAGTATATTTAGTGAAATGACTTCCAAATGATCAGTTATATTAAAGTTTCAAAAAATTGTATCCTAATCACATTTAAAAAAAATTCCTTTGTTCTCAGATAAGACATGTGGTTTAAAAAATTTAAATCCCAATGTCAGTTGAAACGCATCAGTCAAAAGTTATAAAAAATCGAAATTTTTAATATCATGAAAACTATTGTCTCCAAGAATCATTTTGAGTGTTTTTGTATGATAAATTCATAAATAAAAGTGTACTTTGCTTCATATTTGTGATAAATAAAGATTTGCCAATAAGTTACAAATGTGTTAAATTTCCAAATCAAATTTGCCATCTTATACTTCCTTACGACGCTTACTTGTAACAGCTTTTGATTAAGATTTTGTTAGTTAACACCAATCTGCCATGTATGAGAAATCTCTGAATAGCACTTGGTCGTCATCGGTCAACACTCGAGCTTCCTTTGGTGGTGTGAGAATTGCCTTTTCGTTGGTGAATTCTTCGTCGAAATTTGAAACGTCCTCGAATCCTTTCTGCAGCGGCAATTCGAATATTTTGAATATTTCAACGAAATGTCAAACGACTCGTCACAAAAAGACTTACCACCATTGGAACGAAGGGAGGTTTGACTTTCCTCATAAGAAGCTCATCCCACGATACGTTTCTGAAAAACGCCTGTTTCTTGACATCCTCAGCATCGCGCTCACTTGCTCCTAACCGACGGTCAGGGTTTTTCCGCAAAAGCTGGAAACAAAAACAGGTTTACCCGAGAAAAAGCTTAAACTTAGAACAACCACTCGATTTACCCTTCTCATGACAGCAATAGCCTCCAGAGATAGAAATCTCGGATACCTTACTTCGTCGTTGACGATGCTATCAAATACCTCTTCCTCGTCATCTCCAGGGAACGGCGATTCACCGACCAGCATTTCAAAAATAAGTACGCCAAGGCCCCACCAATCAACAGCCCTTCAGAATAGAACATTTATTGGTTTTAATCGAGATGATTATGTGTTTCGTGTGTTACCTCGTGTAAGAAGAATCTGTAAGAACCTCTGGTGCTAAAAACTCTGGGGTTCCACAAAACGTTCCGGTCCTATCTCCATATCCCATTCCTTCTTTGCACAAGCCAAAATCAGCTATTTTTACATAACCTTCAGTATCCAACAAAAGGTTGTCTAATTTTAAATCCCTAAAATGAAAAGAACAAGTTACAGACATACACAGTTCGTGCAACGTAATAAATTGTTAGTAATCAATACTATTTCTTAAAGATTTACCCTATCAATGATGTAATTGAAACGAATGATCCGAAATAAATACAATACAACACAACTATTTAAAATTTCGAAAGGTACTCAAAACAGACTAGTTTCCATAATACCTGTAAATTATTTTATTTTCGTGGAGGTACTGCAGGCCCAAGACGACACAAGCTGTGTAGAACACTGCACGCTGCTCAGAAAAAACATCAGCATGAATGTGCATCATCAAGTCACCCCCAGCTGCATACTCCATTACAAAACAAACGTGAGATTTTGTCTAGAAAATTATGAACCAATTAATAAGATTAGGCTTTGCGGTATGCTCGTTTGATTACCAACCTGAAAGCATGCAAACATATTGACCAAAAAGGGGTGACGCATAGAATTGGCGACTTCAAAAATTCGTTTCTCAGCTAATAGAGATTCGACTTCATCTCTTGCAATTATATCACCTTTTTTTAGTGCTTTGATGGCAAAATACTCTCCTGTGTTATTGTACTGAGCAAGAATCACCTAATAAACCATTCAGAATAAAAGATTTAGGGAAGAAAAATTCTAGAATAAAATTCTTCGTGGTAGATTTCAACTCTTTTTAGTATCAGACTAAGCCTAGTGTCATAGCATTTGGCTAGGGATTTGAGGTTCGTGGGATCAAAATCAAACGAATAAGCATCTTTGGTGACTAAAAAATGCATAGTTGAAAAGACGAGAGATCAAAAGAGTGCACATTTCTTACAGGATGGGGACTAAGGGTGAAAGATGATACTCTGTTTACCACAAAAGAGCAAATCTTATTTCCTTAAGAAAAAGCTAAAGGAAGGTTTATTAATTTGATGGCATCACTTACTTTTCCAAAATGTCCTCTGCCAAGTACAGAACAAAACCTAAAATTTTCCAACCCCATGACTGAATCTAGCCTTGAAATCGGGAAATCCCTTGATGAGTGATGCTGATGGGGGTCTACAGGGGCTGGGATACTGCTACGAGGAGTAGGCTGAGGAGGTGGGCATGTTGAAGTTGCAGGATCGATGTCGTCAGGAGAAGTTATCATTGGTTCCGGTCTACTAAAAATGTTGAAACTAAAGTAACAGGTTATGCAGGACAAAACTTTTTGCTCCTCTGCACCCTGTATATGAAACTTTGATGACTGAGGTGTGACCCTTCTTCCCAATTTCGATCATTGAGTCTGGGGAAGATGAATCATCGAGTTGTGAAATAACAATATTCGGGGGGCCGTCGTTGAGTTCGACATTATTATTGCGATTGTTTGACGAGTTGTTTGATACTCCACCAACTGCTACAGTCGTAGACAACCTTGGTGCAGGCTTTGGCGGTACAGTCTGAAATTCGTAACGAAAAGCTAATAAAAATTTTGACCTTTTAAATCCTAGTTTTTTGAAATTGTAAAAATCTTGAGTAAATGATTAGTTTTGTATTAATCGATCATCGTTTATTTTAGTCAAAAATGAGGCCCCTAAAAATGTCAAATTATAAGCAAAATGCAAATTTTACCAGTTGATTCCTATCATCTGTCCGATTATTCTGAGTTGGTATGGGAGGTGCAGGCCCCTTGGAAGTTCGGGAGGCAATTTGAGGATGATGGAAAGGAGTTGAAGATTGTGCATTTGAGTCGCTAAAGAACCTTTGATCGTTTGTAATATTGTTGCACTCGGTAAAGTCAAGCCGTGTTGGTCGTATGGAGCCTAACCGGAAGAGATTTAGTTGACAACTATTTTGTTTAAGATAACAAATGAAAAACTTTGTCTTTGCAACCAATAGGGAGAAAAAGCTCAGCAAGCTAATCATACGGGATTAATTCAATGAACTTCAAGTTTAAGGAGAAATGTAGTATTCATAAAAATATAAAGAAAATTTTTGGGATCAGTGCTCGTTGCCACGTGCAAGCATATATGACCAAGAATGCGCAAGTAGAATTTTTATTAATAACTTGCCTTCCTTAAATTTTTTTAGTAAATTACCTATTGAGTGTCCATCTGATTTGTGTTCCATAGATTTGGGAAAGTTGAGGTTTCTTAGAAGTCTTCCCCAAGCTGCAACATTTATGTTCATTTGGTCAGGACGTGGGATTTTGCCCCCTTGCTGACGGAAGATCTTGTTTTGGCGACGAAGTTTTGGTCGACGGCTTATCATAGGATTTAGAAACTTAATCTAATCAAAAAGCCCAAAATATTGTTCTTATCTTAAGAATAATCATATGGAGACAAATTTTGTATTAAATTCTTCCAGTTTTGAGATACCAAGCATACCTCCGCAAATAGCAATCCTTGAGGCTCCAATTGTAACGCCATTCCGTGCCTGTAGTCATCCACAAATTCTTCCAGTCGGAGAAACTTTACTGCACACAAAGATCGCCAATCGTGCCAATAAATGGCAATTTCTAGCTCGCGAGTTTTTTCCAGAACAAAACTAAACCTGGTAAATACAGCTTTGATAGGATCAACATGTCATCAGATCTCTCTCTCCACGTAAGAGCGTATGTCTGTTTGTTAAAACTAACGGTGACCATGGGAAAGAGGCTGGTTGACAATCAATTTTCTACTTTTGTATGCACTTGAGTTAGCGGAAAGGGCTACATTTGTCTTTTGACGCATGGAGGAGATACCAGGAGAAGAGGTTGTTGGGTGGGGTGGCACAAAGAATTTGAGGGTAAAAAGTAGCATTGGAGAAGGTTGCAATTGAGTTTCACGAGTTTGTGTGGGAACGAACTGCACAAATAGTTGTACAGTTTACTCTTAAATATTTTTTTACCTTTGGTCCCAAGCTTGTTGTGAGCAAGGTTTCCAATTTGTCTTCCCTACTTCGACATTGTCTAATTTTAGGACAGCCATGATTTCATCTGAAAAATAATTTGAACCACAAAATCAAAATATTTATTTTCAGTTTTCTAGGACACCAAAAGGTAAATTGGCAAAGGCCAAAAATAAGAAACACACTCACTGCTTGTGTCGTCTTTGACATTGTATGTTTTTGAAGTGCTTGACTTTAACTTGTACCATGATTTCTCGTTAGGCGAAGAAAACATTCCCGAATCTTTTTTCGAGCGACCAGGAACGTCATCTAGTAAATCCTGACAACCCATAAGCCGTACCTTTAAAATAATTTTTCCACACAATGAGTAGGTCCATTTTTACATAAAACGATTAGTTCATGTGGCCTAATCGACTACAGCGACTGACAGAACTGGGAGTCTGGGTTTCGATCGCCAGTCCGGAGAAAAGCTATGAACCCTAGATTTGCCTCAATTAATGATGATATCAAGAAGATTATTATCTCAACATTATAATCTGTACAATTCACATTGGAAAATGGTGTGGAAAATCCGGATTCTTGTAACGTATAAATTTGTAAACTGTACATTTTTGAAATAATGAGTCCATAATAAAAGCTTTGAATTGAATCTTCATAAAAAATATCTCTTAATCTATGAATCAATTGTAAAAAACAATCAAGTAAATAAATACACTACTTTCAGTGACAGAAACTGTTGTTAAAGTCAACACGATTAGGTTTTAGAATTATCAGCTTCATAATAAAATCTGTCGACCAATAAATCAAGGTCGCCCTTTATGTGCCTGTTAAAAGTTATGAGAAAGGTATTTGTATATTTCCACGCTCCAGCAAAATAAAACTAGATGGTTGATATCAAGGCATGGGTGCATAGGTTCTCTGGTCAACAGCCAACCATTGCAGTAAAAGTTAACTTTGCAACTATAACACGTTGATACCTCAAGCTTTCCAGTGACAGCGGATGCTCTAGCAAAAGAGACTGAATTTCTGTGCGATAAACGTTTCTCTTGGCAGCTTGTACTGAATGGATCGCCGATGTTAGTAAAAGTCATATTTCCAGGAGACCTTAATTGTTAAAAAACAAATGAGTTTCGGACAATGTCGATAGTCAAAGGTCTCGAATGAAAGCTTACATAGCCTGCATTGCATCTATTTCAAATTTAAGGTCGTGGGCTACGCTCGATTCAGGGGGCAGTTGTTGCCTATGAACTTCTAATGAATGCCTTATAAGATCAAGCTTTTGAGAAGACTCTAGTTGGTTTTGCTGCGCCTGAGAAAGTTTGATGGATTTTAAAATTTTGTTGTATAAAATGCATAAAAATCAGCTACTATGGGCTGTAATTGATATTTTGATTTTGGGAGCTAACAAGCGGAGGCAGAAGCTTTTTTACCTCCTGAAGGGCTCTCTTTTCATTGCTCTTGGACGCCTGAAGTAATTTTAGGGCATTTTTTGCGCCTTCCAGGCATGCTGATTCAATACGGAATCGATGTCGCAGCTCTTCGATTCGCGATTCAAGGGACTCCTCCGTTGATTTTCTTCCTGAAAGTGACAAAAGGATAAAAAAGTAAACAAGATATCTTATCCATATATCCCAAGTTACATGTAATATTAATTAAATCCATCTATCAAATTATAAATTATTTTCTGAATCTGGAAAATTAAATCACTTTTTTATTGCTTTCACAACATTATAGCTCTCAAAATAATCTTATTACGGATTTTACATGATTTTATGATGGTCACATTCTAAGATATTTATTTTAAAATCATTTTTCAATAATTATCTGTTTGTTGGGTTTATTTTATTTTTCCTAGAGGAATCCGGACACAAGACAAAAATGTTACCGTAAACTTCCTATTTGAGCAAACTTCAGAGATGCAGAAGGGAACACTCACTGAGCTCAAGTACGACCAATCAAAATTAAGTAGACGGATATTTTTTGTGGGGGGAAAAATACCAAACTTTTGCAAGCGTTAGAGCAAAGTCTTTAAATAGAAGATTCATTCAATGTTCAATCAGCTTTGCAATCAAAACTTATCTCTCTAGAATTGCTTTCAACCTCTGTCGTTGACCTCAAATTTCTTACTGAGTTTTAAAGCTAGAGAAGACAGCTTAAACCAATAGCAAAATTTTAATATCAATATACTTTACTCTAAACTGAACCACAAAGCCAGCATTGAGGTTTTCCTAGACCCCAAGCTTAATAAATGAGGTCGAAAATTATTTGCTTTTGGCCTTAATCTTTTACCTCAAATTTCTTCCTCAGTTTTAAAGTTAGAGAGTTGCAATTTTGCATGGACACAGTTTAAGTTATTCCCTAAATATTACATTTATTACACTTTACTATGTAGATGCACAAATGCAGCATGGAGGATTTCCTAGACCTCAAGCTTAAAAAAAACGAGGTTGCAAAGAGAACAGTCGGAACTGCGTACCCCTCTATCAAACAAATAAATGCATGATTAATTTTTCTCTTAGTAGATGTCACTTATTTTTTACATCAAAAAATTCATGACTCCATCAATCTTAAAGCTAGAGAAAAGTTTATAAAACATTTTTAGCTAATACTTAAACAAAAATGTTATTTTATAAACTTTTCTCTAGCAATAAAATTGTGGGAGCAATTAAAGACATAAGACGTTAGCCATTTTGGAAATTAATTGTTGATGATGCTATGTCTGATGTGTGGCAATTGGCTTGGCTTATTAATGCATGCAACTCTTTGTGCATACAACTTTGAACTTAATTATCTCAGCTCCTGAACAAAATTTCAACCATCTGTTAAAAATAAAAAGCAAGACAGGAAATTACTCTGTCCAATGCACTAAAAATATGCTTTCTAGCATCAAAATTCAGGGAGAAAAGGGCAAAAATTTATAGGTTAGCCTCCGAGAAAAGATAAAAAATATGTGAAGTTGTTGCCCAAAAAAATCTTTTTGCAAAAATCTATAAATATGCTTTCTACCATCAAAACTCACAGACAAGTTTTAAGTGACAGACATCCCTATTGAGCTTGGAACCCTAGTGAAATTACAAAACTCGCTGCTCGCTTCGCTCGATTTCAATCTAAGCCCTTTTAAGACTAAAAAAGGTGTGTCTTTTTCAAATGATCAGAGAAATATCATACCCTCTGGCCTAGCTCACCTGGCACTTCACCGTCGTTTTCACTACTTTCTTTTGACTGTTTCAACTTAAAAAGCCTCATTCTGAGATATTCGATCTTTGCTTTTGAATCCTGTGACATCTGTTGCGCCTCGTTGAGAAGCTTGCGGTCAGGTCGCGTATAGCCATTAGAGTATTCAAACAAAAGCTAGCAATTTGAAAATAGATATTAAGACCTAATTTTTACATGGTTTTAAAGACTACCTGATCAGCCCCTTGCTTCACTTTGCTTTCAATATCCAATTGCTTCTCCAAATGTTTGACCTGTTGATCGAATTGCGACATTGAGTCTAAGTCAGGACCGGGATTATATCCTGGAGACAGCAAAGTATCTGAAAAGAACCAGCCTATACTCTGTTTGCTGAAACGATTACGATGACATGCTTCAAAGTCTCCTGTTTGTAACAGGTTCTTTTGCAAAGTTTTTTTTATAATCTATAATTCTTCAGAGATGAATTACACGCTTTCAACAACATAAAAGCAATTAAAAAATTTACCATTTCAAACAACGACTTTAAAACTTAATATTACCTGACAAGCTTGAATTGAGTCCCTGAGAAACAAGAATTTGTGACTCTAATTCTTGGAGCTCTTGTTGAAGCTCTGTTAGCTTAGTGTTGGACTTCTTAACAATGATGTTTACATCGGAGACACTTTTTTTATCTTTGGCAACTTTACGAAGGTTTTCAGCTCCCTCTTTAATCTTGAGCTCTTTCTTGATTTCACGTCTTATAATTAATAACATACATTACATAAAGTACCCAAGATAATTTGGGTTTGGTAAAAAATGAAAGACGATATCCAATTTAATGCACAAATTGTTTTTACCTGAGATATTCACGCAATTCCTCAAGCTTTTGGGGTAATGGCGAGTGTGACAAGTGGGTTTGAATTCCATATTTTATACTCAACTCATTCAGTAAGGATAGGCTGAAGTCGTCCTGAAAAAATATTAAAATTTGAACTTATCAATTGATAGAGTTATTTGGATGGTTTTTACCTCACTTTCACTACTTGAACTCATTCCAAAATAAATTTAAAAGTTTTGGGTCAAACTCTAGTGTGACTAATTAAACGAACGCCTTTCACCTGTCATTCTTATCTTTTGTCTCAAACTAAACAAGCTGTATCAGCAACGACGCGTAGAGAGAATCAGAAAGAGGCTTATCATTTTGAAATCTCTCTATCTGGCAAAAATTTTGTCAATGGGAACAAATGACTTTTTGATGATAACCCAAATAGTCACAACCTAATTGCTAGTAACTATTGGATTGGATTGGATCTTTATTTGATGATCTATTTATGTAACATTTAGAATGAAAAACTAATTTTACATTTAAACAAGTTTTCGATGAAAAATATTTGAGTAATTTAAACAAAATTTCTAGATAAAGTAACACTGAAAAATTTCAAATTTCGATTTTTCTAAATAAAACTTATTACTTGCAAGATATACGGTGTGGAGGTTGCGAGGTCGGCCATCCTGATGGCACCTCCAGATAACTGGTTGCTGAAAAAACATAAGACACTGGATAAAAACACTTTACACATGGATTTCTCTCTCGTACGAGCTTGAACTGCTTCACAAAAAGATAACCACTAAATAATGCAGCTTGTCCGAATCAAAAAAAGAAAATGGGTTTTCAGTTAGAAGAGAGACAGCATTTCTAAAGCAAAGGCGTATTTAAAATGAAATCGCACACAAATAGGTGTGCATCAAATTTTCGAAGACATTTGCCAAGAAAATCTAGTTAGCCTTATGACGCTATCTGTTTTTGAGAGCCAATAAGCAAAAATAACTTTCATCCTGTATCATTTTTTTCACACCCAAAAGTAAGTGTTTAATTAGGTGCACTCCTTGAAAGATACGTTTTTCCTAGAAGTATTAACTCAAACACAAAAACCAAGACAGCAAAAAAGCAAGTATTCAAAAGGATGTGAGAGCGCAATTTTACTAAACGCTATGATCAGTTGCAAGATGCTTAAAAAACCCACAAAAAGAAGAAATACCAAATACCAATTTCTAAGATAGCTTTAACATGTATCACATCCCTTCTTTTTTTCTTTTGAACTCAATCTTAATGAGTTTTTCCCTTTCAAAATAAAAAAAATGACTGCCGTTTTTCAAAATCTTATTTTTCTTTGGAACTAAAATCACTACAATTACTACTCCAAGCAACCATCTTTAACCTCAAATATTGTTTGATAGTTTTTAAAGCTCTACCCACATCCAGGACCCCTTGAAAATACTCAGAACACTAAACTTCGCCCAAAACTATTCACCTGTCTTTTTGCCTGCCATTGCCCTTCATCAAAAGTATTAGAATTTGGACTAAGCATTTTTTAACTTATGGACTTACTTAAGAAACTATGTCCGGAAAGTAGCGATTCAGATTCTAACTGAAAAACTAAAACTTGTCTGGAAATAAAATATAGGGAGACTCAGTGACATTTGCTTTTAGTACAAAAACACAATACTATCTAACACCCTGTACTAGTACTAGTTTGACACAATCCGGACACTCCCTCAACAAGCTCAAATCCCTTAACTTTTCAGTCTCTAAATAAGTTTGAGGACTCCCAAACTTTACTTTGAAAACAGTCAAATCATATTTTCATTTCTAGCTTAATTTTTTATTCGTAATTATTTTCCGTTACAAGAAATCACACTAAATTGCTGAATACCAAGTAGTTTGCAAACTTTATAGCATGCATTGAAAAAGGGCTGACTGGGAACTGAAACTTATAAGTGTAAGTACAATAAAAGAATTAAACAAAATGAATCGATTGGATTCCAGTCAGCCAAGTGTTGCAGTTTAAAACTTGAATTTCATGTGAGCTTTATAAACTTGTTTAAAAGCAGTTTCGCACAAAGAAGAAAGTATGATAAGAAAGAAATGGCATTGGACGTTTTTTTATGAGGTACCATTGGAGCCCAAATTGTTTGAAAGAAAATCAATTCACTCTGAGAGAATACCAAATTTAAGAAAAAAAAGTGAAATACTAGGCGCTTCAAAAACTGGCAAAGCTTTCCCATTATATATTTCCTCGAAACGTGTGACATTCGAAAAAGCAATTTTAGATACAGCATCAAGTATATAACATTCTAAGTTGATTCACAAAACTCGATGTAGTTTATGTCCCTTAAATTTAATAACCATGTAGAAAAACTGCCTGAGTGAGCTTACCTTGGTTTGACAACTTAAATGGCAAGTCCTGTGACCTGTGTGAACTTAATTTCCCATGTCACTTTTAAAAAATTGTTAATAAATAAGTGATCAACATTCAAATACTATCACTTTCTTGGCAAGCACACGCCAGTTCATTATTTTTCACCAAAAGTAACACTACGGTTTCTTTACATGTTTTAGCTTTGTCTAAAAATCGTTTATTACTTTAAATTGAACAAAGATAAGCTTTTTAGACAAAAAGATATAATCTTCCTATTAATCAAAACGGTTTAGATTTTTTCTAGCCAAAGGTACTGTAATGATCTATAGTTCGCATTTTAGCCCCGGCCCCCCCCAGAAAGAGTCTAGTTCGGTAAGGCCGGCCTGAGACACCTATGCACAGGCGCAGCACGGTGGCGGGCTACATCATTTCTTTCAAAAAGCCCAAAAAGCTGTTGCGTTCTGAAAATAATTAGTATAAATTCCATTCTTCAAAACGCGCATCTTATGGGATAACTTTGAAGCGCTCAGGTTTTTCAGACTAAATTTTTGAACTTGCAGTACAGGGATTGCACCAGCCAGACCAGCCTTACGTGGCGTACCTAGTGT
>Ga0194133_10006429_pt1 | contig 14452 bp, 9 predicted proteins | sample TA2KigOf40mmetaG_FD_155448 | JGI IMG/M metagenome (GOLD analysis project Ga0194133, IMG submission 155448) | Freshwater microbial communities from Lake Tanganyika, Tanzania - TA2015055 Kigoma Offshore 40m | ecosystem: Environmental > Aquatic > Freshwater > Lake | place: Tanzania: Lake Tanganyika...
CAAACACAATTATATACGACAATTCTTTTAATCATCTTCATTTTTGAAGTTATTAGGCCATAATAGAAAGAACTTTTTTATTCTGAAGGGTTTTTTGAAAGAAACTGTAAAAATTTGTCAGCGCCATCTGTGTTTCTCTATTTGAAACTCATTTTCAACCAAAAAAAACGTTTTGGTCCCCTCCTCAATACTTTTTTGATTGTAAACAACCAACAAAAAAATCTGTTGAAGATTTTAAATATTCATATAAAATTTTTCTCTGAAATTAAATCCACAATATTACCTGTTCTACCAAGTAATAAAATTCTAGGTCTTGGAAGTTTAGCAAGGTCAGAGCACCGACAGGATCTTGTAACAACCATTTCATCTTCAATAATAGAAAAAAAACCCATCATCTATTTCTTGTACCTTAAAAATAATGTCTGCTTTATTACCTGAAGTTAAATCCAACCGATTTCGTGATCTTCTAGATAATTGATTCAAATCCTCACTTGGAGATGATAAAATTTTCAATTCTATATTATACATGAACATGAAAAATATTTAACACACCATTTTGTCCATGATGTCCATTCAGACCATCCATGATTGTTGCTATCGTATTTGATTTGAACAATGTTGATGGATTCTAGGCCTGTGATATTTATTGGCATATTACATAAAAATAAAACTTGGAGCTGTTATTTCCTGACCAGAAAATCCAACACAACTGTATTCTCCAATGTACTTCACTGGATCTTTTAATTTGACATTGATCACCAACACATCGTTGTCCATCTGGAAAACTTTAACAGCATCTCCATTGGTTAAATTCTTACTGAAAAACAAAGTAGTTTTTTTCATTAAAAATAGTACTTCATAGCAAAAGTTCTTTCCAGCCAAGAACATTAATGTAGACTATATCTGATAGCGCATACGTAAGGCTCATATGGAGTTGCTAAGATAAGAAAAGTTGTCGGCAGTAACTAAACTCTAACCCGTAACCATGAGCTATCCTCTTTTATAAAAATAAAAGACTGGTGTAAAAATTCTTATATTACTTTATTGGGTTAGTAAAACACTTTTATCTTTTCTATTTGTAATATCAAAAATGAACCTTTTCTATTAATCCTAAGTCTATTCATCTGCCTAAGTGACTTACGTCAAGGCATTGTAAAGGCACACAAGCCTTTTTATGGACATGTGAGACAGGAGCGCGCTGATCAGGAGTGCTCAAGAATCAAACGTGGATAGAAAGGTTGCGTGATCAAAAATTGTAAAGTACTGTAAAACTTAAATCTAAGTACTGAAATCCGTGTGGGCTATCTACATAAATGAACTGTTTGTTGAAAGTCAATAAAACAGAGTCTAATCAAGTTCTGATATAGTTGAACTTTAAAAAAGCAGTTTATGGGAAGAAATGGACAAGGATTGCCAAGAGGATGAGTAAAAATGAATCTAATAAAGTTAGTCTCCTCTTGGGTTCTCATACAGTACAAAAAAAACAATTAAAAACAATTAATGGCACTGGTCAAACCAAATCTGTGAATCCGGATTCTGCCTGCCCCTGATGACATTTAATCAATGACTTTTAGCTATTAATCAGCCACTTTTTGCTTGATACCCAGACTGAACAAAAAGTGTGCTCAATTCAAGTGATTTTCTCGCTTTGCTTCTCTTGATATTTTAACACCTATGTTCTATTTTTATTACATTCCTGTTTAACTCATTTCCAGTTAGGTTATCCCCTGTTCATTCATTCCCACATCATTTAAACCAAGATAGCATTTCTGCGCAACGTTAACTCAGTCCTCGAAGTAGCCAACTTGCTGATCACTCTAATTGGTCTTATCTATCATCTGAGTCTCTCCTACATCAAGGGCAACCATTCTATCAATAAACAGTTAAGGGCTGATTCTTTTCTTGATTGGGATGTTCATTATTGGGTTTCCCATGAACACTTTTACACTCAACGCTCACTCTCTTTAGATCACAGCACTGCATTTGTTATACTTAATTGTTGTAAACTTTGATTATTACTAAACATGGCACAAGCATAATGATAATTGTTTTCTTAATGGCTGAATGAAAGACTTCATTTACCCAAATCTCTTCCAGAAAAGCTCTCCATCTTTGAAAATGGCTATTTCCTCACTAGCTTTGTTATCAGAATGAATGTAACAGTTAAATTGGACAGATGATGGAAAACTTTTGCTGACCAAAAATTTTGTTTGAGAGCCGAACCTATTCATTTAAAAGTTGCCTATTTAGTAAATGACAAAGTAAGCTTTTGAATGTGAGTTACCATGGCAATCCTTGAAAGTAATTTGGACTTCTTTTCTCCATGCAACTGCAATTTCCCATGACCTTTTCTCTCTCTTGAAGTATAAAATTGTTGAACTCTTCTGTATCAGTTTTTGGATGAAAGGTCAACACATTTATGAGTCTGTTTGTCAGTTGGAATCCTTTTAAAGTATCCTTGGTCCAGCTTTCCAGAATGGGTTTTGAAAATAAGTTTGCTCCTTTAAAGACTTCAGAATTAGTAACTTTTTTAGAAACTTGTTCATGCTTTGAAACTTACCAGCTCTAGATTGATCTTGTACAAAAAGAAAAGCTATTTTGGTCCACATATTTTCATCATAAATTCCTTCAAGCAGTTCAAGGAAAGACACTAACATTTCTGTCTCATGAGACAATTGTGGTGAGATTCTGTGTGGAAAATCAATTTATTTGTTAGTAAAAGTTTGAAAAATTTTTTAGATTTAACTGTTTTTTCTCATCTTGATGTAAGTTTCTCTCTGCACTTAATTTTATCCCAATGATTATTTGGTGGAAACATCTTTGATCCAACTGTCCGGCCACATCTCGAGCATCATCTTACAAATCAAATAAGTCTTCCCATTTTGAAACATTTAAAAAGCTGTTGAAATTTACCTGCACTAAACATTTGTGGTACTTCAATGAAAGTCAGACATCTTTTTTGTGGAGAGGTGGGAATCTTTAGGAATCCAGAAAGTGTCAGGACTCTAGTTGATTTCTTCAAAGTAGCTGAAGGGATTTCCTTACCGGTGATATTGGAAATCAGGCTGTAAAAATATGGACATGAAATATTTATAATTGAGTAAAATAATTTTAGTAAGTACCTTGGAGATATGTAACTTCCTTGAAAAGAGAGTAAAAGGATTCTCTTTTCAGATGGCTGTCCGGACTCTCCAGGAATATGGGAAGCACAAAAATACTTTTCATCGTGAATGCTACCAAGAGTTTCTTGAGCTAAAAAAATGTTCCTCTTAAAAACATTTTCAAGCTCAAAATTGTATAATTGTTAACTCACCAAATACACCTTTAAGGCAGAATATTAAAAAGGCAAGAAAAACTTTAAAATCCATGAAAATAGTTTGCCAAATTTGTTCTATGTAAGAATGGAAATTGTAGTGTTTGAAAAATTCTACATGTGCTGAATGTTTATTCTTCACATGAAAACTGGAATAATATTTGAATTGAGCCAACTCATTGTAGGACCAGTTTGTTAAATGCAGAGCAAGCATGTTGTCTAGTTGAATGAGGTTATTAAAACAAACTTTCAGTTCCATAATCTACATAAAAAAGACATCCTTTATTCAACTTCATAAATTGGACTTACATCAGTTTGATTTCAACCACTGAAAATTACAATTTTACTTTATCACCATAATAAATGCAAGTCCTCAAAATCTTACTGTTTTTCATAACATAAAAATTGACCCAAAAAATTCTGTATTCATTTTATTTTTCCTTGGATTTAAAGGATGAACAACTTGATTTTAAATTTTTTCACATTTTAGAAGTCTTCAAACTTAATGTTGTACTTTTGTTGTCCAACTTTCTCTTGCAAGCTAACCTCAAACTGCATTTCTCCTCAACTTTTGCACTTAAGGTAAACATTAATTTCAAATATTAAGTTTGGCTGACCCAAGCAATCTAAAACTTTAAGAAATACATTTATAGGCTCACAGCTACATTACAAACTAAGAAATCCAAAAAGTGTATAAAATGTAATTCATGAAAAGATTGAAAAGGCTAATAGGATAAATGGAACTCCACTGAAGTCAGAAAACCAATTCAAAAGAAAGGACACTCTTAAAATGCAAGTTTAGTGGGCAGGGCCATAGAAAAACTAATAACTTGACTTAGTGCTTAATGGGTAGCAAAGGGCTCAACTGTGAAATGAGACAACTTAACTCACTGATAATCAGTGAATATCTTGTCCCTGATTTTGGCAGTTCACATGATACTTTTTGTTAAGAATAGTTTAAGGTTATTTAGTACATAGCGCTCTATTCAAGTTCTTTTCTTTTCTTTTCTTTTGCTTTCATGATATTCTAACTATGGGTGTAAGCACTGCAGCTTGACTTGGCAAGCATGGATTGGGTGGGTCAGACGGCAACCTGAACTCTGTGCCAGTTGTCTGAGTTGCAGGCAAAATATCCTGTTTGCTGATTCTTTCTTGTGCTGTCTGCTGGCAGCTATTCTTTGTTGCCATCTTTGCAGCTGGTTTCTTTGTCTTTGTTGTTGCAAAACAATGCCAAAATTCTTCGTTGCAACTGTTGCGGTTGATGAGGAAGGAAGGTCTATCCATGACCTCAATTGTCCTGTTTTTGCTTGTCTCAATCTTGCCGTTCCCAAGACATCTTGGGACAACAAAAAGCAAGCTGTAAGTATTTTTCAGTTCCCCCTTAAACTAATTGTATATCCTGCACTTTTTCCCCTTGCGCTGTGCTCAGATGCAACCTGCTCTAACTTCGCTTGCAATCCTTACATTATCAAGTTGTCGAGCTCAATAGACAACTTTAGGTTCCGGAGAAGGGTGAATTAATAAAATCTCTTTCATGAATTGTTTTCCTTTGTTGAGTTTATCATTTGCTTCATGCTGGGGTGGGTTGTTTGATTTACTAACAACATAACCTTATCCTTATGTGGAGGGTTCCAAAATTACCAACCATAGACTTTGATATTTTGCAAGGAAGCTGAGATATTTACCTACCCGACTGAAAAAAAGTAATCCTTTTTTAAAAAAAGGGAGATTTCTGGTGCCAAACTAAAAAAAATTGACTTTTAGTGACTATTATGTCAATAAGAAACACAAACACCTCAAATGAGGGTTAAAATCAATATTACCAGACCAAAAATAATTTTTGAAAAAGGGAGATTTAGGGAGATTTCGGGTGTAAAACCCAAAAAAGGGTGACTTTTAGTCACCATTACGGCTATAAGTCACGCAAAATCGCCCTATTTTCCCTTTATAAAAAATAGGGAGAAAACACCATGATTTTTTTGGTCGGGTATAAGTTTAAAGTTTTATACTTACATCTTTAATAGCTACCATAATTTAAAAGCTTGCTTGAAAAAAGTTTATAAAGTAACATTTTTTGTTCAAACATTTATATAAAAATGTCGTTTTATAAACTTTTCTCTAACTTTAAAATTGGTGGAGCCATGAATTTTTTAAGTAGGCAGGCTGCTTGGGAGGGTTAGATATTTTTCCCTAGACAAAAAATGCCTGCCTTCTTAATTTTTATTTCAAGTGTTACTATTTTGCTGAAAACACTTGAAAGTAACTGCACGTAAAAGTTGATTCAAAAATGTAATGTACCCAACAATGACGTAAGACATTCTTTTGGAAATTCCAATTTAAACATTCTATTCTTTCTCTTTCAACATGCAAATTATAGCTGTAATCAATCTAACACCATCTAACAATGAAAACAAAACATTTTGTGCTTGAAAAATTCAGTTTATATATGAAAAAAAGTATTTTGATTTGTGAATATAAAAATCAACAAAGCATAATTTAATAAAAAATTAGGTTTTATTTGATGGCAAAATTGCACTAAAAACTTTTCCCAAATTCATGCCCTGTATGACAATGTAAAATGGTTAAGGTTCAAATTTTTAAAGTCAATATAACAAGCATGTGTGAGTCGATTTCCGTGTCGGGATTTCTCAGAATTATATGACTCTCGTGCAAAAGGTTTGTTCAAAATGGGAGGTGTGCCACACCAATTGGTTTTCCTCATGCAATTCCAACATCTGGATAGTTCTTTTCAATTCATTCAATTTGATAGTTATAATTTCCTAAACTTTTCAGATGAAAAAAAATCGAATTTTTGTCGAAGGATCGATCACAACTTTTTTTCTTCTTCATTTTTTTGAACGAGCTGAATGTAGGAAAGCGTCTCTGAAAAGGTTCTTTTTCCTATCCACCATTTGTTGAGAGAGTTAAGTTTCTGTTTCAGTATGGGACTTGCAGTCTAACAGCAAAGAAGACATATAAAATTGTGTTTATATACATTGGGTCAATATGGCAAAGATCTGGCCAATCTTTGTCATTCTGGTCAATTTATCAGCAACTAATTTTGCCATTTCCTCATCTGCATTTGACACTACATCAGTAAGTAAAAAGTTAAGCTTTCAATAATCTCCATGAATAGCATGAGGAATTTTCAAGTTCATCTCAAGGGTTAGAAAAAATTTCATCAAAACATTCCGAGTCTTCTCATTTAGAGAAGATATTGGATTTTTTTTAAGCCTGACTAGACGCACACTTTTTTTGCTTAGTTTTTCTTAACACCAAAGGATCTTCTAAAAACTCTCAAAATATTTCACAAACTTATCTTTTTTATGTGGGAAAAAAGATCTTTTGGAATGAGTAAAACACCTTTTATTGGTTTCAACTCAAAAAGATTTCTTCTAACTTCACAATGCCCAACAAGTGTCAATAAAATTTTCCAGATTTGATGAAATATCCTTTTTTTTCTCCAATTTGTTGCAAGCTTTTTTATATTGGAGAAAAATAAAAGTGCGAACCGTTAACTGACCTTAAAGCAATGTGAAAAACTTTTTCCCCCTTTCTAATGTTTTCCAAAGAATTAGGAAAGAGATTTGGGGGGGTCTTCAAGTTTACTCTAAGTCACTGGATTTGGAAAGAACTTTCTTATTTTTAGAACCCATCCAAGATCGTCCTTCCAAACTCACTTTTTCTCATATATGTGACAAGACATTTGATAAAAAAAGGCCAAGTTTATTTCTATACCACTAAACAGAAGAAGCAATAACATGGGCAATAAAATGAAAGAGTTAACAGTAAAGCCTGTCATAAAATAAATTGTTTGCATTTATTCTGTCTGGCTTAGTTACACAACAATTGTGCAACAAGTCAACAGATATGATCTACTGGAAATTATTTTCAAGTATTTTCTGTCATTCTCCTCCAAATTGTGTCATATTATAAATTGACCCCTGAAGTAATTAGTTTTTTTCCCACATGGTTCCTATACGACAGGATTAATTCCCATTGGAGTGTTTGGGACTTCAAGAAACCTTAACTGGGTTGACAGACAGGGTTTGGCAGCTGAGCAAAAAGAAATAAAAACATACTGAAGTAGAAATAACCACTTCTCAATATTTGTCTCCAGAACTTGACGTTTTTGAAAGTTTCCTTGATCCTCCAAAACCCAGAAGAAGTCTTGAGGCGAAAATTGAGCAAGTTTTTTCTTTACCCTCATAATCTTGAGATGAGGAAAAAAGAGAATGACAAATTTTTGTCACCAAATTTTTTTCATACCAAGAAACTTTTTCTTAGTTTTCCTGTTTTGTCATAGAAGCTCATTTTTCAGCCCTAAATCAACACAAGAAAATCGGCTGGTAAATTCTGTAATATTTGGTTTTGCTTCAAAAACAAGGAAAGAAAAATGTTAGTTTGGAGAGTTGAACAAACATACCTTTTTTCAGAGATGCATTTTTTTCAATTTTTCGAGGAAAATGCTTTTTTTTCTAAGCAATAAATGACTGCTTTAAATTCTACTGTGACTGCCACGAGGCATTGCAAATGGTTGAGGCCATCAAGTTTGGCAAATCTTTGATCCCATGAGACTTTTACTTCAGAGCCTGGCTTTTAGCTAGATTGTGATAACTTTATATTGAAACTACAAGTTTTGACAATTTATATTTGATCATTATACAAGCAAAGATCGCGAGATGGTGTTGATATGACAAAACATGTTGATAAGTAAATATAGCTTTTATAGAGAACTGATCAAGTGAACACTAAATCAAGTGAATGAAGGTAGTATTGATTTTTCAACAGTTCCATAGAAATCTTTGGAGGTCTTTTTCATTTATTCAACCTTGCTTTTTTGAGCATTTTTATTATTATTTAATTGTTATAATTAACCTAAAGACCTACCCTGACTGAGATAGACATCATAAAATGATTAATTAAGGTTAACCCAGGGGTCAAAGGTTTGCCCAGTCAAGGGATCGAACCCTGAACCTCCCAGTCCTCAGCTAGTTGTCATAGCAATTAGCTACATCTATAAACTCAACAACAACAAAAAAGTGAAAGTAATAACCTTTTGTATTTAGTATTAATATTTTCAAAATGGGTGCTTCTTCACTAATGGCTTTCCAGAAAACAAAAGTTACTTGAATACTATGGGTAAGATCAGGAGTTGAAACTTACTATGCCAGTGTAGGATTGAATTAAGTGAATGAGATTTTATAACTTTTCTTTTATTAGAGGCCCAAATTTCCGTATTTGGCGCATTTTAGGTCATTTTTTATAATCTAGGATTGGAGTACTTTATAATATTTTTACAACCAAGAATTAAAGATTATTTGCTCTTGCCTGAAATGGAATGCAATAACTCAAATCTTACTACCATCCATGTACCTTGACTAAACTAAACTCCCTTTGGATTATCAAAAAAGTCAAGTTCAACTTTAGTCTGAATAATAAATTTTCATATTCTCATTGCAAAAATGGCAATAGACCTTTAGGATGAGTCAACATTGCAAAAGATGTAAATTTTTAGATAATTATGCATTTAACAAAAAGTGTTGACATAAGTCAGCTGTAAAAGAAAAAAATTAAGCATTCTGAAACTGCTCTGAACTCAATCATTAACAATTATTTGATTTGGTTTAAAAAAAGATTATTTGGAAGTTTGTAGAGAAATAAACTAGTGATAAGTCTAAAAAGAAATTTTTCATCTGGATGCAGGACTAATGTTAAAGCAAATCAAGTTTATTTTTTTCCATCCCTTAGATACTTCTGTTTTTAAAGGAATATTGAGAAGTGCATTTATGGGTTATAGTTACTTAAAATTTTAAAAAGCTTCATCGTTTCATTTTCTTATTCCTATTTTCTCTGAAAATTTATGTCTTTAGAAACCACCTTTGATTGCTATATTTTAAAAAGTTCTAAATCATGACACTTTTTTTGATTTCGTAAAAAACCCTCCCCTTTAACATCTCTCAACAAACATTAATAATTTAGGATCAACAAGTCAAAGAGCATAAATATTTAACTTGTAAAAAGACAAATATCTTCTTTTTTCATCTTTAAAACATAAGCTGGAAAAGTGTCAGAGCATGTCTGAGTAAAAAAAATTATTTTTGCATCATGAGTGTAACTTAATCAAGTTTTAGCAATTCACTTAAAATGCTGCATTCCCTTTAATGCAGTTCGAAGATCTGCTTCTGTGCTTTGAAAAATATGCTAAAATTGAATCTGTCAAGAAAACCATCAGTTAATCAAATAGCAAACTTTTCTGCAAAAGGTTTCTTCCTTGAATCTCCAAAAAAAATCTCAGAAGCTAGGTTTTTCAGTGATTGAAAAAGACCTTCTTAAAAGCATTTGTTTATTGGTATAAAAATCTGAATTCCTACTTTTCAAGAAAAATCTTTTTGCCCTTTTGTAAATCGAGTTGTAAACAAAATTCAGATTGAGGTTCAATGGTTCAAAATTCTCAACAAAACCATGAATATCTTGAATAAATATTTGTAAGTAGAATTCAGGTTCTTAACATATTCTTCAGAATTTTCAAAATAGATGAAATCCAACGTAACTGAATTTGAATCGTCACGGATGTAACATTTTTAGTTTTTTTCAAGCTTCATGGTGTTTATTTATTCCATGTAAATATTTTCGAATGAATAATTATTGTGAATAAGACAATGGCAAAAGAACATGCTTGAAATATTTATTAATATCAGTTCATTGAATTGCTATTCATTTGAAAATTATTTTCTCAAGATGAAAATGACATAACTGGTTATGAAGTTTTATAACTTTTTAGCGGAATCTTGGAATCTTAACAAGGAAGGGTCTTATAGGAGTAGGTTTTTTTGTTTTGATAGCTCAATCTTGAGGATGTTCCAAGTTGAACATGAAGAAGATTTTAGCAACCGACCGATATGATAAAACCTTGGGACTTGAAACATGAGCTGCTCAATGTAAGAGGCTTCTATGCATTTGAGACATCTTTTTCGGTTATTTACCTCAAAAAATTTTATGCATGAGTTTCCATCTTAAGAGAAAAAGCAGCCTGAATGGAAATATGCCATATCTCTTTGGCCTATGAATATTCCCATTTACTTCAAAATCCACCGATATCCTAGGAGCCTAAACCAAAATAATCTTATAAAAGGTTTCTTATAAAACAACTTTAAACTTTTAAGTTTTACAAAATCTAATACCTAAAACCTTTTAACTTGATAAAAAGCAGAGTTTTTGAAATGGGTTGAAAATGCTTAAAAATAGGCTTTCTTAAGAGAGATATTGCTGCACAAAGATTCATCCTTATTATTACTGAAGTAAGTATCTGCAATGGTATCACTAAAAGTTATGTCTGCGCAGATAAGCTTTACCCTATCACTGTGTTTTTTTATTGTTTGTTAAAACTCTGATTTAAAACTTAAACACTAAAAAGTATTTTCTTTTATATTTTTAAATTATTATTTTGGTTTTTTTACTAGCAGATGCTCTTTTTTTCTCTTGAGTTTCTTTTCCCTTGAGAGAAGGTCATCTCTTGTGACATTATCATTGTTACCATTTTTCTTGACAGAGCCCAAACATTTCCACAACTGTCGTCATGCATAAAGAAGATTTTTTCATGCAAAATATTGACATTTCTTCTTATATTCATTAGTCCAAAAAGCTTTTGTTTTCCTTCCAAATTGATTCAAATCAAAAAACTCTCGATAGAGAAGAGGAAATTTTAACAAGAAGAATGGAGCATCTACATTCAGATGTTTCACAAACAAAGAGCAGACTTAACTAACTAAAATGAAATTTATTGGTATTCTGAGAAATAATTATATTCTCTTAGTATTAAATTATCAATGATGACTCTGAAAAAAATGTCTGTCCATTTTAGAGTTCACAAGGTTTCCTATACTTTTAACTTTTTTGAATTTCAAAGAGCTTTTTTTCATAAAATGAAGCTGAGTAAGGTTCTTGTATTGTCACAACTTATCTTTTTTCTAAGCTAAAGGTCTTTTTTTGCAAAAAGTTTGTGACAATTTCCATGCATTTCATGTGGAGTACTTTCGGTCCATTAAGCTTGCGCGTCGAACCATAAGTTTTAATCTTTTTGCCTGAGCTGAGAAGATAAAAAGTTGTGAGGATAAATAAATACAAAGAAGGATATTGCTTAGTCAAAAAAAGATTGCTTGTGTAATTTTACCCATCAACAAATACTTGAGGAAATAGGGAACTTGATATTATTGGTTCCAAGACAATTTACTTTCCTTTCATTCTAAAAAATGAGCAACTTTATAGTGCTAAACCTTAAAATATGGTAGTCATAGGAATTCAAAAGCTCAATGGCTTCATCTGAGCAGACAAAGTAAATATTTTAGATAGCTTTTCAATAAGGGCAAAATAGTCCTTTTTTGTAAGAAGAAGAACTTTTCTGTGAAAAATAACTAAAACCATAGAGCCCTACTCCATCACAGTTGTTGATAAGGGTAAAACCAAAGAGTGTTGAAGACATTTTCAGGCTTTTGTCTGAGGTTGCCATCAACAAATTTTCCAAACCACTCAAAGTTTACAAAGTTTAGAGAAATTTCATTCTAATTATCACTTTTCTTACTTAAACCATAGAGTTGATTTTTCAACTCATCTTTTAGCTAATAAATATTTTTACTTTATAATAACTTTATTTGGCTACTGGCCTCTCAATATTTTTGAGAAATTTGAGTACTTTTCAATCTTTTTTGTGATTATTGTAATCACCAATCCTGACTGAGACTTTAATCTTGAGCGAAACTATGAAAGCAAATCTAAGGTTAAAAGATTTTCTCAGATTTGGTAGGAATTAAACTCTGGTCACAAAATACTCAGCCATGGTAACTTCATTTGCTTTGTTGCACCTCTATAAGTTATCAAGATTTCTAGACTCGTATATCTTTTCTGACGTCTGGTACAATTATTATTCATGCGTACTGTGAACATTGTCCTATTCCTGAAAAGGTTAATCTCTGTAGACTGTGAACATAGACATGTTGAACAAAGATTCAAAGTAAGCGACCTTATTTCTCATTATGGTCAAAGTCTAACGAAAAGATTTAAGTTTAAAATCTCATTTTGCACTTATTTTGTAACAAAATAAATTATTAATGTCACAGCTTAATGGTTTATGAATTCCAACTATTACATAGCTTTGTTATGTGTTTCTGATTATGACTCGCTTTTGTGTTGTGTTTGTATCATGTTAGATCATAATTTTAAGACGAATCCTAGTGTCAAAGATTTGCCCTGACCGGGGATTGAACCCCAGTCTGACAGTCCTCAGTCAGATGCCATGACCCTGATCATCAGACAAGTTACAGCTACAATTTTTAATGGTTTAAACACACTTTTTACAAATCAACAATTGTGGAACAATAAAAGCAAAGACAAGGATGGAAAATTTGAATATTTATTTTAATTAAATAAAATCTGACAATAAAAATGATAATTTTAAAGAAATAAGTTGCCTGCATTCCATTGAAATTCCCTCTTTTTAAATTCAAATCCAGGTTTCCGCTTAGTTAGTCCACAATTTAATTAACAAAGATGAAAATCCTCAAACCTCTTTGTGACTCAAAATTCCTTATGAAAGTTCAAACAAATGAAGCCTCTTCAAAAAAAAAGATTACAAAAGAATTTCAAAATGAGCAAGATATATATATTTCACCAGAAACACTGTATTATTTTCCATGGAGGTTAAATATTTACCAAGCAACACAATTAGGTAATAACTCTTGGAAATAAATTATTTCCTTCTCAGTTAATTTTCACTGGAATGACAAAAATAGAGACACTGAAACAAACTCATTATGAATTCAACTTGAAAGTTTTCCCACTCAGTTTACTGTTACTTTTGAGCCAAGACCAATATCTGTCCATCCAGGGTTCATATCAGTTTTTCATAGAACCATCTTTGCTAAGAAAATCAAATTATGGAAATTCACCAGAAATGAAGAGACGGCCGAAGAAATATACCAATAACTTTCTTTCAAGATATGAAATGGATCTTAGTTCCAGTCCAGTGTCAGTAAGTCGATAGCAGAAGGCAAAAAAACATCAAATCAAGTTGCTTTTGCCATATAAATACAGAAAGATTTTTATTGGTTGAAAACAAACAGAGAATATTTCAGCAGAAAAGTTTCCTGAAACTCACCTTTTTCTACTTTATTCCCAATCTCAATCTGAAAGTTGCATAAAGTGAAAGCACTCAAACATGTGGAATCTAATTTGTTACCGATCGATTCAATCTCTTTTCCCAATCAGTGTAACATGTAGTATTCACCGATCGAATAGATTTTCATGCAAAGAAAATGGTGAACAACATGTTGAACATTAAAAATTCAGACTGGGGCAATTTTCAATCTTTCTCTGCTTCAATGCAACTATTTTGCACAAACGTTAATTGAAGGGTCTAGGATCTTTCGCTTAATGCAAGTTCGCCAATACCAGTTTGCCTTATCAAGTTTGCCAACCATGCAAACTTATTGAACTACAAACTACAAACTCATTGAACTACAAATGCTGAGACGAGTTTTCTCCCCCCTTCCAAGCCCTCAGGGTTAGGAAGGGGGAAACATGCTTTGGCGGTTTAGTTGGTTGGGTCAGGTTAGGTTAGCAATAAATGCCCTTTTTGTAAAAAGGGGCATTGGTTGGGATAATGAGGGGGAAATATCCCCCGCAGGGTTAGGAAGGGGGAAACATGCTTTGGGGGCATGGTTGGGTCTGGTAAGGTTAGGTTAGGTTTGTTCGTCCAGTTTGTAGCATAGACATCTAATAAATAGACCAAGCACCAGAGCATAAGAATTGTGGAAAAATTTTTAGCTGTTGTCACTACTGTTTTTGTGCACCCATGGGTGCGCCCTTATGCAGTATTGTATTGTTTGTTTACCTTCTGTAAAACAGCTGAAATTTGTTCTACACCTCTTACTTAATAAGTGCTCGGTATATATATTCCATGTCTCTGGTCTGTAGTTGGCAAACTGGTTGGCGATCTTGCACGGTTGGCGAACTTGATTAAGCGAACTTGAATTGGGCAATCTGGTAGTGGCGAGCTTGCATTAGGCGAAAGATCATAGTACCTCAATGGAAGACTTTCACCAGAAAATATTATTTAAAAAAAATCATTTTTTGCTCTTTTGA
>Ga0194133_10006432_pt1 | contig 14450 bp, 7 predicted proteins | sample TA2KigOf40mmetaG_FD_155448 | JGI IMG/M metagenome (GOLD analysis project Ga0194133, IMG submission 155448) | Freshwater microbial communities from Lake Tanganyika, Tanzania - TA2015055 Kigoma Offshore 40m | ecosystem: Environmental > Aquatic > Freshwater > Lake | place: Tanzania: Lake Tanganyika...
GGGGGGTCAACACTAAATTCACTACATAACTTTGAACTTAAATATCTCAGCTTCAAGACAAGATATCAAAAATTATAAATTTTGAGCCACTAATATGTTGATTAATCCTGCCAAATTTCAGCCCTCTAGCTGTACAAGTATGGGCAGAAAATGAGTTGGCAGACGTGCATGTGATGTCACGATGTTTTCCCGCAAACCATAATGAAATTTCTAAACCTGCCCCCTCGCTTTGCTCGGGAGGGAAAAATGAATATACCTAATGTTGTAGTAACTCTAAAAAGATTTATTAATCAACTAAGAAACTCTATAAAAAAATTATAAATACAAAGAAAATAAATTTAAACTGAGATTTTCAATCTGATCATTTATTTTCATTCCAGGATGCCCTACTTTCACCACTTCATGGCTGAATCAATTGGTAACAGCAACAAATGTTGTCCTCAAGTCAAATCTTCCAATGGTAAATTCCTTACTTTCTTAAAAATTTGATAATCATCTTTTTTGTTACAACTGTTCTACATTTAGGCCTAATAAAGACAGTAAAGTCTGGTTATTTGCTGCTCTTTAAAAGTAAGTGTGAAACTAAAATTGTAAAAATTGTTATAGACTATAGTAGTTAAAAACTCAACAATTTTCTTTCTTTTCAGAGAAAATGTTCTGCAAAGCATGGTAAAAGAAACCTTGAGAATTTTTTATTGACCATCAGTCAAAAATTTCTGACATTTCTAGATTGTTAAATTTCCTACAACTTTCTTGGAGAAAAAACTGTTCCAGCCCTGATGTAAATGAGATTTGTCTTTTTATTTCAGGAAAGAAGCCTATGTCGTCCTCTACGAGGACAGTTCACTTGTATGGTTTAGAGATCGTGACCGTGTTGAAGCAGAAGGAAACATCTATTTGAAAGATGCACCAGAAATGTTGGCCGCTGGACAGGTTTGTCAGACAAATTTCATCAGCTTGTTTGACACTCACACTAATTAGGAGTGAAGATATAAGTTCAAAACAAAATCATGAAAAGAGTTGCTTTGAGAATGGGGCCTCGAATTTCAAATTAATTCTTAATTGGATTTTGCTGAAAATTTTTGTTTCTATTTGTTTGGCCTCTGTCTTTTTGTCTGTTCAAAGCATTTCAAATCTGTAGAGGGGAAAGGGCTTTTAGACTGAATTACTTTTGTTTGAGACTGTCCTTCAAATTCATTACCTTTACTGGCAAACCAATCCTTAAGTGTTTAAATCATCACTTGCTTCACAAAAATTTTGGTTTAAACTTTGATCCAATATTCCTGTCAACTGAAAACCAATAACCACTACCAAAACCAATTGTAAAGTGTGCCCTCTGCTCTTTTTTAATTAAGAACTCAGAAAAATTGTCAGACAGATGAACGAACACTATAAGTTTTACATTCAAAGGGACTTTCGCATTTGCATGGCAAACTAGGGTCAAAGATTTGGAATGCCTGGGGTTGATTCCTACAATTATAGAAATGGGTATTGGGTTCATCACTACCACCCACAATACTGTTGAAACGTTATCCTGCTGATGCAGTGAATATCAGGTCACTTTAATCCAGAGAGAAAAATTACTGGGGCTACCGTGAAAAGTGCAGATTTACTTTAAAAAAATTGTGTTGATGATTTTTGAGGGCCAATGGACACCAAGATTTATGAATAAAAGCTTGCCTTATGCATTAAGAAAAACCTTCAACAACTGAATCTGGCCAGTCAATAAAAAAATTTTGCTGCCTACCCTGAAGAGATATGAGCACTAGCTCTATATTTACAATCTCTATGCATTTAACACATCTGTGCTTTCAAGAAATTAACATTCTATTGGATAGTTTTCACCCATCTCATCTGTTATGTCAAAAAGCTATCATGAACCAAACTTATTTCAAGCTGTTTGCTTATGGTACATTTGTAAAATTTCATTTGATAAAAAAGGCAAAGAATAGTCAAACGGATGAAAGGATGATGAGCAATCTTTTTATTGGTTGAAAGTAAAATATCTTTTTCAATAAAGGCAGCTGGAAACTTTTTTTGAGATGAAAGCAATAAAATTCAGATCAAAAAAAGACTTTTTGTGATATGTGAAAGAGCTTCTCTTCCGAAAAATGGTTTCCCACCTTTTTGTAGAGTCTAAAATCTTTTTTTCTAAAAGGTCAGCTAAAATAATTTTTTTTCAGTGGACTTCGCGCGTACCTACGCGTCCAGATTTTCCAACAGGATGTGACTTCAAATTGTCCATCGCAATCGGATCAAGAAACAGAGATAAAGTGATTTGGTTCCTTTGCAAATCAGAGACAGAATTAATGTACGATGAATCTTACTTTTTTGAAAAAGATATTAATTGTTGGATGGTTTTTTCCCATTTGGAGTCAGGGTGGTCTGGTGAATTCAATCCCAGCAACCTGGGTTCGACTCCCTCCCCGCAAGGCTAACTTTAAATTGACGCTTAAAGAGTTACACGACTTTTCTCTTTATCCCCAAAAAACCCTCTTTTCAGTCTCAAAAGTAACTGGAAAACTTTGTTTTTCAGCGAATGGATGTCTGCCATCAATTACACAGTAAGTAAAATGCAAAAAAATGTCGACCAATTCTCAGATTAAAACTTGGTAGGAGAACAATCCAACAATGGAAGTCATAAATAAATGTTTTTGGGTGGAAAAAGAATTTTTTTTATTACAGCATACAATTTAAAATCTTACAAAAGATTGTTTGATAAATCCTTTCTTATTCCATATTTTTGCCCCAAAATCAGAGATCTTTGACTTGTCACAACATAAATTGAACAATTTTATGTTGATTCAGAAAAGTTTGTCTACGGTCTTTCTAAAAAAACTTGAGATATGATTTAAGGTAGCACTCTTCTGAAGACAGAAGACAATTTCAGTAACAATTCTTTCTTTCAATAATTTTTTCATGGATTTTTATTTTTTGCTTATTTTCATAGCCTTTATTCTTTACTCTGATTCTAGTTTTTTTAACAATCGACAATCGATTCGAGCTTCTTAAAATTACTTTTACTTTGATTACTTTCTTGAAATTACTTTCAACTTTTTGATAAACGCTGGATTTAAACTTTCATCTTTGAATTACCTACAACCTATTTCAAGGGAAGAAATGGAAGTATTTATTCACAGCTGACCCAGAAAATAAAAATGACTCTTGACTCATTTTGATTTGGAAAAGAATATTTCATTAAGTTAGCAAAGCTTTAACGGAGCAAAAACTACTTTAATTTTCAGCTTGATCTGCTTTTAAAATTATCCAAGTGCAACCCTGTACTTCTTGAGTGACCAGAGAAATAAACTTTGTTTTAATTCCAGCTGCCATTACCCCCACCACCGCCTGAAGAGTTACGAGATACCAGAAGAAGTGATCATTACCAAAAAGATACAAAAGGGTATCTCATCCAGGCCCAAGCGACCCCTTCTAGGCTGATGGCCCAACTTTACCATCAGCCTTCTGCTCCAGGCATTTAAAAACCTCAATCTAAAACTGCATTTCCAGGCTGTAAAATGACTTTTTCTTTCTTTATAAATATTTAGAACTTTTAAATGGGAAGATGAGTAAATCTTTGCTTCTTCGCCAATTACAACAAAATGATCGAAGTTATTCAACTGGAAAAATGAATCATCTGGACAACGGATTGTCAGACTCTAACAAGTCGATCCTGAAGAGAAGCACCAGCTTCAAAGAGTCAAAGGTCTTTGGCAATCGTGATGTTACTCCTGGTAAATCACAAGTTGTACATACACCTTTGGATTGGAGCCTGTTGTCGATCACCAAACTAATCCAAGGCTCTAGGCTGGCTACACCATATCTTTCAAACATCATTGGTTAATTGAAAATACTTATTGTTTCATTCTAGCTTTCATGGTTGCTGCCATAATGACACAATGGAATGCCAATGCTGATTGCTGGGACTGGGGCATGGGATGGGGTTGGGCCGGATGGAGTGCAAGTTACTGTGACACTTGTGCATTGGAACACGCTGCCATTGCAGCCCACGTGGCATCCTCAGCTGGACATAACCAAACAGCAAACTTTTCAGAGACTCTTGTAAGTTAAATCATCGTCGTAACTTTAAAGAGAACTAAATCCGGATTCCAAAACTATTTGATTCTCAGATTGATCCCAAGCCCTCTGGCATGTCTCATTCATTCCGTTCCACCCATGATTTGTACGTCTATGACGATGATAATGAGGTCACTGAGCTTGGTGAAACTGACGTAGGTTGTGACTTTGGAGATTTCGGTGGATTCTAAATGTCTTTTTAAATGTCAAGCGAAACAATGTTTAGAATAGCTACTTAAAAACCTGAGAGTTCCAGTATTGCGTTTTAGAAGTTCCAGTTGGGTGTAGATTTTAAATAAAGTATTTTAGCAACCTCAAAATATTCTTTCAGCAAATCAGTGTCAATAATGCAAAACTACTATTTGAAATAAAAGTTGTTGAAATCCAAGACTATTATTATTTATCTCAATTGGTAGAATGTGGAAGTCTAAATCAATGTAAACTCAAACAAATAGGCTAATAAAAAATCTAAAATACTAATTATATAAGTGACTATAATTTTGATTGATTGAATCTTACAGAATTGTAAGGCACCAACTAAACGTATAAAACATTTCAATGGAAAAAAGCCCCCAAGAGAGAAATTTTTATTTGATTCAAATTCATCAACTTTTTTCAGAACAAACGCAATGCCAAAAAATTGTGCAAAAGCAACAAAAGTTTCTCTTTGATGTCCTAAAAAATATTTTCATGACTTGGATGTTTTCATCTTTTTATGTCTTTGAAACAAAAGTTTAAAAGAATTTGTTTGAAATTTTTCACATGGTTTCCCCTATTAACTAATTGAAAATAGTACAAATAATTGTATCGGTTATTATTGTATTGTTTAAATAAAGAAATCTGACGATTGGATAATTGATTGTATCTTAAAAATATTCTAGCAATCAGATGAGAGTCTTTAGTTAAATGACAAGAAAATATATTCTTATTGTCAAGAACTTTTTATCTGCTGAGTTAACAGGGCATTTCATAATACCAGGTGGTAAAATCATCAATAATTAAACAAGAAAAGTGTATAAGCTGAAATGTTAATGAAGGCCCACATTAACATCTAAAGAGGAATTTTACATGAGTCTTTTGACTTTCCTTCTTCGATTATCAGGCTGAAGGTGGTAGTACTAAACCCTAAGTTATTTGTCTATGAGGACTTACCAAGCAGGTCAGACACAATGTGGAAAGACCCTTTTTTTTACTTGAATTACATCGACCTCTAGTTTAATACAGTTATATGACCCACCTGGGGGAAAAACCACCAAACCTGCTCGACCAACGATCCCATATAAACTAGACTATTTAGGGGCGAATGCTAAAATGAAATTGTATAAATTATTAGTTATTAGTTTTTCTTCCTATTCATGCATTACCATGAAAAGTTCTACTGATACTATGTTGAAAAGTAATAGCTTGTAATTTTTATATAACAAGTTTCAATTTGTGGATGACAAAATCTCATGTAGTTTAGACTACAGATAGAATATCACAGATATCATCATTATTAGAGTAAATTCACTGATAAATTTTCTTTCTGGGGTTACATGCAATATTTTCTGCATAAACTTAGTAAAGAATCGCATTGTTGAGATTATTGAGCTGAAATCTCACTTTTTTCTGTCGGTCGTCCACCATTCGGCCAGAATCCAATTATAAGCAATTGAAAGGAAAAAATGTAAAAAGCTACAAAAATCATTATCTAGATTTTCAAATGAACATTATTTGGACATCATTTTAAAAAATGTATTATGAACTTCTTGGAACTTGAGTCATAAAGATTTGTTCATATTTATTAACATATGGCTATCAAAAGATAAAAGGACTTGAAATCAAAACTGAAAATATTTGTCAATTGGTGTCCCTTGTTAGGCTTTCCCAATTTAGAATGAATTCCTTTGTAGAAAGTGGCTATGGATTTAGGTCTCCGGCCAGTTTTGTTTTCCGAGTAGACTAAGATGAAAGCACTACTTTTGGCCAAGTTTATGTGCAGATATTTAGAAACTTTGGTGCTATTTCACAAGAGTCTTGGAATCATACCAAGATGTGAGCATTTAATGATTTCAGAAATTTGTTTGCAGAAGATTCAGTTTGGTTAGACCTTGACAGGAAATCTTTGTAATGTGTAAAAACAAGAAACAAGGGCTTGATCAGATTATCCAATTTCTTTCAAAATTGCAGTTTGGTACCTCTAACGAAGAATTGCACGCAAAAAATTTGATAAATAAGCAATGAGTGACATCACCTCAGAAAATCTACTTTCAATTTAAATAATTAGCAAAAAAGAGCAAATGAACATTTTTTTTCTCAAGATTAAGAAGTGTTTATGAAAAGTAAAAAATCATACTTATAATTGTAGTTCGAAAATGAATAAACTCAATTTAACTTTTTAGTTTTAGTTTTTCCATGACTCATTTGCTCCTCAGATTCCACTCAACTGACCATCCAGTTCCTCATCTTGCGCTTCAGACTTGCTCACTAGACCAGCCCTTGGCACTTGGAGGTGTGTCATCGTCGTTCACCTTCTTGTGTGTGTTCCCTTCCAACAATTTGATATTCATTCACTTACCGAGCACCACTTGCCACGGTAACACACAATCAAGTTGTGGAAAAAGTATTTCTGTTTGTTGAAAATGAGAGAAATTGTTCATATTCAAGCAGGACAATGTGGAAACCAGATCGGTGCCAAGGTAAAGAGTCACTTTTCTTTTAGCCGTTTTTTTCATAACCTTCTTTTTAAAAAAAATTATTTCTTGGGTCTCATGTTTTTATACTTAACAGTTTTGGGAGATCATCTCTGATGAGCATGGGATTGATCCTACTGGATCCTACCAAGGGACATCTGAGCTCCAGCTTGAGCGCATCAATGTTTACTACAATGAAGCTTCTGGTGGAAAATATGTGCCAAGGGCTGTGCTTGTGGATCTGGTGAGCCTTTTGAAAGATTTTAAAGTTTGAGATTGCACCTAATAGAGATGATATTTTTTGTCATTTTAGGAGCCAGGAACTATGGACTCTGTGAGGTCAGGACCATTTGGACAACTGTTTCGCCCAGACAACTTTGTGTTTGGACAATCTGGAGCTGGCAACAATTGGGCTAAGGGCCATTACACTGAGGGTGCTGAGTTGGTTGACTCTGTTCTTGATGTTGTGCGCAAGGAGGCTGAGTCTTGTGATTGCCTTCAAGGGTTCCAGTTGGCACACTCTTTGGGAGGTGGTACTGGATCAGGCTTGGGTACACTACTCATATCCAAAATTCGAGAGGAGTATCCTGATCGCATCATGAACACATACTCTGTGGTTCCATCGCCCAAAGTCTCTGATACTGTAGTGGAGCCCTACAATGCTACCTTGTCCGTCCACCAGTTGGTGGAGAACACAGATGAAACATTCTGCATTGACAATGAAGCTCTCTATGACATTTGCTTCAGAACTTTGAAATTGACCACCCCAACCTATGGTGACCTAAACCATTTGGTCTCTCTCACCATGTCTGGAATCACAACCTGCCTTCGCTTTCCTGGGCAATTGAATGCTGATCTAAGGAAGTTGGCCGTGAACATGGTACCCTTCCCACGCCTACACTTCTTCATACCTGGATTTGCTCCTCTAACATCTAGGGGGAGCCAACAATATCGAGCCCTTACAGTTCCAGAGCTTACCCAACAAATGTTTGATGCCAAAAACATGATGGCTGCTTGTGATCCTCGTCATGGAAGATACCTCACTGTTGCAGCTGTCTTCAGAGGTCGTATGTCCATGAAGGAGGTTGATGAACAAATGCTCAACATTCAAAATAAGAATTCATCTTACTTTGTTGAGTGGATTCCAAACAATGTTAAGACAGCTGTCTGTGACATCCCACCACGTGGCCTCAAGATGTCTGCCACATTCATTGGCAACTCCACAGCCATTCAAGAGTTGTTCAAGCGGATCTCAGAGCAGTTCACTGCCATGTTTAGACGCAAGGCTTTCTTGCATTGGTATACTGGAGAAGGCATGGATGAAATGGAGTTCACTGAAGCAGAAAGCAACATGAATGACCTTGTCTCAGAGTACCAACAGTATCAAGAAGCTGGAGTGGATGAAGAAGAGTTCTACGATGAAGAGGCTGAGACTGAGAATGCCTAAGCTCAGTATGGTTGAAATGACACAAACAAACCTTTTTCTTCCAGTCAATTTATCTTAGTAATCTCAACTGCTAATTTTGCAACACCAATTTTCTGCACTGGGCTCTAATGTATTAATTTAATGTATAATTTCAAATTACTTTAAATGGAAAATTCTTATTCTCCCATCAAATAATATTGATATTTTAAAACAAAAAGACATTTTTTTTCATATTGCATCAAGTTGAGCAAAAAGATTAGGGTCTTTCCCCATAATATTGAACATGCCTTTTTTGTTGATGCATTTTTTGATATATTGAAATAAAATTTTAACAAAACAAACTTCTTTGAACCAGCATAGAGCACAAAAAAACTTTCGTTCTAGAGTCAAATAATGGTTCGATGCACATCAATTTATTACTAAAGGAAAAATAATCAAACACTGATTGAAATAGGATAAAATGGTATCTAGCTCGTGATGCTGAGGGTATTGAGTTTAAGCATTGCTACAGCCTCTTGCAACTTTAACTCTTGGCTGATTTTTTTCTTTTCCTAAAATTTTAATAGGTCCCTGTTGGCAAATGGAGATGGCATCTGCCCTGGGATCTTAGGGAAATGGGTTCAAACTCCAGTACATCTAAGACACCCTTGCCTCAGTTGGCAACAACATTTCAAAAAAAGATAAAATGATTTCTAGCCTGACCAACGTGTCTTTTGCAAGATGCCTTTTCACTGAAAAAATGATAATTATCATGAAATAATGATCATTACTTTTATCATTATATCATCACTAAATTTGTGACATGAAGTGCGTAAACTCTTGAAAGACTTAAGACAGCCAAAAAATAATGAAATATTCCCCACCCAGCTCCTACTGACTTTAATAATTAGCTTTGCAGGACACTTTGTATAAAAAATCAGTTGCAAAAACAAGAAGTTATTTTGCAGGAATGAAGTGCAGATAATGAGCTATTATTTTTTCAAAAAAAACCTCCCTTGCTGAAATGAAACTTGAGGCACTTTAAAGTAGGATTATCAAAATATTATTTTTGTTATCCCCTTCATAATGGAACTTGAGAGCTACATTTAGTGAAAAAACTCTTTTTGAAGTAAATACATCAAAAAATGTTTCTTGCATTGAAATCATCTTAGATTTTTTCAATTGGGGCTATAAAGAGGTGAACCCATCTTTCAAACTGAAAAGGGCAAGAGAGTAAAATAAAGCTAGAAGCAAACAATTAAGATGTCAGAAATATGATTTGGATAACTGATTGTTCATTTTTATGATGAAGCTGCTTATTGAGTTTGTCCCAAGGGTCTGATTATTGACTGCAAAAGCTTGACAAGTTTTCCATCAAAAGAAGGAAGAAAACAAATAAGTTTTTTTAATAATAGGTATGTTTATTATTTTTTATATTGTGATTTGAGGCCTGAGACCAAGATGGCCAACAAACAATAATTCTTGACATAATCATTTAACGTCATTTTATTTTGACTTAGCCCAATTTATCAATATCTCTAAAAGTTTAATTCCTTTGTGGCCAAACCTCGGCTCTGTCTCTGCAATTTCTTGTATTTGAGCAACACTTCCTTCACCATGACACTGCATACTGCCATCCCAGGGTACACACAACTCCATCAGACCACCCAACTTAAATTTTTTAAAGTTAGTTTGTAATTGCCCAACCTGATAACACACTTACCTACAAAAGAAGATAGTAATTGATAGCTTCTGAAGAAATAATCCTTTTTAGACTAACTTCAAAATGATAGATTGGCCTAAATTGGTTAAAATGGCTTTTTGTTACTCAATTAGTAAGAAAGCAAACTCAGACTATGATATCTCAAATTTTTTTAATCTTTTAAAGTGCACCTTGCGAAATCGATCATTAAAGGCTAGGAATATTTTATGGACTTTTTGGCAGCCCGGGGTCAAAGGTTGCCTGGAACAGTCGGGGGTTGAACCCCAGATTCCCAGCCTGAAGGGCCAAATCCCTCAGACCCAGGCTTGGTGTTATAAGTTAATAAGATATCAACAAAACAGTTCCAGAAGGATTTAAAAAAAATTTGAATCAAAAGCAAGGTTCATTTTTCCAAACTTGAGTAATAATGATACTTGTTGCTGTTATTGCGTAAGTGCATCGAAGAAAAAAAATTTACTAATGAACTAATCATATTTTCCAGCCTGCACCTCCCTACATCTAGAGCTAATAGCTTTGTTTTGATGTGAACTTCAACACAATGTGAGACCAATTAAATGACATCATTCAGGCAAGCATTACTAATAACAAAAAGTAAGAAGAATCCAACCAAAGTTTTTCTATCAAAGTAATTTCTGTAAACTTTAAATCATCAAAGTTTTGTATGTATACAAAACAGAGGTGAAGAAGAAAAAATTTTAGAAAATTCCATCAGCAAATAAGTAAAAGTCATTCTGTCAATCAAACTTTTGCTCTTGAAATGTATTGAATGTAAATTTTACAGAAAAACTGTGAAAGACTTTGCCCCCCTTAAAGTGTTTTGCTCTAACCCTCAGAGAATATCTAGTCAAGGCAAACTAATTAAATTTCGAAGTGTGTAGGAGGAAAGGGGTTCCATGAATTTCTCGCCCTTCAAAAAGGAGTGCTATTCAAAATTTTGCAAATATTTGAAAACTCAGTTATAAAAGTTTGCCTTATTTTTGCTCTACAGAGAAAATTTCAAAATTTGTTTTTTCTCTCTGGTTTGTAAAACCCTTGAAAGGTGAGATTATAAAATTAAAAGGGGTGTTCAAAGTTTCTTGTGGTTGTGCATGCGAAAAAGGGTGTGAATCATGTGGTTTTTTAGAAAAGAAATTTGTTTTTCCATTCTAAATACACAATAAAGATAACTTTATCAGTTATCTTGAAATATTATTACATTGGTAGTTTTCCTCTAAAAATGTGGATGAAAAGCCTTCCTTAATTGTCATAATTGTATAGGTACCATATGCACAAACCCTGTGAGGAAAAATTTATTTTAAACCACGATCCAGTAATTTGAGAGACATTATTCTATCACCACACATTGAGATTAAGTACTTTCTTTATCCAAGAGCTGATTTGAGTAATTATTTTTGAAGTCTGCAGCCATCCCCAATATAAAAAGTGATTAAGTACTCTACGTTAAAAAAATATCAATCACCAATTTTAAACAAACAATTGATTCAAAGTTTGCGATACAGATTCAGACCTTTTATGGTGAATTTTGGGACAGGTGCTGTAAAATGAACAATACATATGTCTGAGCTAAGGTTTTTTTTTGAAAATCACTGTACAATTAGTGAATGAAAATTAGCTGCTTCAGCATTACTGATGTTGAATTGAGAAAAGATTTGAGATTGAATTCTAGCAGGATTGGTAGAACGATGAGTGATGATATAAAAAGCTGTCAAGACAACAAACATCTGTGTTGAGAATTTATTTTTTGATATCTTATTGGAACTTTCTTTATTGACTCTTTAGTTGGACTTGAATTGCACCTAGGAATCATTTTTACATTTTTTATGTTAATGATGTTGCAATATTAAAGTCAGACCCCCAAGATGTTTTATCCCTGTCCCCATCAGGCTGTAAATAAAACATTACATTTTTTTGTTTTTGCATAGAGGTTTATACTCATTTCAAATTTTGTTAAAATTGAGTCATGAATGAGCAAAAACATATTTTAAGATCCTTTTTTGCTCCAGTGGGCGTTACACCCATAGCAACTAAAATTAAACTTTGAATGAAGACGAGATAACATTTCAAGTTTCAATGTTGAAATGTGCAAAGAAAATGTACAGTTTAAAGTTTAATGTGACTGTTTAGGAAATGAAAACCAACACATCTAATGGCTGTTGAAGTGTTCACAACCACTCCCACTTCCTTCCCTTTCAAAGAAGCATGATGGAAACCAATAAAACCAGTTGAAAATAAAATTTTAAAGTGTCCAGCTTAGCCAACTTTCTGTTTTTATCTATTTAAAATAACTAAAAAACCTTTTCTCCAAGGCAATATATAAAGCCCTTAAAAGTTCTTAACTCCTTGTGGATGCATTATTTACAACTGTACTTGGGTCAATTTATTCAAATTTAAAAGTTGTTATGACAATCTGAATTCTAAGTTACTCCCTTGTTTCCATTTCATTCAAAAAGATATGAGATCAAGATTGGAAAAACCTGTTTACCCACCACTTTAAAAGTAAGATCATGAACACCTGTGCACAACTTACTCAAGTGAAACTTCCCATCAATTATTTTTCTCCAAACAAAACACATAAGTTAAAGGAGAATTTTGTCTTCTTGATTCATACCTAAGCACTTCTTTCATAAATGAGAATATGAAGTTCAATTTTGTTACATTTAATTTTCAACCCACTCAAATGCAGTTAAAAACTGAAATGTCGGTTGATTTCAGGTCTAAGACTAAAATCTTTTAATAATTTGTCGATTTTTTTTAATGATTTAAGATCTCCGCTTTTGAAAGAAGCAGCTTTTGCATAAAACTATGGATTATTAGGGCCTGAAGCTTAATATTTCTTTTGAGTATTTGAACCCTATCTAGTATAGAATCACACGTTGCAATCGACTTATTAAAAGTTAGCTCTAGATGTAATTCTAACTGAGATTACCAAGAATGACTTTTGCAAACGGGAAATAGATTGCCTGTCTTATTGGTTTTTGAATCTTAATTATTTTATAAATCTTCATCCATTACTGTAAACCCTGGATCTGAACAGACTTTTCGGATTTTCAATTTCTAATCAGAGAAAGTTAGAGTCCAATGGATGTCCAAGCAGGAAATGGAAAATCGCCTTTTCAAAGACAAACAAAATTAATTAGCGTAATAAAATGAAAAATTGTCTCATTTTACCATGAAGAAACTCACATACAATGCTTTATTTTCATTTTTCATTTTCAAGCACAAAAACGTTCTGTGTGCAATTTTTGTTGATAAAAATTTCTAAATTACAAAAATGTCATGACATTATTTTTTTATTTTAGCTTTAGGTCAATTCAAAGTTAAGAGCTGTTGTAAAGTCAACACTATTCTCATTCACATGATTTAATGGTGATAGAAGAATCAGTTCTTAACACTCTTCTTCATATATTATCTTAAGAGCTAATCGTGATTTGAATGTACATGAATGTTACTACTCCATTTCTTTAGTTAAAGAAAATTTTTAAAATAAGTGCAATCTATCTATTTCCTCGAAAAATTGTATAATGAAGTGAAACTGTGCGATCTTTTTATGCCATTTTTTGGCAACTTGCTACAGGCCTAGGGGTTCCACTATTCCTTACAATATTTAGTTTAAGTTTAGTGAATGCAGATAGTGTATTTTTTGAAAATATATTCAGTATATGTATCAACATTTTTGAAAAAAAATGACAAAGATTAATTCTAAAAAGATGGAGTACAATTACAGGTAATTCAGCATTAAGGCTTGCATGTTGATACAAAAACAAGAGATCCAAATATGGTAAAACAGATGCATTTTTAAAAGTAATTATGAATATTAATCTCCTAATTCATGAATTTTCATTTATGTGACTAATATCAAAGGATCATCAGTTCTCTTCATAAGCTATCTTTACAACTATTAACAATGTATAAATTTGAACGATATTAGCCTTTAATCTTTGAAAATATGAGAAATAACAAATTATGTAGAATAATGATGCCGCCTCAACAAGTTTTTAGCCATACAAGCAACTAAAAGGAGGCATTAAATGTTTCATAAGTTGTTTGTTGGAGAAGTCCTGATGGCTGATACTTTTTGAATGCCAAATCATCATCGACCTTCCTTTGGCAGCCAATAAATTTGATGCATTTGATGACTTATTTTTATGAACGAGAGAGGTTTTATGGTCTGGTGGTCAAGTCGTGGTGGCCTTAAATTTCATAATTGCTTGTTTTGCTTCATTTCTTCCAATTACTTTGTCAACTTGTCTAAAAAAATTAATTCAAGTTTTGATTTGAATCAAATGGTACTGTATCACCAACTTGTTATGGTTGTAAATAAATATAATGAAGTGAGTTCATTATTTTAGACACTACTGGTAGAAAGATGTAAGAATAATGAGTCTAAAAAAAAGGTTGCTATTCTATTCTTTGGGGAATAAAACTTTAGGGTCTGAGTTTAATATGTGACACAACCCTTCTAAAGATGATTCTGCACCTTGGGTGAATTTTCAAGGCAAAGGGTTTTCTAAAATTGCCAAAGCCAAAATACTGATCCGATCAGTGAGGAAAAAAAGCCATCCAAATGTGGGGT
>Ga0194133_10006433_pt1 | contig 14446 bp, 11 predicted proteins | sample TA2KigOf40mmetaG_FD_155448 | JGI IMG/M metagenome (GOLD analysis project Ga0194133, IMG submission 155448) | Freshwater microbial communities from Lake Tanganyika, Tanzania - TA2015055 Kigoma Offshore 40m | ecosystem: Environmental > Aquatic > Freshwater > Lake | place: Tanzania: Lake...
CATCGCCGTCGCACGCCAAGGCGCCGAGCGCGCCCGCCAGCCCCACCCACCAGTGGTGTCGTCTCATCGCTCAAGGGCTCCTCTCGTGCGCGCGTAGCGCCTGTGTGGTGTGAGTGTGGTCTGAGTGTGGTCTGAGTGTGGTCTGAGTGTAGTCTGATCGGTGGGGTGCGCTCAGATCTCCATCGTGGCCACGAAGCGCAGCTTGGGGTGCTGCTCTTGAGCGTAGTCGATCGACCACTTGCTCTGCGCGAGGTACGCGAGGTTGCCGGCGATGTCGGTGAACAGGCGGTGGCGATTCTCGCGCTTAAACTTCTCGAGCGCCTCCTCGTCCGACGACAGCACCCAGCGCGCCGCGCCCAGAGGCACCGCCTCAAAGAGGGCGCGCACGTTGTACTCGCTCTCGAGGCGCGAGGCGATCACGTCGAACTGCAGGCTCCCGAGGGCGCCGAGGATGTAGTCTGAGCCCTCGAGGGGGCGATAGAGCTGCGCGGCGCCCTCCTCGGAGAGCTGCTCGAGGCCCTTGACGAGCGATTTGGACTTCATGGGGTCGAGCAGGCGGGCGCGGCGGAACAGCTCGGGGGCGAAGGAGGGGATGCCGGTGAACTTGAGGAGCTCCCCCTCCGTGAGCGTGTCGCCCACCTTCAGCCCCCCGTGGTTGTGCACGCCGATGATGTCGCCCGCCCACGCCTCCTCCGTGACCACGCGGTCCTGCGCCAAGAACACCGTGGCGTTGTTGATCGCCATCTCGCGATTGAGGCGCACGTGGCGCACCTTCATGCGGCGCTCGTAGCGCCCCGAGGTGATGCGCATAAAGGCCATGCGGTCGTGGTGGGCGGGGTCGAGGTTGGCCTGAATCTTAAAGATGAACCCCGTGAGGCGCTCCTCGCCGGGCTGCACCACGCGCGACGTGGTGGCGCGCGGCTGCGGGCAGGGGGCGATCTCCACGAAGGTGTCGAGCAGCTCCTTGACGCCAAAGTTGTTGATGGCGCTGCCAAAGAACACGGGCGTCTGCCGCCCCTCCGCGAACGCCACCGGGTCAAAGGGGTCGAGCGCCTCGAGCAGCTCGAGGTCCTCGCGCAGCTTGGCCGCCGCCGGCGCCCCGAGCTCGTAGTCGAGCTCCGGGGAGTGGAGGTCATCGATAAAGCACTGCGCGTTGGCGCGCCCGCGCTCCGCCGCCTCGTAGAACACCACGCGCTTGTGAATCAGGTCATACACGCCCTGAAAGCTGCGCCCCATGCCGATGGGCCAGGTGAAGGGGCGGCAGGCGATCTTGAGCGTGCTCTCCACGTTCGACATCAGGTCAAAGGGGTCGAGCGCCTCGCGGTCCATCTTGTTGGCGAAAGTGACCACGGGGGTGGTGCGGAGGCGGCAGACATCCATGAGCGCGCGCGTGCGCTCCTCCACGCCCTTGGCGGCGTCGAGCACCATGAGGGCGGAGTCCACGGCGGTGAGGACGCGGTAGGTGTCCTCGCTGAAGTCCTCGTGGCCCGGGGTGTCGAGGAGATTCACCGCGCGCCCGAGGTGCTCAAAGCTCATCACCGCGCTGCTCACCGAGATGCCGCGCTCCTGCTCCACCTTAAGGAAGTCGCTCGTGGCGTGCTTCTCGTTACGCCGCCCGCGCACGGCGCCGGCGAGCTGGATGGCGCCCCCAAAGAGCAAGAGCTTCTCGGTGATGGTGGTCTTGCCCGCGTCGGGGTGGCTGATGATCGCGAAAGTGCGTCGCCGCGCGATCTCAGGGGGGAGCTCAGGGGCGCTGGGCTCGGAGGGGAGGGGCTCGCTCATGGGGGGCTCGCGTGTGAGGCTCAATAGACTTACGGAGGGTGAGGTGCTACACCCCGTGGGGCGCGCGCCCTTTATGCGGTAAGCGGGCGAGAGGCGCAAGTCCACCACGCGGAGAGGGCCCAAGAACATGCACACACGCGCGCCGAGCGGGCGAGAGCGCGCCCCCGAGCCCCTCCCCGCCGCGCTCGTGGGCCTCGGGCGCTGGGGGGAGGTGCTGCGGGGCAAGCTCTGCGCCCCGGGCGCCCCCTTCGCCCTGCGCGCCACCCACGACGCCCGCCCCGAGCGCCCCCAGAGTCACACCCTCGCCGCGCTCCTCGCCGACGACGGGGCGCGGGCGGCGTTCGTGGCGACGCCCCCCCACACCCACCACGCCGTCGCCGCCGCCCTCCTTGAGGCCGGCAAGCACGTGTGGCTCGAGAAGCCCTGCGGCGCGAGCCTCCGCGAGCTGCGCGACCTGCGCGCGCGCGCCGCGGCGCGGGGCCGAGCGCTGCACCTCGGCTACACCTACCTCCACCACCCCCTCGCCCGCCTGCTCGCCGAGGAGGCGCGCGCCCTCCCCGCGCCGAGCGCCGCCACGCCGTGGGAGTTCACCGCCACACGCCTCCAGAGCGGCCCCCTCGGCGCCCCCGCCCGCCGCCCCTGTGAGGCGCTCTATGACCTCGGCGTCCACGACCTGACGCTGCTCAAGATGTGCCTCCCCGCCCTGCGCGCCGAGGGCGTGGAGGCGCTCCTCGTCGCGCCGCGAGAGGGGCGAGAGGGGCGAGGGGAGGGGCTCACGCTCACCCTGCGCGCCCCCCACCTGCGCGCCACCCTCACCGCCGCCCCCCTCGCCGCGGCGCGCGCGCGGCGCTTTACGCTCACCTGCGGCGGCGAGGGGGGCGCGCGCCTCTCCTTTGGGCTCGACGCGGAGGGGCGCGAGGCGCTCTGGGTGGGTGAGGGGGCGCCGCGCTACACCCCGGCTGGCGCCCTCGACGCCCTTGAGGAGGGCATGCGCTCCTTCGCCGCGCAGGTCCGCGCGCTCGAGGGCGGCGCCCCCCCCTCGCCCCCCGCGCCCCCCTCGCAGGGCGGCGCGGTGGGCGGCGGCGAGGTGGGCGAGCTGTTCCACGCGCTCATGGAGCGCGCGCAGGCCCCTAAGGCGGCGTGGTCGCGCGGAGCGCTCTAGGCGAGCGCCTTGGCGCCAGCGAGGCGCCCGCCGCTCAGCCCCCCCCGAGGGGCCGTCGCCCCCGCCCCCGCCCCCAAGCTCAGCCGCGCAGCGAGGCGCCCGCCGCTCAGTCCCACCCCGAGGGGCCCTCGCGGCGCGACGCCTTGACCTCGCCGCGCTCGCGCTTGGCGCGGAGGCGCTTGGCGCGCTGCGCGCGGCTCGGCGCCGTCTCCTTGCGCACCTTCTGCACGTGGAGGGCGCGGGCGAGCAGGGCGCTCAGCTGCGCGCGCGCCTCGTCGATGTTGCGCGCCTGGCTCCTGTGGGCGTCCGACGAGCACGTGATCTGCCCCTCGCGGCTGATGCGCCCGCGCAGGCGCTCTAGCACCAGGGCGCGCTGCTCGTCGCTGAGGGCGGCGCTCGTGAGCGGCGACCACAGGAGCTGCACCTTGGTGTTGGAGGTGTTGACGTGCTGCCCACCGGGGCCGCTCGCGCGGCACACGCGGTAGCTGAGCTCGGCGGCGGGCAGGGTGAGGGAGGGCGTGACGTCGAGGGGGGTGTCTGCGCTCATGGGGGACTCTTAGGAGAGGGGTGGGGGGTCGCGGCGCGCGAGGTCGCGGGGTCGCCCAAAAAGCTGAGCGCCCTCCGCGCGCGGGGCGCGGAGGGCGCTCAGGGGGGGGCGCCCCGGGGGAGAGAGGCGCGGAGTCAGCTCACGCGCGCCGCCAGAGGGGCCTCAGGGGCGCGCCGCGACTCACTGCACAAAGAAGAAGTGGCGGAGCAGCTCATTGTGGAAGCGCGCCATCTCCTGCTGCTGCTCGAGGTCGTAGAACTCCGAGAAGCCATTGGCGGGGAACTCGCGGTCGAGGATGCGGCGCACGCGCTCGGGGTCCGCCGGGTTGAGCGGGTCGTCGCCCACGTCGCGCTGGTTGAGGCGACCGAGCTCAAGCGCGTCCTCGATGCGGCGCAGCTGCAGCGTCTCCGCCTTCTTGCGCATCGACAAGATCATGTCGCAGCCGGGGCGGGGGATCTCATCATCGGCGTTCGTCACGTAGCCAGGGGGGCAGTAGGCCACATAGGTGATGCCGTTGGAGATGCCCACCGTGTCGGTGAACTCCCAGGGCTCATACGTCCCCGCCAGCTCCGCGCTCAGCTCGGGCGTGTCCGCGCGCCCCTTCACGTAGAGGCCCGCGGTGTCGATCCAGTCATAGTTCATGTTGCCTTGGAAGGACGCGGCGCCAAAGAGGGCGGCGAGGTAGCGCATGTTGAAGTCGCCGTTGCCGTAGGCGCTCGTGTAGGGGTTGACCGCCACGAAGCGGCGCGTGCCCTCGGGGGGGCAGGCGGCGGAGGCGGCGGTGCGCACGAGGTCCATGGGCTTCCAGTTGCTCGCGCAGCCCGCCGAGCAGGTGCTCGGGCAGCCCATGTCGCCCTCGGACTTGAGGATGTCGCCGTTGGCGTCCACCTCCACGCAGATGCCGATGTTCTGCCGGACGTTCTCCGTGATCAGCCCCGAGAACAGGCGATACAGCTCGTCGGCGAACACCAGCATGGGCGGGATGAAGAAGCTCTGGTTGTTGGACGCGGAGTCCTGCCCGAGCACGTCCACGGAGCCCTCCGTGAGCGACATCATGGCGATGTACTTGTCCCAGAAGTGCGACTTCACGCCGAGCATGAAGGGGAAGTAGTAGGGGCGCTCGCCCTGGTTGTCGCTGTCGCGCGACTCCACGAACTGGTCGAACTGGTAGCGCGCGTCGTTGGCCACGCTCAGGCAGAACGACTTGCTCTGGTCGAGGTCCTCGAGCGCGTCGCGGCTGAGGCCGGCGCTGCCGATGCCGAGGCCCTCGGAGTCCACGTTCATGTACACGCCCTCGCGCTCGGAGAGCACGTAGGTGCCCACCGAGGGGATGGTGAAGACGCTCGCGAGGAAGTTGACCGCCTCCTGCGCGGCGATGGACGCCGAGAGGCCCGCGTAGTCGCTGTTGTACCAGCCCACCCCGCGCGCCGAGGCGTTGAGCAGCCAGTACTGGTAGTGCTTGAGCATGCGGTCAAAGTAGCGGCTGAGGGTGCGCATGATGAGCGGGTACATGTCGAGGCCCCAGGTGAGGCGGCCGCGGCGGAACGACTCGAGCGGGTAGTACGACTTGTAGCGGTCGATGTAGGTCTTGAGGATCTCGTAGTCGTCCGCGCCCGTGTCCCAGCGCTGGCAGTCCACGGTGGAGGCGCCGGCGAACAGGTCCTCGCAGTACTTATAGGGGACCTCCACGAGGTTCTCCTCCTTGACCTTCTTCTCAGGCACGAGGCTGCGGTCGTAGAGGCGCCACATGGAGCCGATGCCCTCAAAGCTCACGCGCTTGCTCAGCTGCATCTGCTCGGCGAGCTGGGCGGGGGACTTGGGGGCGCCGGCGCCCTCTGAGGCGCCCTCTGAGGCGCCCTCTGAGGCGCTCTGCGCGCCGCCCTGCGACTCATCATAGAACATGGCGGGGATCACGCTGTAGTGCCAGTAGCTCCAGCCGTTGTCGCGGAAGCCGTTGAAGTTCTGGTAGGTCTCGCGGTCCTCAGCGCGCGCGGAGTCGTACTCCACCTGCCCGGCGGAGTTGCGGAGCTGGTAGTCGTCCACGTCGCGCATATCCGTCACGCGCTCGCCCGAGCGGCGCATGTACGACTCGCCCGACTGGAACTCGTTCTCGGCGTTGTAGGCGTGGAACACCTCGAGCTTGTGGGGGGGCGTGTTGAAGACCTCGAGCAGGCCGCCGTAGCCGTAGGCGAGGGCGGCGTAGTCGAAGAGCGCCAGGCCGGCCTGGTCGTTGAGGCCGAAGGTGGCGCCGTACTCCATGATCGAGGCGTTGGCGTAGGTCTCGAGGCCCGCCTCCATGATCTCGCGGAACGAGTCCGCGTGCGCCTCGTCGTCGGCGAACTCCTCCGTCTCCTGCCCCGTCGCCTCGTCCACCACGCGGCAGGAGCCGGGGGCGGTCTGGCGGGTCACGAGCCCAAAGGCGTCAAAGGTGCGGTAGCCCTTGCCCTTCGCCTGACCGCCCTCCACCTCGGTCTTGCAGTCGGGCTTAAAGCTCTTCTGGCGGATCGACCAGTACTGCGGGAAGTAGTTGAGGGCGTCGGTGGAGCCGGCGAAGTTGTGGCGCAGGCCGAGGCTGTGCCCCACCTCGTGCTCCTGAAGGCCGATGTAGGCCTTGCCGCGGACCCACTTCCACAGCTCAAACTGCACGTCCTGCTCCTCCACGCCCTGAGAGCGCAGGTTGTCGCGGATCTGGCGCCCCTCGCGGGCCCAGCCGAGGAACTTGGGGTCAAAGCCCTCGTTGGCGAAGTGGATGCGCTTCTTGATGTTGTGGAGCTCCACCTCCTTGAGCTTGGCGCGCAGGGCGGCGGGGCTCATGCCGCGCAGGGGCGAGACCTGCTCGAGGGTGGCCTCGTCGAGGTCGCCGGCGTCCTGCAGGCGGTTCATGCTCAGGCCCTTGACGAGCTCCGGGAACAGCACCTTCTGCTCGATGGCGGTGCCCTGGAGGCTCTGCAGGGGGTTCGCCTGGAAGGCGCTCTTGAGGCGCAGCGGCTCCTCGCCGGCGCTCAGCAGTTGCTTGATCTTGGGCTGCGAGAGCTTGTGCAGAATCTGCTCGCGCGCCTTCTCCATGCGCGCGCGCTCGAGCGACACCTTGGCGGCGCTCAGGCTCACGTCGTTGGCATTGCTGAGGCTCAGCGCCTGCATGGAGACGCCCTCCACCACCTCGCCGCTAGCGGCCTGCGCGCGGAGGGCGTCAAAGTACGCCTCCACGTTCTTGCCGTAGCCCATGTCGCGGGCGTCGAGGTCGCCGTTGACGATATTGATCATGTCGAGGAGGTACTGCGAGTACGAGTCGATGGCGGCGCCATAAGCGTTCGAGGTGCCGTTGACGAGCTCGCCGGTGATCGGGTCAGCGCTCGAGGGGCCGTAGCCGAGGGGGCCCTCGAGGTTGGGGCCGTTGATAAAGTTAAAGAAGCTGTAGCGCACGTCGCCCATGCGCTTGGGCTCGCCGGGGCGCACGCAGGCGCCCACGCGGTAGGCCTCGTTGGACTGCGCGTAGAAGGCATCGAGCTCCGGCAGGGGCGAGAGATCCCCCGCGGCCACGTCCTCGGGGCCGGGGTTGTTGCAGATGTAGAACATCCGCGGCACGTCGTCGATCGTGGCGAACGGCGCGGCGAGCCCGGCGTCTCGGGCGCTGTCGTTGTGCAGCGCAAAGATGATGCGGCGGAACGCCATATCGTAGTCGTCGGAGATCTGCCCTATCTCGTCGAGGAGGTCGTAAGGGTGGTCCACGTTGACGTAGTACGGGATCGGCTTCACCTCGCGCTCGTGGTAGGGGATGTCCTCCACGCTGCCGTTGGCGGTCTTGCGGGTGTAGCGCTGCCACAGGGCGCGGATCTGCGCGTACTGGGTGACGTTGTCGTCGCGCGAGCCAAAGCGGCGGTCGTAGCCGGCGCGGTTCATGCGGAAGAAGCCAAACTTCTTGTCGGCGAAGTTGTCGTACTCGCGCGGCACAAAGTCGTTCTGTAGCGTGAAGGTGGGGTCGCAGCCGTCAGCGAGGTCGCAGGTCTCGATGTCGCGAATCTTGGCGAAGCTCGAGCGCACGGAGATGCGCTCGGTGCCGCAGTCGGCGTTAAAGAGGCCCGGGACGCTAAAGAAGTTCACGAAGCAGTCGGGCCACTTGGGGGTGGCGATGAACTCCGTGACGGTGTCGATGTAGGTGACCTCGGCGTCCGGGGCGTCGCACGACACCTGCTCCATGGAGCCCTTGCGGTTGCACTCGATGAACCAGGTGACGTCCTGCTCCTCGAGGCCCTGGTCCTGCGGCAGGATCGACGCCTCCATCTTGGCGTAGGGGATCACCCCCGACTCCATGGCGCCGATCATGTTCTGCGTCCACATCACGCGCATCCACTCGCGCGAGAACCACGGGCGGTCCATCAGGTTCTCCATGATGACGTTGGACTGCTCGCCGGTGGAGGCGTTGTAGGCGCGCTGCACGTCAAAGTGCGACTGAATGCCAAAGGCGGCCACGGGGGAGCCCTTGTCGTCGTCGCTGTTGAAGCCCGCGTAGGCGTCAAAGAACTGCTGCGGCACGTTGTAGGCGGGGGCGTCGGCGCCGAGCACGTCCTCGTGCGTGCGGCGCGCGATGAGCATGTTCTCGGTGACCTGGAACTTGACGCGCGCGCCGTCGCCCTCTAGAGCCACGAACGAGGAGGTGGCGGTGCCGTTCACGTCCACCACTGTCTGGCGATAGTACCACTCGCCCTCAAAGGCGCTCTTCTTAATCTTGTTGGGCTGCGTGCGGTCGATGTCTGCCACCGGCTCCGCGCACCCAAGGGCTAGGTGGGCGACGAGCGCGCCGATCCCTAGCCTCAGGAGCTGTCTGCTGATCACTTGATTCTCTCTCTCTGCGCCTCACGGCGCGAGGGGCCTAGCGCTGAGCGGCGCGGCCCGCGGTCGATAGGTGTGTGTGGGAGGGGGGGGAGAGTCTGCGCGATTATATATCAGAGGCGCACGCTTCAAGCCTCGCCAAGTGCGAAAGTTTGCACAAAGAAGCCGCGCGCCAGCGACACCCAGTAGAGCGCCCCGGCGGGGAGGAGGGCGTCCTCAAAATCATAGCGCGGGTGGTGGAGCATGGGGCCCTCCCCGGCGCCGAGGAGGGCGTAGCAGCCGGGGCGCGCGCGGAGCATCCACCCAAAGTCCTCGGCGCCCATGAGCGGGGCGGGGTGGGGGTCCACGGCGGCGGCGGCGAGGGCGCGGGCGGCGTCGGGGGCGAGGGCGGCGTCGGGGGCGAGGGCACCGGCGGCGTCGGGGGCGAGCGGCGGCGGGGCGGCGGGGGGGGCGGCGAGCGCCTCGCGCAGCGCGCGCTGCGCCTCCCGCGCGGCGGCGAGGGCGCGGGTCGTGGGGGCGGGGGCGTTGACGGTGACGGCGTAGCGGCGCTCGTAGCGCCACGAGAGGGAGAGGCCATGGGCGGCGCAGACGCCCTCCGCCGCGCGGCGCATGCGCGCCTCGATCCCCGCGCGGACCTCCTCGTCGAGGGCGCGGACGGTGCCGCGCAGGAGGGCGCGCGCGGGGACGGCGTTGTCGCTCTCGCCCGCCTGCAGGCGCGTCACGCTCAAGACGGCGGCGGCGAGGGGGTCCACGCCGCGACTCACCACGCTCTGCCACGCCAGCGTCAGCTCCGCCGCCGCCACCACGGGGTCCACGCAGCGGTGAGGCCACGCCGCGTGCCCCCCCACGCCCTCGAGCGTCGCCTCAAAGAAGTCCGCCGAGGCCATCTGCGCCCCCACGCGCGCTGCGATGTGCCCGAGGGGGAGGCCGGGGAGGTTGTGGAGCCCAAAGACCTCATCTACTGGGAAGCGCTCAAAGAGCCCCTCCTCCACCATTACACGCCCGCCGGCGAGGTTCTCCTCGGCGGGCTGGAAGATAAAGACCACCTCCCCCGCGCCCGCCGGCGGCGCCGCGCACAGGCGCTCCGCCGCCGCCAAGAGCATGGCCGTGTGCCCGTCGTGTCCGCACGCGTGCATGCGCCCCTCCGCGCGAGAGCGGTGCGCGGGGCAGCCCTCCTCGCGCATGGGGAGCGCGTCGAGGTCCGCGCGCAGCCCCACCCGCCGCGCCCCGAGCCCCCCCGCGGGCCCCACGCGCAGGCGCGCCACCACCCCCGTGCGCGCCAGCCCCTCCACCACCTCCAGGGCGGCGCCGGGCGCCACGGGCAGCGCGCGCAGGTGGCGGGCCACCACCCCGGCGGTGCGGACCTCCTCAAAGGCCAGCTCGGGGTGCGCGTGGAGGTCTCGCCGCAGCGCCACGTAGCGCCCGCGCGCCTCTAGCGCCCAGCGCGCGTCCGCCCGCAGCGCGGCGCGCAAGCCCTCCCCCTCAGCGGGGTGGGAGTCCCCCTCAGCGGGCGGGGCGGGGCGGCTAGAGGTCATCGTCCTCGCCTAGCCCCTCGCCTCCGAGGGCGCGGGCCTGCCCCTCCTTGACGCCGGCGCGGCGCCCGAGCACGTAGCCGATGACGGCGCCGAGCAGGAGGATGGCCGGGATGTAGACGAGGTGGGTGGGCGGGGGAGTCATAAAGAGGGTGCCCATCGCTCAGCCCTCCTCGCGGCGCGCGCCGCCGTTGGCGCCCGCGCCCTCGCGACCCTCGCGACCCTCGCGACCCTCTAAGAGCGCGAGGCGCCCCTTGAGCTCATCGAGGCGCGCGCTCACCGCCGCGCTGCGCGCGTAGGTCTGGCGAACAAACACAAACAGCACCAGCCACACCGCGCCAAAGGCGACCCACATGTGCTGATAGCGCAGCTCCTCAAGGCGCGCCTCGCGCGCCGCCTCCGCCGCGGCGGTGGCGGGGGTCTGCGCGGCGGCGCCCTGAGCAGCGGCGGGCGCGGCGGGGGTCGCCTCCTGCGCGCCCGCCGGCGCGCTGAGGAGGGTGAGCGCCAAGAGCGGCGCGAGGGCGAGGGCCCAGAGGGGGCCGCCGCCGATGAGCGGGCGAGGGGACATGGTCGCTCCTTGAGCGAGGAGATGAGGGGGGGGGGCTGAGAGGGGGGTTAAGCGCCGAGGCGCGACAGGCGGCGGCTCAGCGCGGCCGCGGCGCGCTCCTCGAGGTGCACGCGGTAGCGCAGGCGCACGAGCAGCCCAAAGACCACCATAAAGACCAGCAGGGTGCTGTAGAGCGCCACGCGCATCGAGGGCTCGAGCTGGATGTTGTTGGGGTGGTCGCCGCGCCAGCGCGTCACCGCCACGTGCACAAAGAAGATGTTGGGCGCGCCGAGCACCGCCAGCGCCGCGCCGAACTTCCGCACAGGCGCCGAGTCGCCCCCAAAGGATCGAATCAGCCAGTAGCAGGCAAAAATCAAGAACAGCACCGCCATCGTGGTCAGGCGCGGCTCCCACCGCCACCACACCCCCCACGCCGCCCGCGCCCACAGCGGCCCCGTCGTGAGCACGATCACCCCAAACGCCAGCCCCACCTCCGCCGCGGCGAGGGCGAGGGCGTCGTGCCGACTCTGCTGCTTGAGCAGATAGAGCAGACTCGCCCCCGCGCACAGCAAGAAGCCCACATAGCACAGCCACGCGCTCGGCAGGTGAAAGTAGAAGATGCGCTGCGCCGCCCGCATCGTGCCCTCCATGGGCACATAGACGAACGCCAGCCAGTGCGCCCAGAACAGCCCCGCCGCCGCCACGAGCGTCCAGAGCGCTGAGGCGCGCGAGGGGGCAGCAGCCGCAGAAGCAGCAGCCGCAGAAGCAGCAGAAGCAGAAGCAGAGACTACATCGCTCATTCGCTCACCATCGAATCAAATAAGAGGAAGGCGCCCACCCCCGCCGCGAGGTCGAACGCCAAGAGCATCTGAGCCCATGCCCAGACGTCATCATCCACCGACGTGCCCAGCTGAGCGGCGCAGCCGCGCACGCCACAGATCAGCACGGGGGTCACCAGCGGGAACGTGACCATCGGCAAGAGCACCTCGGGGAGTCGCGCCCCCACCGCCAAGACCGCCAGCGGCGTCCCCACGAGGGCGAACCCCGCCGCCCCGAGGGCGAGCAGCGCGGCGAGGGGGAGCGCGTGGGGCGTGAGGTCCACGTGCAGGAGCAGCGCGAGCAGCGGCGTGAGGAGCGCCATCGCCCCCGCGGTGAGCCCAAAGTTGACCAGCGCCTTGGCCGCCAAGAGCGCGGCGCGCGGCGCCGGACTCAGGGTCAGCGCCGTGAAGGCGTCATCCTCCTGCTCACGGGCGAACGTGCGCCCCACCCCCAGCGAGCCCACGAACAGCAGCCCCGCCCACAGCGCCCCCGGCGTCACCTGCAGGTTGACCGCCGGGTCGCCCACGAACCCAAAGGCGAACACGAACGCCAGCACGGCGCCGAACAGCGCCAGCGTGGCGAGCGTCTCCTTGCTGCGCGCCTCCACCTTGAGGTCCTTGCGGAGAATCACCCACACGGCGCGCCCAAAGCGCGCGGCGCGCGGCGCGCTCACGCCCGCCCCCCCGCCACGCTCAGGTGGTAGCGCGCCGCCAGCGACAGCCCCCCCGCCCCCGCGGGCCCGTGATACACCCGGCGGCCGCCGCGGAGCACGAGGAGCGAGTCGGAGAGCCGCTCCATCACCCCGAGGTCGTGACTCGACGCGATCACCACCGCCCCCCGCGCGCGCCGATCGGCGATGAGCGCCTCCGCCTGCGCGATTCCCTCCTGGTCGAGCCCCGTGAACGGCTCATCGAGCAGCAGCACGGCGGGGTCGTGGAGCAAGGCGCGCGCCAGACTCAGGCGCTGCGCCATCCCCCGGCTGAACCCCCCCGCCGCCCGCCGCGCCGCCCCCGCCAGCCCCACCTCATCGAGGCGGCGCAGCGCGAGCGCCTCAAGCCCCTCCGCGGGGCGCAGCCCATAGAGCTCCCCAAAGAACACCAGGTTCTCTAGCGCCGTGAGCGCCCCATACACCATCGTGTGGTGCCCCACGAACCCGATGAGGGCGCGCAGGGCACGCGCCCCCACCACGCTCAGCGGGCGCCCATCGAGGCTGATCTCGCCCTCCGTGGGCGACATCAGCGTGGAGAGGAGCCCCATGAGCGTGGACTTACCCGCCCCGTTGGGGCCGAGCAGCGCGCAGACCTCCCCGCCGCGGAAGGTGGCGGAGAGCTCGACGAGCGCGTAGTGCTCCCCAAAGGCGCGCGTGAGGCGCTCCACACGCAGCTCGTGCGTCGCCCGCGGCGCGTCGCCCACCCCGCTCACCCCTGCTCCACCCGCTCGAGGGCGCGGTAGAGGGTCACGAGGCGCGCGGTGATGACCTCCCGCTCGCGCGAGTAGCGCTGCGGCGTGATCTGCTCGCGCTTGAGCGCCACCTCCATGCGCGCGAGCGCCTTGAGGAGGCGGTCGCGCTCGATCACCATCTGCGCCCGCGAGAGCTGCCCGGCGGTGCTGCCCTCGAGCAGCGCGAACGCCACCGCGAGCAGCACGGCGAGCAGCGCCGCGCCCAGGAGCGCGAGGCGGCGCCAGCGGGGGGGAGCGGGGAGGCCGCCCACCTCAAACACCAGCGGCTCGCCCGGCTCGAGGACGCGCGAGACGCGCAGCGAGTGGAAATCGAGCCCCGGGCCCGTGCTCACCGGGCGCATCTCCCCGAGCGGCTGCCCCCCCGCCCCCGCCGTCGCCGTCAGACTCAGCGGAATCTGCCGCTGGTGCTGCTCCTTCTTGTAGCGCGGCGCCACCACGATGCCCACCGTGGCGGGCACCGGCATCGCCTGCGACCACGCAAAGCGCTCAGCCCGATACGGCAGCGTGTAGTACCACTTGATGGTCTTGCTGCTCTTGGGCAGCAGCGCGCCGATATAGTAGAGGGCGGCGCCGCGCACCTCGAGGTCCTCGTGGGCGCCCTGGTGCAGCTCCGGCGACTTGGCGCCGTCGGGGGCGGGCAGGCGCAGCCCCCCCTGCGGCTGATGCGACAGGTCGAGCAGCGCGTCGGAGTCGTTCTTGAGCACCATCTCGTGAATCACCAAGAGCGACTCCTCATCGGGGTGCAGCTCGATGAGGCTGTGGTTCACGCTCACCCCCGCCAGCCCGCGGCTCGGCGGGCGCACGGTGAGGGTGATGCGGTTCTCGGGCAGGCGCGCGCTGGGGTCAAACTCATCGAGGAGCGCCTCCTTGTCCACGGTGCGCGGCACCCCGTCGAGGTTGAAGGGGAAGCGGACGCCCTCATAGTCCACCCACACCTCATAGGTGATCGACATCTGCACCTCGGGATTCGAGGGCACCCCCAAGAAGAAGGCGCGGCCCTGCGCGTCGGTCTGCTCGTTATAGTCGCGCACCTTCTGTCCCTGCGCCAAGATGCGCACCCCCACGGGCAGCCCCGCCGGCGCCGGCGCCACCGCGCCACCCGCCCCCGCCACCTGCACCGACACCATCAGCTCATGCTTCTGCATCGACGCGAGGAAGGGCGGCAGCCCGCCGGCGTTGAGGAAGGGCGCCTCCGCCCGCGCCGCCCCGGCGCCCAGCGCCCCCCCGAGGAGCGCGGCGAGCAGCAGCAGCGGCGCGGCGTCGGCGCGGCGGGCGGCGCGGCGCGCCTCGCGCTCGGCGAGGTTGGCCTCCACCGCGGCGGAGATCTCGCCCTCATAGACCTTGGCGCGCGCGTCGAGCTCCGAGATCACCGCCAACGCCTCCGCCTCATAGCGCCCGCGGAGCGCCGAGAGGTCCCCGTCGCCGAGCTTGTTCATCTGCGCCTCAAACTCTATGTCCTTAAGCTCATCGATCAGGCGATCTCGGCGAATCATGAGCGCCGCCGCCTCGTCCTCCATGCGCTCCCACTCCTCCGTGGAGATCTTGGCGCGCTCCGCGAGCGGGCGGAGGGTGAGGTAGAGGGCGTGGAGCGTGGCGACGCCCGCCACCACCGCGAGGGTGAGGGCGAGGTCCACGCCAGCGAGCGCCACCGAAGCGGCGAGAGCCTCGTGGCCCGTGGAGAGCGGCAGCATCACCCCTCCTCCGCCAGCCCGCGCGCCGCCACCCCCTCGCCCGCCCCCTCGCGCCCCGCCCCCTCGCGCGCCGCC
>Ga0194133_10006434_pt1 | contig 14444 bp, 16 predicted proteins | sample TA2KigOf40mmetaG_FD_155448 | JGI IMG/M metagenome (GOLD analysis project Ga0194133, IMG submission 155448) | Freshwater microbial communities from Lake Tanganyika, Tanzania - TA2015055 Kigoma Offshore 40m | ecosystem: Environmental > Aquatic > Freshwater > Lake | place: Tanzania: Lake...
CTTAAGGTTGCGTCTGAAATCTGCGTATTTACAAATAACAATGTCACAATTGAAAAACTCTAAAGTAAAAAAAGTAGAAGAAGAAAAAATAACAAGTTTTTCTCCAAGAGAAATAGTATCTGAACTTGACAGATACGTTGTCGGCCAAAATAAAGCTAAAAGAGCTGTTGCTATTGCGCTTCGAAACAGATGGAGACGTCAAATGCTAACGGACAATATGAAAGACGAGGTTCTCCCTAAAAATATTTTGATGGTTGGGCCAACAGGTGTTGGAAAAACTGAAATATCAAGAAGACTATCAAAGCTTGCACAAGCTCCATTTATTAAAGTTGAAGCAACAAAATTTACTGAAGTTGGATATGTTGGAAAAGATGTTGAGCAAATCATCAGAGATTTAATGGAGATTGCTATTTCAATGATTAAGGATTTAAAAAGAAAAGAAGTTAAAGCTAAAGCACAACTTGCTGCGGAAGAGAGAGTATTAGAAGCCCTAGTTGGAAAAAACGCAAGCTCTGCAACAAAGGAAAGTTATAGGAAAAGATTAAGAGCAGGAGATCTTGATGAAAATATTATAGAAATTTCTGTCCAGGAAAATACATCAACTCCCTCTTTTGAAATCCCTGGTTCATCGGGAACAATAGGGATGATTAGTATTGGTGATATCTTTGGAAAAGGATTGGGTGTAAAAAAGAAAAAAAGAAAAATAAGTGTTAAAGAATCCTATGACTATTTAGTAGACGAGGAGTCAGAAAAACTTTTAGATCAAGATCAAATTTTAAAAGAGGCAAAATTTGCAACTGAAAATAATGGAATAGTTTTTCTAGATGAAATAGATAAAATTTCAGCAAGGAGTGAAAGAATCGGTGCTGATGTATCAAGAGAAGGTGTTCAAAGAGATTTGCTGCCTTTAATTGAAGGAACAATAGTAAATACCAAGTACGGTACCATTAAAACAGATCATATACTATTTATCGCATCTGGTGCTTTTCAACTTGCGAAACCATCCGATTTATTGCCAGAATTGCAAGGAAGACTACCTATAAGAGTAGAGTTAAATCCATTAACTAAAGAAGATTTTATAAGAATACTGAAAGAACCAGATAATAGTTTGATTAAACAATACGAGGCTCTTATGAAGACTGAAGATGTAAGTTTAAAATTTTTAGATGATGGAGTTGATGAAATTGCAGAAATTGCAACCTATGTAAATTCTACTATCGAAAATATAGGAGCAAGAAGACTTCACACAATTATAGAAAGAATTTTAGATGACATAAGTTTTAATGCACCAGATCGAAGTGGTGAAGTTGTACTAATTAATAAAGCCTATGTTCAAAAAAATCTTGGAGATATTAAGGGAGATAAAGATCTCTCAAAATTTATTTTATAATTTCCTAAGTTTTATTTCATAAGCACCTTCCCCACCATTTTCAATGCTTGCTACTGAAACTGAAATAATTCTGTTTTGGTAATTTTTTTTTATATAATTGGGTATAGCATATCTTAATAAGCTTAAATCTTCAGATTTATAAGGATCTTCAGAAACTTTAGACCTTAAACCTTTTCCTGTAACAATCAAAATACTAGTAAGATTTTTTTTTTTACTCAAGTCAAATATTTCATCAACCTTATCAAAGGCTTCATGCAATGAATACCCGTGAAGATCATACTTTAAATCAAACCTAAATTTATTTAAGTTATAATGAATATTTAAATCCTTATCTTCAAAAGAAATTCCTTCTTGCTTTTTAAAATTTTCCCAAAAACTAATATCTTCTTTAGTTATTAAATCTTTACCCTTACTTTTTTGAATCTTTCTCATCTAATGTTTGAGAAATTTCTTTTAAATACCAAGTTGGATCTTCTGAATTTAAATCTTTTCTAAATATCCACACATCATTTACCGTTTGAATTTCATTATTATTACCATCAATAATTTTTCCAGTTTCATCTTTAGTAGATGATATAATTTCACTTATAAATCTTACTTTAACGCTATACAAATTGTCTTGATTTTTAACTTCCTCAATTTTTGCTTTTTTAATACCTATAAAAGTAAAATCATTTTTTATTTTTTTAGATTGTCTTTCATCAATGACAGAAACAAAATTTTTATAAATTTCGGTATCAGCTAAATCTTTGAGAGTCTTTTTATCTCCATTTGCAAATGCATTTACTATCATTTCATAAGCTGATTGAGCACCTTTTAAGAAAGTTGTTTCATTAAACTGATTGGCCTTAGTAGAAGGTGAGGAAACTTTGTCTATTTTTTCTAAAGTATCTACATTAACAGATTGTAAATTTTTTGCTCGTAAGGCACTATCCTCTGCACCCTTACCCAATGAATTTCTAATTCTTAAAATTATAAGACCTGCAATAAATGCAAGAAGTATAATATCTATAAATCCAAAATTTTCATTCATTTTTGTAATTCTAAAATAATTAATATAAGAATAATATGCATATATTTAGATATACAATGAACATTAAAAACTAATTGATTACAATCAGCTAAATTGTCAATTGAATGAGCGAAAAATACCAGATTATAACGGATTTTATAAAAGATATTTCCTTTGAAATTCCAACAACAGATGCCTACATAAGTTCAGCTCAAGATCTTGAAAAATATGAAACTAAAATAGATATCAAGAATAATCCACTTTCAAACCAACTTAACGAATTAAACTTAAGAATATTCTTTGTAGCTCCGCAAAATATTAAAAATAAAGTTCATGCAGAAATATGCCTTGCTATAGTATTTAAAATATTAGATCAAACATCTACTCAAGATGAAATAAAAAAGATTATACTTGCTGATATACCAAATCTTTTTTCAGAAAAGATTACTAATATTCTATGCAACATATTTCAACAATCAGGCTTTAAAGAATTTAAATTTAAAAAAAATATTAACTTTGTTGAAATGTACGAAAATCAAAAAACAACTACTAATTCAAATTAACCGCATTAACTATATTTTTTTTAAGAAACTTTTTATAACTTTCAATTTCATCTAAAGATGGCTGTATAATTTTTCCTGAAGATTTTTTTTTTGACTGACTTGTACCTTCATTAGGTCCATTATATGAAAATTTTAATTCTTTATCATCTATTAACTCAATGTAAACCTTAGATAGAAGTTTACAGTCTAATAAAGCAGAGTGCTTTGCCCTTGATGACGTATCAATCTTAAATTTTTTACATAAAGACGTAAGATTCTTTGCAGTTGCACCAGGAAATTTTTCTCTTGCTAAAGTTAAACTATCAATAACGTTTTGCTTATTTATTATCTCTAAATTTAAATTGCGAAGTTCTTTATTTAAAAAATTTAAATCAAAATCAGCGTTATGAATTATTATTTTTTTTCCTTCGATAAATTGTAAAAAATCTTTAGCAATGTCTTTAAATTTTGGTTTATCATCTAGAAATTCGTTAGAATAACCATGTATATCAAAAGCATCTTCAGAAACTTTAACACCTTCCGGATTTAGAAAAGTATGAAATAAATTCTTTGTCGGTAAATGATCATCAAGTTCAATGCATGCAATCTCAACTATTCTGTCTTTTTCAATGGATAAACCAGTAGTTTCTGTATCTAGAACTACTTCTTTAATCATGTAATATAATTTTGTTAATTATATTTCTTGTTTGAGATTTTAGCAAACTGTAATTTGAATTTTTTATTACAAAGTCTGACAAAAGTTTTTTTCTTTCCTTATTAAGCTGATATTTTTTTAACACATTAGTTAATTTTACATTAATTTTTCTTTTTTCTTTAAACCTAGTTAATATTTGATCTGTTGTATCTATAAAAACTACGATATCTGCAAAATATTTAAAATCAGTTTCTAAAAGCAGAGGAATATCTAAAACTACTAATTTTTTTTTTTTATTTTTTTTTAAAAATTCTAATAGTTTTTTTTTAACTTCTGGATGAATAATCTTATTTAGTTTAGTAAGTTTGGAGGGGTTTTTTATAATTACATTAGTAAGATCTTTAATATTTACTCTTTTGCCATTTAGTTTAAAAAATTTCAATATTTTTTGATTTATGAATTTATTTTTTTTGTAAATGTTATGAACTACTTTATCTGCATTAAAAACATTATAACCATAATATTTAAATATTTTACCGACAAAAGTTTTGCCGGACCCAATTTCTCCAACAATTCCAACAACTATCACAAATATCTTCTCAGCAATCTATAAGTCCCCTGGTTTACTGCAGGCAACGTATTGGTCCATATCTTGAATGATTTTTGTGCCTGGTAAATAAACATTGGAAGACCTGAATAAACATAATTCTTGTATCTTTTTGCCGTTTTTAAAAACAGTGTTCGCTCTGGATTATAGATTAAATCAATAAATACTTTCCCCTTAAAATGAGAAAAATTTAGTTTGATTTTATCTTTTGGTTTAAGACCCAGACTTGAAGTGTTAACAACTAAATCAATATTATTCTTAAAAACTAGAAGATTTGTAAACTTAATTACCTCAATAACTTTTCCAAATCTACGCTTGAGAATAAATGATTTTCTTAAATTTCTATTCACAATATAAATTTTCTTTAATCTCCATTTTTTCTTAAGAGCAACAATTACTGATGAAGTAACTCCACCTGCTCCAATAATTAAGGCTTTTTCACATTTTTTTTTAATCTTTCTTAATATCCCATAATAAAAACCATAAACATCTGTGTTATCACCATGTAACTTTCCATTTTTAAGATGAATCATATTTACGGAGTTAGTTTTCATTGCCAAAGGAGTGATGATATCCACATACGGGATAATACTTGATTTAAAAGGTAAAGTTACATTGGCTCCATAGTAAATTTTTCTTTTAATATCTTTGATTATTTTACTTAAATTTTTTCTTTTGACTTTCTTTTTAAGATACAAAGAATTTATTTTATATTTTGAGAACCAATGATTATGCAGAATTGGAGATAAAGAATGCTTTATTGGGTCTCCTATGACTAAAAATTTACTTTTTTTTTTCATTCATTTTAAAATAGTTGATTAATGCATCAACTGGCATTCCCATTATAGAAAAGTCGTTTCCTTTTATTTCTGAAAAAAGTTTTCTACCTTCACCCTCGACTTGATAAACTCCATATCGTTGTAAAATATCATCAGATATATTGTTGAGATATTCATCTAAATAAAAATCGTCGAATTTTTTCATTTTTAAAAAAGAACTTTCTACATAACTCCAAATACATGAACTATTTTTAGCAAGACATATTGAACTGATAAGTTCATGTTCTCTATTATTAAGTTGTTGAAGAATAAATTTTGCTACCTTTTTGTCTTTAGGTTTACCAAATATCCTTCCTTTAAGACTTAAAACCTGATCTGCACCAAGAACTGTTTGGTTCTTGTATTTTTCGCTAATTTTTATCGCCTTCAATCTTGCAAGCGTTTCTGCAATCTCTTTGGGTGTTGCATTTTCTTGTAATAATGATTTTTTTATTTCCTCTTCATCCACATTTGGTGCATGAACTAGAATATTAAAATTATGTTTTTCGAGTATTATTTTTCTAATCCCGCTCGAGGAGGCAAGAATTAGATCTCTCATAAATTATGCTTGATTTCATGAATTTTGATTATTGAAGCAGAAGTCTCTTCCACAGACCTTCTTGTAACATCAATAATCGGTATACTTTTCAAACTAAAAAGTTTTTTCGAATCTTCCACTTCTTTTTGAATACTTTCAACGTTAATATAATTTATGTATCTATCCTCAGTTATTGAACTTAATCTTGTTTTTCTAACATCTTCTAATCTGTGAGGATCAATGATAAAACCAACAACAGTTTTTCTTTTAAAATCAATTGAATACGAATCTATGTTTTCTGTTCCGGTTAATGGAATATTTGCAACTTTATAACCTCTATTCGCCAAATAAATACTTGTTGGTGTTTTACTAGTTCTGCTTACTCCAAAAATTATTATATCAGCCTCATTTATGGTTTCTAGCTTTTGCCCATCATCATGTTCAATTGTAAAATGCATAGAAGAAATTCTTTCATAATATTCTTTATTAAGCACATGTTGACCGCTTGGAACGTGATTTGCTTTCTTGTCTAAAATGTTTTCAAATTTTAAGACAAGATGGTCAAGAACACCTAGGCAGGTAATTTTTTCCTTTAAAGCCGTATCTTTTAAATGACTAACCACTCCTTGCTCAACCAATGTGTATAAAATTATAGGATTTTTATCTTTTTTACATCTTTTTATAAGTGCATTTATTTGTTCTTTAGTTCTTATAAATGAAAAATGGTGAATAGATAAATTAACATCTTCAAATTGAGCTTTTATAGCAACGGCTATTCTATCTAAAGTTTCACCTGTCGAGTCGGAAACTAAATAAAGATCTAATTTATTGTACATAAATGTGTTGATAAAAGCCAAGAATTAACAGTTTAAAGAAAAATATTGTAGCAAGTTAAACTTATTAAACTTTCTTTTAAGAATAATAACATTTTATCAAATTCATCTTATCCAAGTACCATAAGATATAATATTGTTTATAACTTTTTTTATCTTAAATTTGCTTATATTATAATAAATGCAAAGGTTAATAAGTTTGTTTATAAGAATTTAATATGTTTTTTTAACATAATAAACAGCCCCATAAACTACAACAACTTTTAATTAATTATTTAATGTCGAGGTTAGTACAAACTTTAAATTTTAAAACAAATTTGTTTCCCATATGGTTTATGAGGCAAGCAGGAAGGTATTTGTCTGAATATAAAAAAATAAGGTTACAAAAGAGAAGTTTTTTAGATTTATGTTTAGACTCAAAAATTTCAAATAAAATTACACTACAACCAGTAAGAAGATTTCATCTAGACGCAGCAATAATATTTTCTGATATCTTGATTATTCCAAATTCACTTGGTCAGAAAGTATATTATATTGAAGATGTAGGCCCAATCCTAGAACCTCTCCAAAAGAAAAATTTATTAAAAATTAGCGAACGTGACAAGTTTATCAGTAGAAATTCTGAAATATATAATCAAATCAAAATCGTAAAAAAAAAAATTAAAGGAAAGAATTTAATTGGATTTGTGGGTGCCCCATGGACGTTGGCAGTTTATATGATAAACAGAAAATCACCAAAACGCAATTTTAGAATTAAAAATTTAAGCTTTACCAACAAACTTATAAACTTACTTACAAACTTTGTAGTCCTTCATATAGAGAAACAAATTGAAAGCGGGGCAGAAGTAATTCAAATTTTTGATAGTTGGGCAGAATTAATTTCGGAAAGCCAATTACACAAATTTTGTTATTATCCAACAAAAGCAATATTAAATTCAATAAAGAGAAAATTTCCTAATATACCAATAATATGTTTTCCAAGAGGACTTGGAAAAAAGTACAAAGATTTTGTAAATTTTGTAAAACCAGACTGTATTTCAATTGATCAGTTTACTTGTCCTTCTTGGGCAATTGACAATTTTAATGGAATACCAATCCAAGGAGGCATTGAACCAGCAATACTTTGTGGAGAAAAAACAAATGTCAAAAAGATTGTTTATAAATACCTTAATATATTTAAGGATTATCCATATATATTTAATTTAGGTCATGGCATTACACCTGATGCAAAAGTTGAAAATGTAAGACACATGGTTGAGTTAGTTAAAGAAAATAGATTATGAAAAGAGCCGTTATATTAATGAATTTAGGAGGACCTGATAAACAAGAAGCTGTAAAACCATTTTTGTTTAATTTATTTAATGATCCTGCAATTATAAACATTATTCAACCTTTTAGATTTTTTATTGCAAAATTAATTTCATCTTTTAGAGAAAAGAAAGCAAAAGGTATATACAAGTTGATGGGTGGCGGGTCCCCAATTTTAAAATTAACTGAATTTCAAAAAGAATCTTTAGAAAAGAATCTAAGAAAAAAAGGTGAGTATAAATGTTTTATCATTATGCGATATTGGAAGCCAAGAGCAAATGAAGTTTATCAGGAAGTACTAAAATATAATCCTAAAGAGACTATTTTGCTTCCTCTCTATCCCCAGTTTTCAACAACAACAACGGGATCGTCTGTTAATGAATGGAAAAATATAAATACAAGCAATTTAAAAACCAAAACGATTTGCTGTTATCCTAATGATGAAAACTTTATTAATGCTCATGTAAAATCAATTAGGAAATTCCTAAACACCAGACTCCTTCCAAAGACAATACTTCTTTTTTCTGCCCATGGTCTTCCTCAAAAAATTATCGACTCAGGTGATCCATATCAATGGCAAGTTGAAGAAACAGTAGGAAAAATTATAGAAAAACTAAAAATAAAAAACCTAAATTTTAATGTTTGTTATCAAAGCAGGGTTGGTCCTTTAAAGTGGATTGGACCATCAACGGATAATGAAATAATTAGAAGTTCAAGGCAGAAACTCGGTATTGTTTTGTGTCCTATAGCTTTTGTATCAGAGCATTCTGAAACTCTTGTGGAGCTTGATATTGAGTATAAATATTTGGCAAAAAAAAATGGTGCTTTATTTTATAAAAGAGTTCCAGCGCTTGGTGTAGATAAAGATTTTATTAAGGGACTTACAAATTTAGTTTTAAACAAGAAGAATTACGGGACGAAAGGTTTAAAACCTCCTTTTTGTGATAATTCTTTTAGGCGGTGTTTTTGTAAGACATAAATATGGATCTCTATTTATCGATAAAAGTTGTTCATACTGTCGCAGTTATAACTTGGATGGTTGGTTTATTTTATCTCCCAAGGCTTTTTGTCTACCATGTAGAAAATAAGAGTTATTATTTAGAAAAGACCTTTCTTATAATGGAGGAAAGACTTTTAAAAATAATAATGAGTCCATCAATGATTGTAACTTGGGTCTCAGGAATTGCTATGATTTGGATAAGTGGATTTGAAAGTTTACTAATTTTTTGGGTTTATACTAAAATATTTTTTGTCCTTTGCTTGTCAGCTTTTCATGGCTTTTTAGTATCATCTTTTAAAAATTTAAAGTTAGGAAAAAATAAAAAAAAAGGAGATTTTTATAGAATGGTAAATGAAATACCCACGGTTTTACTGATTTTAATAGTTATCTTGGTAGTTTATAAACCAGCTTGAAATTTTTATTAAAGTATTATACTCACATTTTTTCAAAAATAGTTCCAAATAATTTTCCAAAAACTAATGTACCTTCAAGAACTTAAAAATAAATCATCAGCAGATCTTATTTCTCAAGCTGAAAAGCTTGGAATAGAAAATTCTAGCACTCTTAGAAAACAAGAAATACTTTTTGCAATTTTAAAAAAGCTTGCAGAAAATAATGAACAAATTACAGGGTCAGGTGTGCTCGAGACTTTGCAAGATGGATTTGGTTTTTTAAGAGCAACAGAGTCAAACTATCTACCAGGACCAGATGATATTTATTTAAGTCCAAGTCAAATAAAACGTTTTGGATTGAGAAAAGGAGATACAGTCGAAGGAGAAATTAGAGCACCAAAAGACCAAGAGAGATACTTTGCACTTCTAAAAGTAAATAAAATTAATTTTGAAGATCCTGAAAAAATTAAACATAAAATTAACTTTGATAATTTAACACCGCTTTATCCTGACAAAAAAATTAAACTAGAGCTTGAAAGTAATAAAGCTGAAAAAAATACTGATTTAACCTCAAGAGTAATTGACTTAGTTGCACCAATTGGAAAAGGTCAGCGTGCTCTTATCGTATCTCCACCAAGAGCTGGTAAAACCATAATTCTTCAAAACATTGCACACTCAATAACTGCAAACCATCCTGAAGTTTATTTAATTGTTTTACTTATAGATGAAAGGCCAGAAGAAGTTACTGATATGCAAAGGTCTGTTAAGGGAGAGGTAATAAGTTCAACTTTTGATGAACCAGCAATCAGACATGTGCAAGTCGCAGAAATGGTAATTGAAAAAGCAAAACGCCTTGCTGAGCATAAAAAGGACGTAGTTATACTACTTGATTCTATTACGAGACTTGGAAGAGCGTATAATGCAGTTGTCCCAAGTTCAGGAAAAGTTTTAACTGGTGGAGTTGATGCTAATGCTCTTCAAAGACCAAAACGATTCTTTGGAGCTGCTCGTAATATTGAAGAGGGCGGATCTTTAACAATTATTTCAACTGCCTTGATTGAAACTGGATCAAGGATGGACGAGGTTATATTTGAAGAATTTAAAGGAACTGGAAACTCTGAAGTTATTCTTGATAGAAAAGTTGCAGATAAAAGAATATTCCCTGCAATTGATATAACGAAGTCAGGTACTAGAAAAGAAGAGTTGTTATTTAAAAAAGATGAACTTCAAAAAATGAACGTCTTAAGAAGACTAATTGCTCCAATGGGCAGTATGGAGGCTATAGAGTTTTTAATTTCAAAATTAAAAGAGACAAAAAATAACCCGTCATTTTTTGATGCCATGAATAAAAGTTCTTAATCTATTATCTTCGCTTGGTCTGGAATTAATATTGGAACACCATTTTCTATCTTATAAGAAAGTTTAGATTTTTTTGACACTAACTCTTGTTTTTCTTCATTATAAATAAGCTTATCTTTACCTATAGGACAGATAAAGGTTTCTAATAATTTAGTATTAAATTTCATTAATGGATTTTTTTATCTTGCTGGTTGTTATTTCCTTGAATGTAAAAATTAATTATTAGGTTAATTAAATTGGTCCTTTCAATTAAACTTTTAGCTTCTAATAGTGTCTGTTTCTCACTTACAGAAAAAGGGCATATCATGGATAAAGAGTTTACCAATTGGTTAGGTTCGACTTTTTCAACCACTTTCCAATCAGTTGATAGTTGATGAATTTTAAAAAATTTTCGAGTTTTATCTATTAAATCAATAATATTTATTTTGTCTGAAAATTTGATTTTTTCTAAGTCGTCTAAATAGTCTTCATAAGAAACTTTAAACTTTCTATATGGAAGATCAGTTTCTAATTCACTTAGTATTTTGAAACGAATAAGACCTGTTAAATTTATTAAATACCTTCCATCTATAGTTTTAGAGTGAGTTTCAATCTTACCAAGGCATCCAACATTAAATACTTCTGGTTTAACTTCATTCTTATAATTTTTTGTCTGAACCATACCAATCAATTTGTTATCTGATAATACATCTTCAGTCATTTTTTTATACCTAGGTTCAAAAATATTAAGTGGTAAAATTGTATTTGGAAAAAAAATTGCATTTGAAAGCGGAAAAATTGCTATTTCCTTTGGAAAATTTTTTTTATCAGTCATCTTTAAATAATACATTATTAATTAAAATTTGTAATTCATTTATATAGACATCTTATTCTTCTATCACTATTCTAATAAAGTTTTTAAGGCGGGTGTAGCTCAGTGGTAGAGCGAATCGTTGCCAACGATTAGGTCGTGGGTTCAATTCCCTTCACCCGCTCCAAATCATTGATGGATAACAGTTTTTTTAAACTGATGGTGGACACAACTGTAAATACACTATTTAAAAGATTTTCTAAATTTTTTCAATGATATCATAATTTTGTAAAAGACTTTTTTTAAATCTTTAAATTTTATAATACTTTATAAAATAATAAAATATTTTTAAATGCTAATTAAGTGAAAAAAAAAACTCCTCACTTTTTTTTAAAAAAAGAAACTAAAAATGAAAAGCAAAATAATATAGAAACAGCAAAATTAAAAAAAATCTATCAGATTAATAAAAAAAATTTTTTTTTAAATTTTTTAAAACTTAAATGGATTGACTGCTTTTATTATCTTGTCTTTAAAATTAACACTCTAGACATTCCCTTCTGGAGAAGGAACGGGGGGGTTGAAACAAATTTTCTTGAAAATTTTAGAATAAAACAAATAATAAATTTTTTTAAAAAGGAAGATATTCAAATAATATATGAATTTGGATCTGGAGATTCAACAATTTTATTTGCTAGATTGTTAGAGCAGCAATTTTTTAAAAAAGGTATTAAAGGAAAAATTTTTAGCTTTGAAGATCAATTAGGTTATCTAAAAATTTTAAAGAAAAGAATTCCTCCTAATTTAAAAAAATATATATTCCTTAAAAAAGTTAATTTAAAAGTTTTTAGTTTTAAAAATATTACTTTTGTAAAATATTTAATAAAAAATTATCACAAAAATATTGACTTAGTTTATTTTGACGGTCCAAGTCCTCAATATTATTACAAGCTAGGTAAAAAAGTTAAAAAATTTTCCAATATAAATGGGAATTATTTAGATATGATTAAAGAAAAAAACTTTAGAGTAGGTTTTAGCGATAAAAGATTAAATCACTTCTTCCCTTACAAAAAAAATTCGGGAAAATCTTATGATGTATCCTTTAGTTTTAAATATAAAAGTATTATTATAAATAAAACTATATAACTTCTGGTTTCTTAAAATATTAGCCTACAGCCGAATACCGAAAATTGGTTTCATATAATACGACCGGAACTGTCGAGATGAAGAAAAAAGAACAAATAAAAAAAAAACTGGTCTTGATATTTGTAGTGAGGTTGTTTGATAAGTTTTGGACAGCCAAAAATAGATCTGAAAACAATTAAGACTGATGAAAGAAATAAAAAAACAGATAGAGATAAGTATGATGTTTTTTTTACGATCAACTTATAGAGATATAAAGTGGCTGAAATAATGTATCAAATTAATGGACTCCATCGGCTTGATATAAAAATTACTGACAAAGTTTTCTTTAAGTGTTATTTGTTTGTGTTAATATATTGATAGAATTGAAGTCGTCGATACAATTCCCTTCACCTGCTCTAAAAATGTAAGTAAAATAGATTCCTATGATGCTTTATAAAAAAAAATGTATTCCCTGTAGCGGAAATATTCCCCCTTTTTCTAAATCTGAGATAAATACTTATTTAAAAAAATTAAGAAGCTGGAAAACAGATAAGAACGAAAAAAAAGCCTTTTATTTATCTAAAAATTATAAATTTAAAAATTTTTCGCAAAGTTTGAAATTTGTAGAAAAAGTCTCCACTATTGCAGAAAGGGAGGGTCATCATCCTGATATCAATTTTGGTTGGGGGTATGCAAAGATAGTAATTTATACCCATGCAATTAATGGACTTTCAGAAAGTGATTTTGTATTAGCTTCTAAGATTGATAGAATTAGTGTTTAAAATTTCTAATACCAGAAAATATCATTGATATTTTTGCTTTATCAGCAGCTTTAATTACTTCATTATCTTTTATTGAGCCACCTGGTTGAATAATAGATTTAACTCCAAGTTTTACTAATTCATTAAGTCCATCTGCAAATGGAAAGAAGGCATCAGATGCAGCCACACTATTCTTAACATGATTTTTAAAGAATAATTTTGCATTTTGGCAGGCAATTTTACTTGAGGTTAATCTATTTGTTTGTCCTGTCCCAATTCCAAGAGTTTGGTTATTTTTTACTATAACAATTGCATTAGATTTTACAAATCTACAAATATTGAATGCAAATTTTAAATCTTTAATTTGCTTTTTTGTTGGTTTTATTTTTGTTACAACATTTAATCCTTCACTTTGTAATTCTTTAATATCTTTGTCTTGAATTAAAATTTTTTCACCAATGATATTATATGTTAACTTTTCCTCCATATGATGTTTAGTTATAATTAATCTAAGATTTTTTTTCTTTTTAAAAACATTAAGAGCATCGTTTGTAAACTTGTTTGAGATTATAATTTCATAGAAAGTATCCGAGAGTTTTTCAGCAAGTTTTTTATCAATTTCATCATTAAAACAAACAACTCCGCCAAATGCACTAACTGGATCTGCATTTAAGGCTAGTTTGTATGCATTAGATAAGTTGTGACCTGCAGCGCATCCGCAAGGATTGTTGTGTTTTACAATTGTACACGTTTTTTTTGTATTATCTAAATACTTTGAAATAGATATGGCGGCATACATATCCAAATAATTATTATAGCTAAGCTCTTTTCCTTGAAGCTGCTCAATACCACTTAGAAGATCTTTCTTATAATTTATGTTGTAAATGGACGCTTGTTGATGAGGATTCTCACCATATCTTAACTCATTTTGGATTGATCCGCTGATTGTAATTTTTTTTGGAAACTTATTTTGTTCTTTGTTCATCCAATTAGATATTATAGAGTCGTAATATGCAGTTTCTAGAAATGCATTAGTTGACATTTTTTTTCTAAAATTTAGAGAAGTTGAACCTTGATTTTTAGTTAGTTCATTTATGCACTCATCATATTGTTCAGGATCAGAAATTACTGTTGTAAATTTAAAATTCTTTGCAGCAGATCTAAGCATAGATGGACCGCCAATATCTATATTTTCAACTAAGGTTTCTTCATTTGCATTTTCAAGCAATTTTTTCTCAAAGGGATAAAGATTAACAATGAGTAGATTTATGAGATCGATATTTTCTTTTGAGATTTGATTTATATGTTCTTTGTTAT
>Ga0194133_10006438_pt1 | contig 14443 bp, 7 predicted proteins | sample TA2KigOf40mmetaG_FD_155448 | JGI IMG/M metagenome (GOLD analysis project Ga0194133, IMG submission 155448) | Freshwater microbial communities from Lake Tanganyika, Tanzania - TA2015055 Kigoma Offshore 40m | ecosystem: Environmental > Aquatic > Freshwater > Lake | place: Tanzania: Lake Tanganyika...
TCGGTAAGCTACTGAATCCTGCCGGTGATGTTAGACTTTGCTCAGACGTCGATTCAACGCTGTTTCGACCCTACAACAACAAAAAATTCCGATCAATACAAGCAATATTGTATTGATATAAATCTATTACTTGATGTGAGGTAGGGCTGTTATCATCATCGTCATCATCATCGTCAGACTCGTCGTTATCGTCGTCAGAATGAATCATGCCGTTACGTGACTTTGAATCAGACCTGAAAGCACAAAAAATTAGACACTTTTTCAAAGTTATCATATTATTTATTGATCTCACAAGTTGTTATTTATTGCATGCCTCGACTTGTCAGATCCAGAGCCATCCCCTGGTCCTCCAGCACCAGATTGACCTCCGTTAGTCAAACCTCCTTCGCCCATTTTCCCATCAATGTATGACTGAACACGCACACATTTCTTTTTCCGTCTGTGAAAAACAAAGAAAATACTATAATACAGTAGAAAATATATTACGTGCTATTATATTTTCTTTTCATCTATCATGTCTGATTATTTCTTCTTTTTCTGAGAAAAGTCTACGCTATTTGCATCAGTTTCTCGGCGCACGGTTCATGTTCAAATTTCAGAGTTGATTTTTCTTTAAATTTCTGATGAAAACGAATGCAGTTTTAATAGTTCGCGCAGCACTCGACATCATTCTCTGACATTCAAGTAAAACAAATGCAATAAGTCTAAACTTACTTGCAGGGTCGACACCAAAGATCCTGCTGATCTAGACCGTATCTTGCACGACATTTCTTCATTGTGGCAGCTGGAAAAAACAATTATAAATAAGCTTGTTGGGCACTTAAAACCACAAATCAATCCACAATCAAATAAAAGATGATAGAAAAGAGAGAGCAAAGAGGAGCACAAAAGAGCATCGAATTATATCAGGTTGGTTCAAAAATCAGATCTTTCATGCTTTGAAAAAGATCAAAAAGTAGTTAATGAGTTGTCGAAATTTCCACAATGATGTTGAAAAGTGAGCCCAGAGGCTGTTTGCAGTTCTCGTTGTCTTAGAATCACAACGAGATCTGTAAAAATTATTTCCATCACATTTTCATATGTTTTAAGAGCTGCCAATATGACACTACTTAAAATTTACGCTTGTACGTCAAAAAGAGACATGGAAAAATTGTTGAAATAAACTTTTTTGAAGAATTTGCAACAGCTTTTGGGTTAAGAATTTAAGTGACAGAATAAAGTAAGTGAATTTATCTTGCCAATGGGCAATCTCAAAAAAAATCCACTGAAGATGACACATAGATAATGATGGGACTAATGGACAGACACGAACAACCGCCAACATGCACACATGACATTGAGGACAAGACAGCAAAGGCCTTATACCTCCGTCCTTCAATTTATCTCTCTTACGACGCTTCTTTTTGTGCTTAGCGTAATTGTCACGCGCCGACCAGCCCGGGTACATCTTCATGTGCTTTTGACGCTCTGTCTGAGCCAATTCATAATACTTGGATTGCTCTTCGCGGCTCAAAGAATGCCACTTCAAATCGGAAAAAACGAAGAAAGGAAATATTAGATTTTTTGTAGAAAAAGTTCGAAAGGGTTTACCTGGGTCGTCACTTTTGTCGCGTTTTCGCTTTTTCTTCTTTAGCCCGTATCTATAGTTATCACGGGCATTCCAGTGTGGGTACATCTGTAGATGTTTTTGGCGTTCTTGTCGGGCTTTTTCATAATATTTGGCTTGCTCATCTCGACTTAGACTATGCCACTATTTAACAATAGAAACCGGGGGTCAAGCTTAATTTGCGGTGGGTAGTTGGGATGGGAGATTTAACGAGTGAGCTATTTAGATTGAGCCAACTACAATTTCCTTACGATAGTTGATAAATTGATTTAACATGTCTGGAAACCGTTGTTTTTTGTTCAAAGAATGCCATCTTATTTGCACACTTTGATAAAGAGCAATGTAAACACTAATGTCAAACAAAATTTGTTAGATAAGATGTGAGAATGCCACCACACTGTTCACAATCTTGGAGATCGCAAGAACGCCACTTTTTTCCATATGTTGTTTCAACAAACAATAAGGGACAAAATAGCAACAAAAGCAGAATAAAACCAATCTCACCCTTCGTCCCAAGATTTGGTTGATCGCAGCAGATTCTTTAAGCGTACACTCTGCTTGTACAACAGGCCGCATTTCCTTCATGTATAGCATGAATGCGTTTAGGGGCTTCTTAATATGGTCCTTTTTACTCTTACCTAAATTGATCAAAACGTTGCATAAATCATTTCATGTTACTGCCAATATAGAGAAAACAGAAAGCTTCTCTCTTGAATCGGTAAAAATGTAAAACATACAAGAGGTCAACGTCTATTCAAAAGATCTTATCATGTTTGAGTATCACAAGAACCTTTTATCTTACCAGGGCTGGAATCTTTATCTGAATGTTTCCTTTCGTAATGATGGCCATGTTCGTGCTTGACATGAGGTAGATGGTGTGCATGAGCACCCGGATGGCCACCTAAACCGGGAGACAAGCCTGGATGAGACCCGAGTAACCCGCCAGGTGAGAATCTAGACATAGGACTGCAAAAAAAATCTAATTGTTAGAAAGGATAATTACATTTTTAAGAATTATTTGAAAAATATAACTTAATAATCAATCTGTTAATAAACTCAGTAACCAATTCAATAATTCAAATAAAAGTTTCTCTTATTTCAGCACTTGATACAAGACGTTTGGTGCATCAAATTTGATAACATAGCATGAAATGAGAAGGATTGAAATGATATTTAGTATTAGCTGAAAAGATGTGGACAAGCTGTTAAATTATAAAGCTTTAAATTTGAAGTTTATTACCTAGTGAGCCCTGAGGTAATTTGAAGACTATATGGGGAGGCTGCTCTTAAAGCGTTTTGCTGATACATAGAAGCTTGGTGCCTAAAACAATTTCATTGTCATGTATAGAATCATAAATAAGTTAAAAAAACTAGATTAGAGGTTTAGTCAAGACATTTCACATTTAATAAGATGGATACCGACCACATCAAATGAAATTTAATCTTCTCTTACCATGCAGCTAGCTGATCGGGTCCAACCCCTCCAAGCATTGAATAGTGGTATTGAGCGTGTGGAAGAGAGTAAAGTGGGGGCCTTAAACCTAGAAATAGGGGAGGGAAACAAACAAAACTATTATTTCTAATTAGTTTGAGTGAGTCGTTAAGAAAAACTCCACACGTAGACGAAACAAATCGCGTTCAAAAGTAAACGACCTCTCTAATGTCAAAAAAATATCTCCGGTTACTTTGGATAGATCGTTTGCACAAGCTAACACAACTCCAAGGAACATGTGTAATTTCAGGCTAATAAACTCAAAAGCTATAAAGCAATTAGTTAGTTTTTTCAAAGCAATAAACACCAACAAGGGCTAAATTAAAAAACAGGAGCAAGGTTCGTTCTACCTCACGTATATACTAAAAGCTAATTCATTAATTGCAATCAGAACCAGTCATTTTTCTCATTATCAAGACAGTCACTTCAAAAAAGTCTCTTTGATGAAATAATATAGTTGAAAGCAAATAACCAAAGAATAGTCAAGAAAATTTATGGACCTGATCATGACTTCATGCATACTCGATTAATAAACACAAAGCTCTAAATATTTCTAGGTTGTTAATTTCTTGGTGGCAAATTAAATTTTGAATTGTATGTTTTAGTCTCTTTTAGTCACGAATGTTTTTTAAGTCCTTGAAAACTAATTAAATGGATGCTTGAAGAAAAGGTTGGAATGTTTCTCGATTACAAGATTGAGACACGCCATGCCCTTTTATGGGCCAGTCGGGGACCAACTATTGGACTTTTTTCCACAACACACAAGCTGATTTTAAATCAATCTAAAAAATTCTTCCACTAGTATTTCATATTGGTTTTAATGGCAATGACTGTTAACGGATTTGAAAAGAAATCAGCCCTAAAATTGAGTTTTTTAAACAAATTCAATTTAAAAATCGGAAGCTAATGAGTTAGCTTCTTGACTAAACAAGATTTGATTTTATCCTTTGCTTTATCTGAACTGTCATTGGATCATAAATTTGAAACGTAAATATTGTAACTGCTATATTTAATCAAAGATTTTGAAAAACCTAAAATTATCGATAAATGAAGATCGTTTCTCGGTTAAGATTACATAAATCAAATTTAATGATAGTCATTCACATATCCAAATAAACGCCGTTCATTCGCTATCTTAATAAAAGAAATTTGTTACGACTTACCAACATGGGGTGCTCCAACATGTGCGGGTGGTGGACTGGCTAGAGGATCTCCGTAGAGAAAGGGCGACCTCACCTGTAACAAAACGATAATCTTGTTAGACTAACGCATGGTATACAAAATGTTGCATGTGTTGATGACTTTTAATTGTTTAAGATACAAACACTTTACAAAAACAATTCTTCATGAAATATTTGGCTAGGCACTTTAAGAAATATTTTTATTATGCGAGAATAACAACTATTTCTGCAAATGATGATAAGATATAAACCCAAAGAACATGCTTAACTTATTTCCTCTTCGATTTCAAACATTTCAAGATTGACCAAATAATCCTGTTGCTATTTGGAATGTGAAACAAGTTTTTAGGTGGCACACGTCGCATCGAAATATTTTTTTACTTTCGGCAGTGTGCATTGTCATTCAGGCCAGACAACAAGTAAAGAAATGGAAGATATTTTCTCAACACATTCATTTTTTGAGTATCTTGTTAAGAAGAAGCGATATGGAAGTTGATTATCATAAAATACAAAATGAAGTTAGTTTTGTCGGAGTGATTGGCATATGCTTCGTGTTGAAAAATCATATCAACAAATGAATGACAATTTTCAAAGTAACTTTGTAGATTAGAATAAAAGCGATGAACCTTTGTTGTTGTTGGGGTAACAAGAATCGTCTTTTAAGATTTGCAAACAGGTACAATGTGGGCGAACCACCGAGCAACAAAGTATGCCCAAAGCTTCTTCAACGTGGAATTTAATTTCTTATAAAAATATTAAATAAATAAGTTTCTAGCAAAACCATATTAAAATTTGAAAGTAATAAAAACAATTTTTTTGAAGAAAATTTCAGAATGCTTTGCATAGAGTCGAATTACAAAAACACTCTGAGTAAAGGACAAATAAAATTATTCCATTGAATTCGTAAGTAACGCTGCCTTACTCTAAAATCTATCTTTACGTTATTTTGACTCGTCAGATTCAGGCATTCCTTTCATAATTTAGCTTGTTATTTAAAAAATACTTTGAAACTTTCGCTAAATTTTTCTCTCTAAAGGTCACATTTCGCTCAAACTTTTCATCATTAATTAATTACCATTAGTTCCATATTCTAATCGGGACGATTAAACCAGGTGGGAGGGATACTTCTCAGAACAACTTTGAACTACTGGTTTAAGGTCATAGTTATCATCTTTCGGTAATTCCTCTGGTTATGGGGTGCGACTATTTCAAATTTTTGTTTTAGTGAAAGGACACACATGATCACATCTTTTACAAAGGGAGGGAGAGAAAGAAAAAAAACCGACAACAAGTAGAAGAAAAGGATGGCAAATTCATCTTTTGAAAACTTCGTCGTTATCTCAAATAGTAACCACATAACTCTATGGCCAGATGTTGAACAAGTAGTTCCAGTAGTGGTGGGTCAGTCCGTCTACTTTTCCGATAGTGAATGGCCACAGTCAACTGACAGTTGGAAATGTGATTCGAGCCACAGCGGCTGGGAACATAACGAGAGAGAAAAAACAAACTAAAGTTGAAGCATCAAGAAATGAGATTGATTTATTTTCGCCATGCTAAAATTGTTTTAAAGCTCAAATTTCGAGCCAAGGAAAATTGTGTTGTAAAGAAACATTTTTCAGCATCATGATTAATTTTTTGTTAGTTATGGAATCTTACAACAATTACGACGAATGTAGAAAGAATCAACCGTGGTAACGATATTTTTTTCCGATATCCAGTTACAAATTTCAAATTCGTGGGGGTAGAAAAATTTTCTTGGAGCTCGATTTCGAACTTGAACGTAACGATCCGTGGGTACCCTCTGAAAGGCGGAACGCTTATTTAACACCAACAACTCACGCCCATTCTGTTGCAAATCAAATTAAAATGACATTTTGACGTCAACTGAGTTTTTAAAGCATCATTTAGCGTTATAAAAAAGACAGCAAACATTTTTAAAGTAAGTTACCAAATGCGATATATGAGAAAACATCAACAGATTCGTTAAATTTCTTTATCAAACTCAGTACAGGTCTTCAAAATTCTTCGATATATTAAGCATCCGTTGACCATAATATTTACCAGCAGACATCGGAGATGTTCACACAAAGAAAATCCACATTTTTGGTAAGAAAAATTCACGACAAGATTGAGCAACGAAACATGATCTGGTAGTCACTTGAAAAGATTTGTATTCTCAACCAGATATTTATTTACAGCAAGGATTACTTTTTCAAGAATATAAGCAGAAATCAATTTTTACCCCAGAAAAATATGGTTCCAGCAATAAGGCCTAGAGTTGACAACAGTCAACTTACCTGAGCACAAGAAAATCATTAATCGTCATCAAATAAATTTTCTCAGGTACGAGAGTACCTAAAATTCAACACAGAAATAAACGATTTGCAAGTAATTAATTCCTCTTTTCAGAAGGCAACATATGGATTATGCCTTATTTATATATTCCCCAAACCGTGAACTCATGGTCAGTAAATTTGAGAATTACTAAATTTTACTCAAGTTGATCTCAATATCCACTTGCATGTGGGATAGAAGCTGAAACGTTTTCAGTAACCTTTAAAAAATTATTATCTTTGTTTAATCTAGGATAACTGTTCTCAAGAAAAGTGAAACAGATACACTTGTTGGGTCACAACGAGCTAGAAAAATGATAAATTTTAAAATATGATGCTTTACAATCAAAGATACTTCAAAGATTTTAAAAATCACTTCAACCTTATGTTCGATGCATTTAATGAATCAAATAATTTAAACCAGCACTAGAAAAGGTTCAAGTAACACCAATTTTGCAGACTTTCCATTGCTTTAGCAAATTGATCTCATACCTCTATTGCATCGGAGATTTACTTTTAGGGCAAGTATTTCTTTGTTGAAATGTTATTGCTAATCATTACTTAAGTTCATCTTTTCTTATCTTATGCCTAGATTAAATTATTCTTTGAAATCAAGATAAAGCAGACAATTGTTTATCAGATCTGTAAAAAATCTTTTAATTTTAAATTTTAAAAACATTTTACTCGGACTCAAAGTCGTTACAAAGTACAAAGCACCAAGACGGCTTCAACATGAAATGCAAATTTGAAGCTGTCTTTGGGTTGGAAGTTGAGCTCAGAAAAGACCGTTGGATCATTTTTAAAATGGTCTGTCGTTTCAAGGTATAGATGAAAAATCTAGTAGCAGGGGTAGGTTCTGTATTTGAAGTATGTGATTGAGTTCAATCTGTTGTCAAAAAGAGATTTTTTGGTTGCCTCCGATGACCACTGTAATTTACACGGATGGTGATTACGCCTTATTGGGAAGTCATCCGAAAAGACTAAAAAAATACCGCCCAAAGTTAAATCTAGGCTACTATTTGTCTATTAGGCATTAGCCTATGTTTAAATTTGGGTTTTTTTCTTCAAATATTTTTGTTGAAGTAATTGATTGATAGGAAAAACTTTGCTCCTCGGCAGTAGTCGAGGAGTACCTTTTTAACAATAAATCATTTCATAGCTATAAATCTAATAAAAAACATTTTAAAACAAAGAAAAAATTTTCTCCTTTAAATGACAGACTTGTTTGTCAAGATTTTCATTTCAGATCTGTCGGCGCAAAAGTCATTCTCAAACTTTTTTACGACTTGTGACGCTTTTAATAGATGGTTTAAGAGGCGTGATTAACTTCAGTTTAGAATGACACCTCAGTTCATGGCATCTTGTAAAAAACTTTGATTCTCACTTCGGCATGCTGATTTTGTGTTTGTGTAAACAAAAGGTGAAACACCAGGTGGTCAATCGAAAAGAGAGATAGAATTTGAAAATGTTGCGACTAAATCCAAATTTGTCCAAGTCTCCCCTAAGGATACTTGCATACACAATGGAGTCTAAACACTTTTTCTACACAACAGGTTCTAACGGACGTTTACTCAAAACAAGATTGCTTTATTGGCCCTAGCCTCTGGACTCACAATTATATATTTGGCAGCATCTGAGAATTATTTTCAAGCTAATTGAAGAAATCTTTAAATGGTTTATTTTGCAACCGTACCAAAAACGTTGACAATCTTAAAATTGGCACTCTTTTTTTAATTAGTGGAGAGATTTTTAGCAGCTTAACGATCAAATCGGTAGCCAACACCACTTGTTAATCTCGGCTCTTTTTCAAATCTTGCATGTGGGAGTAGTTGTGTCCATCTTGTTTCCAAGTAATGGCCAAGGGCTACATATGAAATAAGGCGTCATTACTCAAGTTTAGAAATATAGTGGTGTATCGCAGAATAATTACCAAACAGCTTTGTTTGAGAAGGACTATTAAAAAATCTATGTGACAGTAAGCTGAAGGAAGCATCATTTAGGCCTCTATTCATTTAAATGAGATTCTATTGTCTTGTCTCCCGTTGAAGGTGTCATATACAATCTTTCACTTTTATAGTCACTCTCCCTTCAATAGGACAATAAGCTGAGGTAATGAATTTTAAAAAGTCTCAACCGAACAGCACACAAAAAATTGACTAATTGTTTAACTCACTCTGGCGTAATAAAAAGAGTCAAAGGAGAAGAATCTAACCAAGAAAAGTTTTTTTCTGTTCTAAAATGGAGTAGAAGAATAGAAAAATCTAAAGGGAAAATTTTCTGGTACAGAAAAGCTATTTTAAAAAAGATAAATCAATGTCAATTTTGATTGTTAGTGAAGCAAACTGTACAGCGTAATTACTTGCCGTCAGCTAAACTTAAGTTGTGAATCTAATGAGCCGCCAATTGGCAATCACAGCTCACCAAAAAGTAAGGTGCATTTAGAAACTTTCAGATTTGCCATTAGCCTTGCAGGCAACAGTCTACAATCTTCGTTTTAAGAACCCATTTGTGAATGACACTATTACAAGCTCGCTTACAATATGGGATGGTAAAATATATATCTAACAAAATTAAAAATTATGCAAAAGGAGGGATTCTGAATTGTTCATTTTCTAATATGAAAAACATTAGATAAGATTGCAACCTGATATCCCTGGAATTGCAATTAAATCAGTTTTAAGTGTTGTCTTTTTCTTTCTTTCATTTGTTCCTAAGAAAATCTCAAGTGCAAAAATTTCTCGGCAGTCCATTGCTATCAACTATTTTGTCCAATTATTTCATTTTATGCTGCCACACTTTGATTATCGAGCTATTTGGACTTGAGTTTTGTTAATTGTTAACACCTTAAAGAGCTCCACATCTCAAGCGCAAAAGAGGTAATAAATTTAAATTTTGATTGACTTTTTTTTAGTTGGTGTTTAAATGACTTTAAGAAGGCTCTCTTGGAGAAATGAATTGTAAAAGAAAAGAAAAAGTGCATAGGATCTAAGTGGATAGTCTTGCAACAATCAATGCTCGTTAGAATACTATTTTAAAACAAATTTAAATGACACTCATATTTGGGACAGCCTAATGATTGAATGGTGTAGAAAAGGTACCTCCTTTTTAAGTATCTCGAAAAATCATTACCCCAGCTGAATACGAAGTTAATTATTCTTGTCAATTTAATGTGCCAAAAGTAAAATTTCGTTGAAAAATGTAGGCCAAAAATTTTTTTGTAGTTTGGAAGTATGATGAGAAATGATAATTAATCCTAGAACTGATAAAAAAGTTTTTGATAGATAGGATTAAAATTCTGATTTGACGAGTGAAGTGGTGGTAGTGAAAAATATTTTTCTTGTCACATTGTACCCCCTACCGATTTTCTCCAGACAAGAGTTTTCAGGAGTAATAAATGAAGGGATTAATGGTGTTGTAGGAGGGAAGGGCTCCAGCTGTGATTGAGGGATTTTTTTCACTAGTCAAGATGGATTTGAAGATAAAAGAAGAAGAAACATTGTCGTATCTCGGTCATCCAAAAGGTATCCCAAGAGAATCCTTGATACTAAAACTGGTCTTAAAACTCCACCCCGACTGTGTCAACCACAAAAACTTCACTCTAATGAAAAAACTATCTGCAATATAAATTATTAACAGGATAGCCAAGCTCATATTCGATGCTAGGAATAAGGTATTGAATTTTTTTTTATTTTAAACTCAAAAAAGATCATTGTAGAATAATTGTATTCTTTGCAATTAATTTTATGAAGAAGTAAATAAACAATGTCAGTGTCAATCACAGATTTTTTGAAAGGCTCATTTCAAAGAAACAAGAAAATGTGATCACTTTTCTCTCACAATAAAATAAAATAATAAAGTCTTTAAATTTTATTGGATTGGATACCTTTCTTCGGGTCAGCGTAAGCCTTTACGATACCTCTATTAATTCAATCCCCTTAAAGTGATTATTTTTCTCCAAAAGATGGTAAAACCAATTTTAGTCTCCGAAAACTGAAAAAAATGCTTTATCCACACAAAAGCACGTATCAAAGGGTAGTTAGTTGCAGCCGCCAACCGTTGTACGCCAAGACCAATTACCACATAAACCTAGCTACATTTTCTTTAAACTTATTCATCGTAACCAACGAGGCATGCCTATGATCAGGGACGCGCGAAGCAACAAATATTCCCATAATTTATACGGCAAAAGCAAAACACTACTCTCAACTCACTTCAACGCCGCTATATCCGAATACATCAAACGTCAGTGTCGATCAACGATCTCTTCGATTGGGGGGATTATTTTGCGAACCAAACAAAAAAAATCAGAAAAACGTCAAACTTAACAATGGCTCCAAAAGGCAGCAGCAACACAAAGGTTCTTCAGAAAAGAACACTAATAAGAATATCGACGCGCCCAGGTGGACAAGAAATTCTGGAGCCTCGAAAGCTTGGATGGAAAAAATATATCCGAAAACTTCTTTTTCTCAAGGTTTTTTTAACTAACTTGCTTGAGCATTTCTGAACTATTTTCTGGGTTTTTTCAAGGTACAAAGAATAGTCCCAGTGGGGGGTGGCGTCTTTTCTTTCTAGTTGGTTAGGGCATCTAAAGACCAACAAGTGGTTGAAAAAAAAGACTCACTAAATAAAGATGGAAAGGAAGGGAAGGAGGGAAAAACTCTTTGAGATACAAAAGTTGAAAATAAATAAACTGATCCGAAAACGGAAAAAATGTTGTCAAAATTCAAATTCATTACTAACAGTTTTGAAAATTTCCTTTTCAAACTTTTGATGTTTCAACAATAGTGACTATGCAATCAATTTTTTAAACAAATAATGATTCAAAAAAATATTTTCTTACCAAAGAACTGTTTGCAGCGTAAGCAGCAGCATAATTGTTCATCAGGTACGGGGCCATGTAAGCATGAAACGCTGGATCAAAAAACTTGTCTGGAACTAAAAATAATATTTCTTTAGAAATTTTAAACCACTAGGCTTAAACTCTATTTAATGATGTGCTTTCCTTCCCGATTTTTCTGTTTATTTTGACCGCAAAACTAAATGATCTAAAAATATTTTTATTGGAAACTAATCAACAATACAAAGAGAAAATGGGAGTTTTAGGTTGTCACATTTGCGGCCAACTTTTTGATACTTTGCAGACCTTGGAGTTCTAAGCTTTTCCGCCTTAAAAGAACCGTCATGTGTTGAGTGATTTCAACAAAAACAAACTTAGGGACACTTTACTAAAAAACGAAAAACTTTAGCTTTAAAAAATAAAGGCAACAAGATAAATGCAACATTCAAGCAAAAAGTTGACGAAAACAAGGGAAATTAATGATTTTTGGCCCCGTCAGAGGAGGTTCGAGTGATTTTCTTAGAACAATGTCTTTCAGAGCAATTTTGTCTGAATTCATTCTGTTGATTTGATTTTTTGTAAAGGATGCTTTGATTGCTTTTACAATCTCTTTCTCTGAAGAGTTTTCTCTAAATATTTGTACACAATGCGACAGTTTGTTTTTCAGCCCTAGGCCACTAGCATTCAAAGGAACATTTAACACTAACTTTTTCTCTGCATAAACGGGTGCTTTATAATTTCTAATTCTGTTCCCTAATTTCTACTACCTTGGAATAGGTGGGAGAGTGGGATGGCGTAAAAGCTCTAGTAGATCTGGAGGCTGGGTGACTTAAACTCAGCTCTCTTGATTTGAAAAGGAACACTGATAAACTTGTTTTGCTTTTTTCTACATCCCTATCGATACTCTCGTTACACTCTTCAAAGCGTGAGGAGCCGTGATTTCTTTTATATTAATTTTGTAAATTTAAGATAATAATCGGTATGGATATATCAACCTTATGATCCTTAAGAAACTTTCGTTTTATCAGATCAAATATTTATGTAAGACCTCAATCTGATGTCCCCAGTGCAAAACAGACATAGATTCGGAGAAAATTTAAGTGGGATGTTATGGTTACGTTTAACGAAAACAAACATGTTCTTGTAGCTCTGACTTTTCGCTTGAAAACAGACTGTCTGACAAGATAAGAATATTTCTGAAAGTAAATTGCCATATTTACACTGAAATTCACCCTGTCAATTGCAAAGATCTTGTCAACTAACTAACTACATTTTTAATGTTACCCTATTTTGAGCCAAAATTAATGTGTCAAAAAAATCAGATTGAACATTTTTTTATGCAATAATGGATTTAAACATAAGCTTGACAGACGTTAAGTTCATAACAATTTACTGCTTTTGTTTTTGAGTCCAAAGATGGGTGCTGTTTTGGCCCAGGGCAGGAGAGGAAGCGAGGTGTTTGATGACAAAAGGGAAGTTAGGGGTTATATTGGTCAAAGGTGCAAAAGATGCTCGTAAGATAAAATCAGTTTAACAAATGTTTCTGTCTTTTAAAGCATACCAAGAGAAACGTTTGACGTTTTGCTTAAAAATACACAATCAGAAATTTTTGCTACTGGGGTATGGAAACTAAATGCAAAAAGTTGTTTGTTTTTTAACAAGAATTGCACCGTTGCCACTAAACTCAGGGTTGTAAAAAAGCGAAAGAAAGAAAGAAAATTATGAAAAAGACAAAGAAAATAAAGAGTCTGTTAGATCAATTAAATTTCTAAATTAGTTTATGATTCTCGAGTATTACCTGGAAATGCATGCCTAGAATCTGACGTTTTCTGGAAATAAAAAAAAGCAAAATTAATTTGCTGGGTTTACGTGGTCATTCAAATGTTCAAAAAGTGTGCATTCCACGATCTCGTCCATCGGGATATTTTTCCCTCACTAATCCCAGCCATTTTTCTGAACAATCTCTAACTAGCAGAGAGGCTAAGACGTGCACTAAAGGTCCAGTGAGTAAAATCTTGAGCTATTAAAGTAAACACTGCGTTGCAGAACAAAGAGTGTGACCCACCGAACAAAGAATGTTAATTCGCAAAGCTATTGCAGATCATTATAAAGGTTCGTCGCCTCACTATTTTAAACTGACAATCGAAATAGTCGACATTAAGTCATGTCAAATCGGCTTTGAGGACGTTCCGGTGACAACAGAAGCAAAACGGGTGGACTGGGCGGTTAACACTTTGCAATGACATTGTATTTTTTTCTATCCAGTACCCCCGTCTCGACTGAGACACTCGAGAGGCCCGGCGCTGTTAAGGAGGAATGTTAGAAAATCTCACCTGTTCTGTTTCCGTGATAAGCTTTGACTTAATATCACTCAAGATCCCGACTTGATGGAACTGGTCGTTCCCATTTTCTTCTCGCTCGTCTTCGTCTGCAAAGACTTTGACCTCGTCGCCCACGGTTTCAGCCTCTTCCGGCGGAATGGAAGATGAGGTGGGGGGCCTGAGAGAGCCGGAGGAGGACGACGAACCGGTCGACTCGGGGTTAGTGGTCGTTGTCGTCGAGGATGTATTAGACGGCATGGTTAGGCACATGTTCCAAAGCCTTCTTTCAGCTAAGAGATACGAACATTCTTCGCGTTGGCACAGTCACGCTCGCTCACCTTTCCTTGTCACATAGAAGCGTTTCTTTACGAGTTCTTCTCAATGGTCGGGTCAAGTCGAACTTATCCTTTAGTCTGAAGGCCAAGCGTCGACGCGAGCCAAGAACAAGCACCTGGGGGCCTTCTCGTCCGGCTGACAAACGATTATACAAATTTTTAACACACTTACTTTGATTTTTCCACACGATCGACACCTTTTTGTACAGTGTACTCTACGTCTCACCCTTCTCGCGGCTTTTCTTAACTAGTCTTAAATAAATCAGTGCCGAAGTCGGAACGCCCGAACGGATTGAAAACGAGCCGGTTGCCTAGGTGTCACCGTGGCCTGGCGCCGT
>Ga0194133_10006439_pt1 | contig 14442 bp, 14 predicted proteins | sample TA2KigOf40mmetaG_FD_155448 | JGI IMG/M metagenome (GOLD analysis project Ga0194133, IMG submission 155448) | Freshwater microbial communities from Lake Tanganyika, Tanzania - TA2015055 Kigoma Offshore 40m | ecosystem: Environmental > Aquatic > Freshwater > Lake | place: Tanzania: Lake...
GAGGGTGGCAACGGTGATCGCGCGGGATAGGCGCATGCGCTCAGGGTGCCGCAGTGATGGTGAGGAGTTCATTTCGCGGGATGGTTGCGCCTAGAACTCGCTGCGGATCGCCCACAGGTCGGGGAAGACCGGGTGGAAGAGAGTGGAGCGCAGGTAGTCCGCCCCTGATGAGCCCCCGGTGCCCTGCTTGCGCCCGATCGTGCGCTCGACCATCTTCACGTGGCGGTAGCGCCACTCCTGCAAGCCCTCGTCGATGTCGACGAGGCGCTCGCACACGAGCGCGGCTGCGGCGTCGCTGCGGTGCAGCGCGACCAGGGCGTCCTGCACCGCAGCGTTGGCCTCATAGGGCTGGCTGACGTCGCGATTCAGGATCGCCTCGGGGATCGCGAAGCCCTCGCCGTTGACGTAGACAAGCACGGAGTCCCACAGAGAGGGAGAGTTCATCCACTTCTCGACGCGCTCGCGGTCGTCGGGCAGAAGTGGCGCGGCGATCCGCGCGTCGCGCCGGCCGAGGATGGCCTCGACCTCGCGGAACTGCGCGGACTGGAAACCGCTGGCCTCGCCGAGCCGCTCACGGAAGGCATCGAACTGCAGTGGCGTCATCGTCTCGAGGATGTCTATCTGACCGACGCACGTCTTGAGGATGGTGCGGATGCGGCCTAGGAGTGCGAGCGCGAGACTGGTGTCGCCAGCAACCAGTGCCTTCTGAGCGGCCGCGAGTTCGTGGATGAGTTCCTTGAACCACAGCTCGTAGATCTGGTGGATGACGATGAAGAGGAGTTCGTCGTGCTCGGGGCCGTCGGATAGCGGCTGCTGCAACGACAGCAGCTCCTGGATCTTGAGGTAGCCGGAGTAGTTGAAGGCGGGCTGGCTCGTCATGCCTCGAGCCTAGGACCCACGACCCCAACCAGGATGGCGATGTCAGCAATCACCTTGACGTGATCAACATGTCACTGGGGTCGCCGTTTGGCACCGAGGACAACGTGGCCACAATCGCGACGCGAAACGCGGTGCTCGCCGGAATGGTCGCGGTCGTCGCCGCTGGCAACTCCGGTGCGCAGTACACCTCTTAGGGGAGCCCCTCGTTGGCGCCCACCACCATGTGTGTTGCCTCCCACATGTCGAATGGCGTCGTCGTCGAGCAGATGCGCCCGCGAATCGACGGCAAGGAGTCGACGGCCCTTGGGGGCAACTACGGGCTACGACCAGGTGACCGGTCTGGGCGCGGTGACGTTGCGCGCGCTCGTCAAGGTGATTCCGAAGCCGGACCCTGGCAGGCCGTAGGTCGGCGCACATCTTCTGTCCTCGCTAAACTCGCGGTGCACCCATGAGCCGACGGAAGAGGTGCCCGCTGTGGGACTGGGAACCGACGTCCGCCTGTCGCGTCTCTTTGCGCATCCGTCGGGCAACCTCTTCGGCATTGCTGTCGACCACTTCGTGGGCTACGGCAACGTCCGCGAGGGCGGCCTGAAGAATCTGCCTGGCGCGGTCGAGCAATGCATGCAGGCAAGCCCGGACACGATGACGATGACCCCGGGAACGGCCAAGCACGTGTGGGGCCCCTACGCAGGGCAGGCGGCGCTCATCGTGCAAGCCTCCTACTGGACCGCCGACGATCGCATCCGTGATCGGCTCGCCACCCCGGCTGACGCCGTACGCCTCGGTGCTGACGCTCTGGCTGTGGCGATCGGCGTACGCGGCGAGACCGAGGGCGACTTCATACGCTGGCTCTCCGACGCCGTGCGAGACGCCGCCCCCTACGAGTTGCCCGTCGTCGCCCACATCTACCCGCGCGACTACTCCGACGGCGTGAAGATCGTCTTCACCCCCGACGAGATCGCCTACGCCGTGCGCGTGGGTATCGAGACCGGCGTCGACGTCATCAAGGTCGGCTACCCCGGCGACGAAGAGGCCTTCGCCGAGATCATCGCTGCGTGTCCGGTGCCGGTCGTGATGGCGGGCGGACCCAAGGAGCCGACCCTCAAGGGTGCACTGACGCAGATCCACGCGGGCATGCGAGCCGGTGCGCGTGGTGCGGTGGTCGGCCGCAATATCTGGGGCGAGGCCGACATGGTGAAGGCAGCCCGTGCCTACGCCGCCGTCATACACGACGGTCTCGACGCTGACCAAGCCATCACCCGCGCATGATCATCGGGCTCGGCTGCCTCGCGCACGACCACATCCTCGCCACCGAGACGACGTGGGAAGCGGGCAAGGGCCGGGTCGTGCACACCGAGACGCGCTTCGGCGGCAACGTGCGCAATGCGCTGGCCGCTGTCGCATCACTCGACCACCCCGCGGCTTACCTCGGCTCAGTGGGCCTATCGGCATCGTCCGACGAGGCGATGGCCGACCTGGCTGCTCACGGCATCTCAGCCGACTTCATCGAGCGAGTGGAAGGGGCCGATCCGGTGATGTCGCGCATCACCGTGACAGCTGGCGGCGAGCGCTACGTCGCCTTCGATGACTCAACTCTGGCAACGACTCCGCTGCCCGGGGAGGCACTTGTGGATGCCGCGCTGTCGGTGGCCGATGCAGTGCTCGTCGACGCCTGTGTCGCACCCCCGGGAACCCTGCAGGTCATCGAGAGGGCGCGCAACCTCGGCGTGCCGGTAGTGCTCGACGCAGAGCGCGATCCCTCTTCCTCGGTGTTGGCGCTCGTGGACGCCGCTGATCACCTGGTCATTCCCCTCGGCTTCGGCGCAACGTTGACAGGTGCCTCAACGCCCGTGGATATCGCAGCAGGGCTGTGGAATGAGCGGCGTAGCAGCGTCGTACTCACCGACGGCATACGCGGGTGCCACGCCTGGGAGTCGCGCGAGCTCCACGTGCACGTCAGTGCATTCGAGGTGACCGCGGTGGACACCACCGGGTGCGGTGATGCCTTCCATGGCGCCTACGCGTGGTCGCTGGTCAACGGAGGGGCCCTGCGGGAACGTGTGCGGATCGCCAGTGCCGCGGCCGCGGTGCTTGCCGCACTGCCCGCGGGTGCGAAGCGCATGCCGTCACGCGAGGCGATCGAATCACTCGCGGCGGAATAGCCGATCCTCGTCTTCCCATGATGGCGAGGGGCTCTCCATCGACGTCGACGATCCGTGGAGTGTCAGGCCTAGTCGGACTTGACCTTGGCCTTGCGCCCCACGGAGATCCACAGCCGCGACTTGTCCGACACGGGGGCCTTGCCCACACCGGCTGGGCGTCCGTCGTACCGCCCGCAAGGCGAGGCTTCCTTCACGTCGATCAGTGTTGGAGATGTTTTCGGCAATGAAGAGCAGCGGGTCGGCGTCGGCGAGCTGCATCCAGCGTGCTGAGTCCGGATGCCCCCAACGGCGGTCGAAGGTAAGGAGGCCATCCAAGGGCGTCGTGGTCATGGGCGAACCCTCAGGCCTCGACCCTGTGGGGAGCGGCTTGCTGACCCCAGGCGATGTATGCCGGGGATCCCCGCCTTCTGGCACTGCGCACGTCTTACAGGCCTGGAAAATCCGCATCTCGCGAGGGGCATTGGAAAGGCATTGCTGAGTGTGATGACGGGCGACTAGCCCAGGCGTCGTTGCTCGCCCTCCGCCGAAAACACGTAGAAGCGCTCGGGTCGCACGCCGACCACGTCTCCGATCGATGGCCTCGTGGCGGGTGTAGTGCGCACGACCATCGTCACATCTCCGTCGGGGGTGGTGATAGTGCCGTAGACGTAGGTGTCGGCTCCCAACGCCTCAACGAGTTGCACTCTCATCAGGGCTCCACCGTCATCGATACGAAGGTCCTCAGGTCGGACTCCCAGGAGCACTCGAGGACTCCCCGCGAGGGAGAGAATGTCGCGAGTCACCGATACGCGACACTCCCCTAGGTCGACTCCGCCGTCGACGATGGGCACCTCGACAAGGTTCATGCTGGGAGACCCGATGAACTGCGCGACGAACGCGTTGACAGGAGACTGATAAAGCTCATCGGGTGTCGCGACCTGCTGGAGAACGCCGTCACGCAGCACCGCAACCCGGTCACCCATCGTCATTGCCTCGACCTGGTCGTGGGTGACATAGATCGTCGTGGTGCCCAGTCGTCGCTGCAGCGTGGCGATCTGAGTGCGTGTCTGGACGCGCAGCTTCGCGTCCAGATTGCTGAGAGGCTCGTCCATGAGGAATACCGCCGGTTCGCGCACGATGGCGCGACCCATGGCGACACGCTGTCGCTGTCCCCCGGAGAGCGCCTTGGGGCGACGATCGAGATAGTCGTGGAGGTCGAGAAGACGAGCTGCCTCCTCCACGCGCCTGGTCATCTCGGCCTTGGGCGTCTTGGCGATCTTCAGGGCGAAGCCCATGTTTTCGGCCACTGTCATGTGGGGATAGAGGGCGTAGTTCTGAAAGACCATCGCGATGTCCCGGTCTTTCGCGGCAACGCCGGTAACGTCGCGATCACCGATCAGAATGCGCCCGCTCGAGACCGGCTCCAGCCCGGCAACAGCGCGCAGGCCTGTGGACTTGCCGCATCCCGAGGGTCCTACCAGCACCAGGAACTCTCCCTCGGCCACCTCAAGATCGAGATTGCTGACAGCGGGGGAGGTCATGCCGGGATAGGTCACACTGACACCATCGAACGTGACGCGCTGCGACATCACAGACTCGTATCGTGCTTGCGATGTTCGTCCATGACGAACTCCTCCTCGTGGGAGTAGTCGGGTGCGGGAAATGTGCTGGTGATATCAATTGCGCGGCCCTCGGCAGATGACTGTATAGCCGCGAGCATGACCTCAAGCACGTGAAAGGCTTGCTCCGGCCGCGTGACGGAAGGGACTCCGCGTTCGATGCACGAGACCAGGTGGTTGAGTCCGTCGGTCCAGGGCCAGTCGGGTGCCTGCTCCTCGAAGACCTCCCAGTGGCCGACCGAGGAGCGCCACATCTCGAAGCCTCGCGGGGCCCAGTCGTCGCCGAGCATGTCCATGCTGCCCTCTAGGCCGTAGAGCTCGATAGCGGGGGCGCGACCGTACTTTTGGATCGTGAATCCTGTCGTGACCGAGCCGTAGACCTCGTTGCCGAAGTCAAGAAGCACGTGAGCGTTGTCGTCGGCAGTCACGGGCATTGGCTTTCCATTGACCGGTCGCTCCTTGATCGCGGTGCCGACGAGCGCGGTCACCCGCTTCACCGATCCAAGGAAGCCGCATAGGCTCGTCACGTTGTAGACGCCCAGGTCAAACAGCGCACCTCCACCTGGCTGATAGAACCACTCACCCCACCACGGTCCTGACCATCCGTAGAGCGCCCGCGCGAGCTTGACGTCTCCGATCTCTCCGGCCTGCAGGCGCCGATGCATCTCGCGGTAGGTCGGCGAGAGCAACACGTGGGGGGCGCAGACGAGAAGATGGCCGGATGACTGGCTGAGACGCACGAGCTCGGTGGCCTCAGCGAGTGACGTGGCCATCGGCTTCTCGACCAGCACATGCTTGCCCGACTGGTAGGCGCTCGAGGTGAGGGCCCCATGCTCGTTCATGCTGGTGAGGATCAAAATCGCATCGATGCTCGGGTCGGCGATGACGGCCTCGGGTCCTGTGGCCTGGGCAGCCTCCGGGAACAACTCGATTGCCTCGGCGCGCATCTGGGCAACCGGGTCGTAGACGCTGACGACCTCGGCACGACCGGCCCGTACCAGTGGGTCGAGGACCAGCGCGTAGCGCTTGAAGACACGACCCAGGCCGATGATTCCGATGCGCACGGGGGATGACACGCGAACTCTCCTATTCCTTGATGGAGCCCGCGAGGATCCCGCGGGTGAAACTGCGCTGAAGCAGCATGAAGACGATGATGACGGGCGCAATGGTGATGAGCGACGCAGCGCCGAGGTAGGCGAAGTCCGTGCGTCGAGCGCCCTCGAAGTTGACCAGAGCCATGGGCGCCGTCTGAAGGTCGGAGCCGGAGAGCATGACCAGCGGTAGCAGGAAGTCGTTCCAGTTCCAGACAAAGAAGAGCACGGCAAGGGTCAGCATTTGGGGCCGAGCCAGCGGCAGCAAGACCTTGGTCAAGGTCCGCCAGGTGTTGGCGCCATCGATCCAGGCCGCTTCCATGAGAGATCGAGCGGACTGCACGAAGAATGCACGCATCCAGAAGGCACCGAAGGCAACGGAGAAGCCGATCTGCGGAAGGATCACCGACCAGTAATTGTTGTCGAGGTTGAACCGCCTCATGTCGAGGTAGAGCGGCACAATCATCGATTCAAGGGGCATGAGGATGCCGAGTACGAGTAGGGCGAATATCGCTGTGCGCCCCGGGAAATTCATCAGGGCAAAGGCATAGCCGGCGGGGATGCTCAGGGCAACAGAGAGCACAACCACGACGATCGTGATGATCGCGCTCGTCTGAATGGCGGCTCCGAAGTCGCCCTTTTCCCAAACGTCTGCGTAGTTGCCGAAGTTGGTCGCCTTTGCGATATCGATCCTGATGCCGACCTTGCCCGGCTCACCGAGCGACAGGATCACCACGCCGAGGAGCGGGCCGAGGGATATGAGGGCCGCCAGGCTGAGGACTAGGTAGCCGACGATGGTGTCGCGACGGCTGATCATGCGTCTCTCCGGCCGGCGCGCGCGATGAGTAGATTGGCCGCGACGATGACAGCGATGAGGACGGTCCCCATAGCGGCCGCCGCGCCGATCTGAGCCACCTTGAATGCCTGCTGATAAACGAGATAGCTCGGAACGACGGTTGCATTACCGGGCCCACCCGAGGTCATCACGTAGATGATGTCGAAGTTGCGCAGCGCTGCCGTCACCGTCAGCACTAGGGCGACGACGATCTCGTAGCGAAGACCGGGAAGCGTGACGGCCCGGAACTCCATCCAGGGGCCGGCTCCGTCGAGGCGAGCGGCTTCGTAGAGCTCGAGCGGAATCTTCTGCACGCCGGCCAGTAGCAGGGCAAGAACGAGACCGAACATGACCCAGGTGCCGACCATGCCGACGCTTGGCAATGCCCACGTGAAGTCCCCGAGCCAGGGCTGCGCCAGAGCTCCGAGGCCCACCGCCTCCAGGAAGGAGTTGAGCGGGCCGCGCGGGGCCAGGATCCACCGCCAGATGACAGCAATCGCGGTTGGGGCGATGACGTAAGGCAAGAAGAGTGCGGTGCGATAGAACGCCACTCCGCGAATGCGGCTGCGATGCAGCACGCTGGCGAGAAAAAGTCCGATCGCGATGGGAATCAGTGAATAGAACACGATCAATTCGAAGGCGTGGACGAAGGCCGAACGCAGCACGGGGTTGGTGACGATGTCGATGTAGTTGTCGATGCCTACGAACTCCATGCGCGTAACGCCATTGCCCTTGAAGAAGGACAGGTAAATCGAGTGAATGAAAGGAATGAAGACGAAAAGGGCGTAGATCAGGGCGGCGGGAAGGATGTAGAGGTAGGCGACCGAGCGGGCCTCCCCCGGCACCCGTCTGCGGGGGGACGGCGTAGGCCGCCCCCCCGCAGTAACCGGCAGTGAACTCAGGCTCACGAAGGTTACGAAGCCTTTCGCTCCGCCGTGAAGGCGCCGTAGTCGGCCTGCAGAGCGTCGACGAACTCCTGCGGGGAGATCTCCCCGGCCATGAGTGCGGTCGACGACTGCGCGATGGTGTCGTACCAGGTCGGCGTCGCCCAGTCGGGGAAGCCGATCGGAGTGCCGTTGGTCATGATGTTGACCCACTCCGTGATGGCATCGGCCGACACGCCCACCAGGCCATTTGCCTCGACCAGCGCGGCCTCATTGCCCGAAATCGTGGCTGGCACCTGGCCGGCCTTGATCCAGATCTCCGAAGCCTCCGGGCTGGTGATGAAGTCGATGTACTTCTTCGCCAGGTCCGGGCACTTGGCAGCGGCCGGTACCGACCAGGGAAGGTCGCCACTGGCGATGGCACCGATCTCCGAAGCCGATGCCAGTGGGAACGGCACGAGGCGGAAAGCCTCGGGGGTATCCGACTGGAAGACGTTCCATGAGCCATTCAGCGCGAAGAGCCCCTCGCCCTCGGCAAACATGCCGAGGACCTCAGTGCTGTCGAGCGCTGCCCAGCCGTCGGTCAGATAGCCATCCTCCGCCCACTTGCGCATGGTCTCTGCGGCCTGCAGGCTCTCCGGCGGCAGCTGCTCGTTGACGCCGTTGATGACATCCGTGACCGTCTGCGGCGAGGTGTAGCCCATCAGCAGGTTGGCCCATAGCCAGATCTGCTCACCGCCGTCGGTCGCACCGAACATCAGCCCAGGTACGCCCGCGTCCTTTGCCTTGGCGAGCATGCCCTCCATCTCATCGCGTGAGGCAGGCGGGGCGGTGATGCCCAGCGACTCCGCGACGTCCATGTTCATGTAGAGGCCGACCCACGCTCCGGTCGCGGAGACGCCGTAGAGCTCACCGGCACCCATGTCGCGGCCATCGGGGCTGAAGCGTCCGTTGAGCGCGATGAGTGACTCGCCCTGGCGGCCGGCCCAGTCGTTGGTGGTGGCAACGTCATCAAGGGGCTGCACGAGACCGGAAGTGACCAACTGGCCGAGGGAGCCGTATCCCTGATTGACCTGGGTGACGTCGGGTACGTCGTCGCCGGACAGCTGCAGTGTGAGCGTGTCGACTAGTTCGGTGAAACCCTTTACCTGGAAGTCGACCGTCACTCCGGGGTTAGCCGCCTCGAAGGCCGTGTTGAGCTGGTCGTATCCGGCGAGGAGGGCGTCGGCTCCGCCGTTGCCACTTTGGACCTTCAGTTCGGTGCACTCGGCCGGAGCCGGTGCGTCGGTGGGTGCCGGTGCGGCACTCGATGAGGCCGGTGCAGCGCTGCTGCTCTCGGTGCTGGACCCTCCCGATGAGCAGGCCGCGAGGACCAGACCCATGGCGGCGATGCTGACCACCGCCGCACTTCGAGGGCGGAGGAAGGAGCTCAGCCCCCGCCTCCCTACTGATGCATTACTCATGTGTGAACCTCGTTCCTTTCGGTTGATGCCCAGGAGGGCGAAGCAGCTTCCTCGGGGGAGGGAGCGGACTGCAGGTCGGCATACAGGGAGAAGTGCCGACAGCACACCAGCACGGAGGCTGGCCAGTCTGGGTCGTAGTCATCCACCGCGCTGATGCGACGGACGGCGGTGCGCTTGGACTCACCGGGTGCCACGAGCACGGCCCGATGAGTGTTCTCGATGATGGTGTCGATCCCCACGCTGATGCCCTGCCGTGGAACATCATCGAGACTCGTGAACTCGGGGAAGGTCCCGAGATTGTCACGACGCGTCGACTCTGCGAGGTCGATGATGCGCGTGCGTGAATGGCGTGATGAACCGGGGGGATTAAAGGCAACATGCCCGTCGCTGTCTCCGGTGGCGAGGATGAACAGGTTAATACCACCGGCCTCGAGCAGTCTCGCGTCGTAGGCCTGCGGGGAGCTCGGATCGGGGAGCCAAACGTTGTCTGGGGAGATGCCCATGCCCTCGGGGGCGGCTGCGTTGAGAGGTCTGACGATCTCGTGGTGAGCGAAGCGCTCCACTGAGCAGTGCATGCCAGGGTCGATGCGCTGAGGGCCATCGCCATCATCGATGACGTAATCGTCCATCATCACGATGACGACGTGGCGCAGGTCCTGCACTCGCTCGCGCACGATCTGCGCCAGTGCGGCGTAGGTCGTGCGCGGGCTACGACCCCCGGGGCAGCCCAGAAGGTAGCGCTCGCCGCGGTGTCGCGCTTGTTCGATGCCGTCGGCGATCTCCACGGCGAGGGCGACGCCCATGGCCCCGGCGTCGGCAAACACCACGGGCGTGGTCACGATGTGGACTCCACGGGCCACCGATCCGCGAGCCATCGGTGGTTGGCCGACTGCTCGGCAGCGACCTCAGGCAGTTGCTCGGCGGAGGTGGGGGCGCGATCCTGCTCGACGACGAGCCAGCCGTCGTAGGAGTTGCGTGCGAGCTGGCGTAAGACGCCGTCGATATCGACGTCGCCAGTGCCGAGAGGCACGCACACTCCCGACCACCACTCGTCGAAGTCGGTGCGGCCTGTCGCCTTTGCTCTGGCGAGCGCCTCCATGCGCACGTCCTTGATGTGAACGTGATCGATGCGAGTCGCCCAGTCGCGGGCGCACGCCACAGGGTCGGCGCCGGCGAGGGCCATATGGCCGATATCTACGGTGAGTGTTACCTCGGTGGTGTCGAGGAGACGTTCGACCTCCCACGCGGACTCGACGTATGTGGAGATGTGGGGATGGAACGAAGCGGCGAGCCCGTTTGAGTGCGCCAGGTCGACGGCCCGCTCGAGCCGACGTCGGGCCAACTCCCACTGGGAGTCGTCGAGGGCGAGTTCGCGGGTGTTGCGCGCGGGATTGACCAGGAGTTCGGCCGAGCCCTCGTCGGCCAGGATGGCCAGTGTCGCCCCGGTGGCCTGCAATTCGTCGCAGGTGAGGGCCATCCGTGCCAGATCGGCCTCGAAGGTGTCGTCATCGAGCGCCAGGTGCAGGGGCACGTAGGCACCGATGGCGTGCAGTCCGGTTTCAGCGAAGACCCGTGCGGTCTCTTGGGGGGTTCCGAAGAGGCCGGGCGGCCCGAGCTCGCTGCCGTCATACGAGGCATCGGCTAGAGCGCGGAGCATGTCGGCCGGAGCAGCCGAGCCGGCCGTCGTGCCGAAGATGCCAAAGCTGACCGGGGCATTGCCGATGCCGCTCATGCCGCTTCACCTGCTACATGCAGCCCCGCTTGTCGGCCTGCCTGGGCAGCGAGGGCCTGCAAGCAGCGGATGTCGAGCAACGCTCCCTCGGCGTCGCACATGACAGGGGCGCGGTCGCGGATGCTGGAAGCGAAGGCCTGGAGTTCGCGGACGAAAGCGGTGGTGTTGCCCGAGAAGATCTCCTCGCGATGGCGCACGCCATCGACAACCGCTTCGGCCACCAGCCGTGCGCGATGGTGGGCGAGATAAGGACCGGGCATCGAGATCGTGACCCGCCCGGCGCTGCCGATGACCTTGACCTCCTCGTCGTACTCGGGGTAGTCCGGCACCCAGTTCCAGGAAAGTTGTGCCTGCACACCGCCGGGCAACTGGCCCACCGCCATGATGCGCGGTGGCTCCAACGGCGGGGCGTCGCCGAGGGTGGGCTCGACGCTCACGAAGTCCCACGTATCCGGTAGGCCCAGCCCGAGAGCTCGAAGCAGGGCCATCTCGTGGACAACGGAACCCAGCAGGACGTCGGCGTAGAGGCGGCGGACGCCCAGGGAGGAGTCCGCGACGGCCTCGTCGTTGCGAGCCTCGGTGTAGGTGCGACCTGCCGCGACCGCATCGGGGTTGGGCGAGTCAGCGGGCAGGAGATTGACGTGCTCGAACTGACATTCGTCGGTGGGGTGCAAGACGGTGACCCGAGCCACGCGCACGGTGCCGATTCGAGCAATGGCGGCGCGTGCGGGGGCGATGATGTCATCGTGGGCCTTCATGGTGCCCACCTGAAGCACGCGATCCGTGTCGCGTGCCAGCGCGATCAACCCCTCGATTTCTGCCCGTGAGTGGCCCAGTGGCTTCTCGGCAAAGACGTGCTTGCCGGCTCGAAGGGCACCGGCCACGATCTCGCCGTGCGAACCGGGGGTGAGCACCAAGACAGCATCGACCCCCGGATCTGACACCACCCGGCTCCAGTCGTCGGTGGCCGCGACGTCGCCGGGCAGCCTCTCGGCCACGGCGAGCGCGAGACTGGGGGAGGCGTCGCAGACGTGGGTGACCACGAAGTTTGCGCGGAGGGTCTCGAGGTTGGGCAGGTGGACACCCTGGGTGATCAGGCCCAGACCCACCACACCCACTCGGATCGGCGCCACGCAGGCACCCCCCTCCCTTTGAGGCTGAACCTACCTACTGGTCTGCAAATGTCAACACTGGTTCAAATAGAGACCATCGTGCTACTGTCGCGCCACCATGCGCAGCGATACGCGGGAGCGGCCCGGGGGGCGCAGCCCATCCCTGAGCGCCTACCGGGCATTGACCTCGAGCCTGGCCGCGGGACGGTGGCCGCCTGGTTCACTGCTGCCGAGCGAGCGAGCGCTCGCCGAAGAACTCGGCGTCAGCCGCACCACCTTGCGCCACGCTCTGAAGGAGCTCGCCGATGCCGGATTCCTCGAGCCTGCGCCGCAGCGTGGCTGGTTTGTCGCCCGTGCATACATCAGCGAAGGCCCCAATGTCTTGGCCGGCTTCTCCGAGGGTGCGGCTGCACGCGGCCTCACTGCAGGTTCACGAATCGTCTCTGTTGAGGTGCGTCCATGCGCTTTCGAGATGGCCGAAGTCCTGGGCATCCCGCCGGCCTCTGAGATCGTCGTGCTCGAGAGAGTGCGAACGCTCGATGCGCTCCCTGTCGCAGTTCAGACGCTGTCACTGCCACACCGTCTCGTGCCCGACCTGCATCGAGCCCTTAGCGACGAGGCGTCTCTCTATCGGCTGCTGAGTGAGAGATACAACCTCACGCCATCGCGTTGTGACTACACGTTGCAGGCTGAGGCGGCCACATCGCATATCGCGAAGTTGCTCGACGTCGCCCCGGATTCGCCTGTGCTCGTAGGGCACGAGGTCACGATCGACACCCAAGACCGCGTCATGGCGGCGGGCCGCATGGTCTACCGCGGCGACGCCTACCGCTTTACCGCCACACTCTTCAGACTCTGACCCTGCGAGGAGACGACATGGCTCGGCGCGCAACCCCCCGACCTGTGTACGCGCAGCCACAGGCCATCACGACCGATTCCGTCACTCGACATCTCTGGGGAGATGCCGAATCGGGTTACGTCGGCGACGAAGTGCTGCTCTCGACCGACACTCTGCACGCCCTCATCTTTACCCTGCCTCCCGGCGGCTCGTTTGGTCACTCCCCGGACAACCGCACGGTCTTCGCCGCCGACGAGGTCTACCGCGTACTCGAAGGCACTATCGCCGTCATCGATCCGGCAGCGGGGCAGGTGGTCAAGGCGACAGCCGGCGACTGCGTGTTCTTTCGACGCGATACCTGGCACCACGGAGTCAACTGGGGCACCGGACCGGTCCGTGTGCTGGAGTACTTCTCACCGCCGCCCGCGACCGGGGCGTCATCTGCCTACGCGAAGACGGTGCCCTATCTCGAGCAGCCGGTGCACGCTGACAACTCCGTGCTGGGTGTCTGGCCGATGGATCGTACGTCGATCGAGAGCAAAGACACCCTCCACCTCGTCCAGGAGCGAGACATGCGTTGGCGGGTCGAAGGCGCTGTGCAGGTGGGAGTCGTGTGCTCGACAGAGCACCTCACCGTCGTCGACATCCAGGTGCTCCCCGGCCATGCCAGTGCAGTGCGGCGCCACCAAGGCGATGCCCTCCTCCATGTCACGGAGGGCGAGATCCACGTGCACACCCCAGATGCGGAGTCGGCCACATGGTGGCGGGTGCGCTCCGGCGAGTCGATGGCAATTCCCGATGGCTTCGGATATCGGCTGGTGAATCAGTCCGGTGCACCGGCGCGCCTTATCGGTGGCAGTGCACCCGGATACCTCCGTGACTAGCACCGTCACCCTCGGTGTCGACATCGGCGGCACCAAGACACGCGTCGCCCTCGTCGATGAGTTCGCCAGCATCGTCGCCATCGACGAGACGCCGACTGGAGGCGTCCCGTCCGCCGACCCCGGACTGCGGGTCTCCTACGACATCGCCGCCCGTATGGCGGCCCGGGCCGGCTCCAGCGGCTTGGACCTACGGGGAGTCGGCGTAGGAGTGCCGGAGTTTGTCGAGCCGGATGGCCGCCTGCACAGTGCCCTGGTCATCGCCTGGGATCAGCAGCCACGTGAACTCTTCGCCGAGTTGGGGCCGACCGTGGTGGAGAGCGACGTACGCTGCGGTGCCATCGCAGAGTGTCAGCTCGGAGCTGGCCGTGGGCTGACCTCCATGCTCTATGTCAGCGTCGGAACCGGCATCTCCTGCGCGCTCGTCATCGATGGTCAGCCGTGGTCGGGGCACCGCGGCGAGGCGATCTCGCTTGGCGAATTCCCCGTTGACCGATCGGCCGACCGGCAGTCGACCAGCACTCTCGAGGAGTTCGCCTCCGGCGGCGCCATGGGCCGACGCTATGGCGGGGTCGTCGGCGCCAGGGACGTCATGCGACTCGCAGCCGCTGGAGACAAGCGCGCACGTGCCATCGTCGAGAGTTCGGCATCGGCCATCGGCTCGGCGCTCTCCTGGGCTGTGAGCATGGTCGACCCGCAGATGGTGGTGCTCGGCGGTGGGATGGGAAGTTCAGGCGGGGAGTGGTTCGACCGCGTCCGCGACCGCTACCGCTCACTGGGAAGCCCCGGCATACCCGACATCGTGACGGCACAACTCGGCGCAGACTCTGGTGTTATCGGAGCCGCCCTCGTCGCACGGGCCTAGCGCTTAGGCTGCCTCCATGATCCATTCATTCCAGGCACGCGACATCGTCACCGAGCGCTCGGAGCTTCCCGCCGAGAAGTGCGTGACCCCGGGCATCACCAC
>Ga0194133_10006441_pt1 | contig 14437 bp, 12 predicted proteins | sample TA2KigOf40mmetaG_FD_155448 | JGI IMG/M metagenome (GOLD analysis project Ga0194133, IMG submission 155448) | Freshwater microbial communities from Lake Tanganyika, Tanzania - TA2015055 Kigoma Offshore 40m | ecosystem: Environmental > Aquatic > Freshwater > Lake | place: Tanzania: Lake...
GCCATCGGAACAGAACTTCAAATCAAGCAGCACTGCGTGTGTCACTGCGGGTGGATATTCAGTTCATGCAGAAACTGCAATTAAATCTCACGAACGCGAACGCCTTGAGAAACTCGTGCGCTATATGGCACGCCCTGCCATCTCGGATGAACGGGTCATCATCGAAGGGCCGCAATCTATTCGCGTCAAACTGAAGTCACGTTGGGCTGATGGGACTGAGTCACTTCTTTTTACACCCAGCGAATTTCTGGAACGACTCGTTGCGCTCATCCCTGCACCGAAATTCCACACCACTCGCTATTACGGCGTTCTCGCAAGCCGCTCACCGCACAGAAGGTATCTGCCAGACAAACCAACTCCGCTCATTGATACCGAACATGGGGCCAATGATGGGCAGGATTCAGGTCCACCATTGGCAGGCTCCGCGGACAAAAAACAAAAACCGCGCAAAAGAAAACGCATCTCATGGGCACAACTTCTCAAACGCACTTTCAAAATCGACGTCCTCAAGTGTGATAAATGTGGCGGGCGCATGAAACTCGTAGCCGTGGTGTTTGACCAACCGACAATCACAACCACTCTGCGCGCACTGGGTCTACCCGTCAGAGCGCCTCCCATTGCACCCGCCCGCTCCCGGCATTTGCTCGATTGCGACAATAGCAGCGACTGGACGGGAGGGGATGTCGACTACGGATGGCCCGACTAACGAAGGCCCCTTCCGCATCCTAAAAAGCGCAAAATACTCCCCGCTTGGCTCAGTTATCCAAACTGGCCGAGGACGGCGGCTGTTTGCCATTTTTGACCCACACACCTCGGGATGAGGGGAGATTTGGGCGGGTTGCCCTGCCAAATGGCAAAGTTAGGGAAAAGTAAGGACACCGGAAGACGCAAAGGTGGGGTTGTGAAGGCTGGCTGAGGTGGAATTTTCGGAAGGAATCGATGCGCAAAGAGCTTAATTCCGCTTAGACGCGAGTTCCAACCTGCGATATCTACATATGGTAATTGCGAATTGCTCCAGATAGGCGTCGAAATGCCGATATAGAAAGGATTGTTTGTGTGGGGGATTTGCGTTGAAAAACTTTAACCTGATAATTTTGGCACTTTTGGCACTTGCGTCGAGCACAGCCTGCTCTGAGGTTCAGCCAAAAAGGACCAATTCATCCGCCGTGAAGAATCCCCGCGAACAATCATCAAATGAAGCTGTTGTGAGAGGAAGTGGTTCCCCTAGCGCGGCTAACTCTAGTGCGTCGACAATTCAACCAACCATCACTCCGACGACACCGACGAAGAAGATGTGCGACGCGAGCGCTTTGGGAATAAAAGTGGCTCCGGGGTTTGAATCATTACCTGGTCTGGCAGACAGGGTTGAGCGCTCACAATTGCTGAGCACCACGGAAGAAGGTTGTGTCTCACTCTGCAATTCAATGGCGCAGGTCACAGTTGGTTCCACACAATGCACGTATAAGTGCAACTTTGGTTCAAACTCTATTCTTAAGCCCGAAGCACAGAACGGAACCTGTTTGGGCACGATAGCCAGCGCACAACCTTCAGCAGCAGTCAGTGTTGGAGGCGGCGCTCCTGCAGGCTCCCAGCTGGCAGATTGCAAAATCAAAACACGATTTGGTGTTTTTGATGGCGATTTTATCGGAGGGCAAAGTTTGTCCCTGCAATCGTCGCCTCGTGAGGTTTGTGCTTCGACCTGTACTGATTACGTTAGAGTGGCCATCGAGCGTGCCAGCGGATCTGGTTGCAGTTATTCATGCAGTTGGAATAATGCGGACATTATTACCGCTCACTCAAGTCTGAGCCGTTGCCCATCGCTCTAGTCCATGGGCACAACTTCTCAAACGCACTTTCAAAATCGACGTCCTCAAGTGTGATAAATGCGGCGGGCGCATGAAACTCGTAGCCGTGGTGTTTGACCAACCGACAATCTCAACCACTCTGCGCGCACTGGGTCTGCCCGTCAGGGCGCCTCCCATTGCACCAGCCCGCTCCAGTCCATTGCTTGATTGCAGCTTTGATCGGACGGGCGGGGATGTCGACTACGGCTGGTCCGACTAACGAAGGCCCCTTCCGCATCCTAAAAAGCGCAAAGTACTCCCCGCTTGGCTCAGTTATCCAAACTGGCCGAGGAGGGCGGCTGTTTGCCATTTTTGACCTATGCACCTCGGGATGAGGGGAGATTTGGGCGGGTTGCCCTGCCAGATGGCAAAGTTAGGGAAAAGTAAGGACACCGGAAGACGCAAAGGTGGGGTTGTGAAGGCTGACTGGGGTGAAATTTTCGGAAGGAATCGATGCGCAAAGAGCTTAATTCCGCTTAGACGCAGCAGTTGCATCGGATTGAAGTTTGGATTGGCGAATACCCTGCGGGTGAGCTTCGTGCGTGGGAAAAATATCAACAACAGCCAAAATGGAAGAATAAGAGTGTTGGAAAAAAAAAACATCTGAGCGGCAAAATCCATCTCGGTCGTTCCCCTTCAATCGTCATGAAACTCGTTGTAAAAGGCGGCACGCGAAATACGTGCGAAACAAAAATCGGGTTTGAGCGTTCAAAGCTATTGAGAGTCACAAAGAAAAGCAACTCGTCAGCATCTCGATGACCATGGTGGAGGAGCAAAAGAAAAAGACACGTTCGTTTGGGCAAGGTTCATGGTCGATCTTCTGAAATATGCACGTGACAGCGAAAAACATGATACCGTGGTAATTGATAACCTGAGATTCGAAGTTGAATGCGATTATATAAAAATAGAATTGCAATCAGAACATATTGTTCATTTTCATGTAAGTCATGACAAAGCAAAGCCCGAGCCTCACTATGAAAATCAGAGGCTCGGGCGAATTGCTGATTATCTTGTGTTTTGACAGAAAACTTCGACCTGGTAAGACGGTTTCAGCGGGAGACGTCAGTGTCCCTCTGCACAGAGTTGACCTTCTTCTTTTTTGATATACTTGCAGGAACGAATGCTGAGGTCTGGATTGACAAGAATTTCAGCACGCGAATCGCTGGCGTCTGTATGTTCGATATGAAGAATTCCGGATGAGTCAAACGACATCGACCGGATGCTACCCAGCGGTTTCGTTGTTCCGCTCGGAAGACGATTCTGCCCGGGCGCATCAAAACTGAGGAGTTGTGGTCTGTTCGGAAACGCCGGATTGATAAGGAATACCATCGAGAAATCGGTCTCAGCGTAAATGAAAGACCGAACGCCTATGGCAACTAGGTTTGTGCGTGGATTTTGAGCAACTTGAAAGATGAAACTACCTGTAAGTTTCTGAGTCGAAGTTTCACCTGTCTCTGGGTCTACGACATCCGTGACAAGACCACTGAGGTCCTTGGCGTGTATGCGTGCGAAATCGCGCGTGCCTGCGGTAATTAGCACGGACGAACGGTCGTCAGAAATGTCAGGGCGCTGGTCGGACGAGGCGATTTGAGCGGATGTCGAGGTTGCTTGTGGACCACAGGAGAGCAGGCCTTGGCTTGCCATTGAAAAGATTGCCAGAGCGAACATCTTGTATGACTTAAATTCTGACATTTTCACACTCCTCGAATACAATTCCGGTTATCCCGGTAAAATTTCTGACCTGATTGCCGCAACTGTCATGCCACTTGTAGGTATACGATTCAATTGGAAATAGTTGAATCAATACTGTCGAAGCTCTTTACACTGTAAATCTCTCAAGGTGCGTCATACTCGGATAAGAATCAACCCGCCTTAACGACACGGAAAAATGGCGAGCAATGCGTCAACATCGTCGACCTTGTTCTCACAAAGAAAAACACAACCGATCCGCGTGAACGCGAGGTCCTGTATGAACTTCTTCAGGCAGCGAATCTGTCTCCCGAACCGCTGATGGAAACACTATGACAAACATTCCGCCCAATGCTTGGAAGCTCTTTGCAACGACAATGTGTTATAAAAGGCCCGACCGATGAGCCGTTACAAACACCCGTTTGATTTGGGCAAAGAACTCTCAGCGATTGATGTTAAGACCAGTGCTCGGCAATTGCTCTCCAAAAGGACACAACGAAAATACCAATGGCTCGCATCCATACCCAAGGAAATTCAAAGCGTCATTCGACAGTACGAGGACATTTTCACAACGCGCGTATTGATCAATAAGTAGTCTTATCAAAGTGCATGCCTACGCTAAAATATGGGATTACACTCAGGATCAGATGAAGGAGGCATTACAAGAAGGAAAATTACTTACGAACGTGAGTGCACACTTTGCTGCTGTAGCTTCAGTTGTGCCTGACGAAGTGTTTAAAAAGGACTTGGATAAAGCTCAGCCAATACATCCTACAGATACACATCCATCATTATCGAGCAGGCTTCAATCGCTTGGTGCAGACCTAAATATCGCACTATCCAAACCATTAAATAAAGTTGAAGACAATAACCGAGCGGTAAATATAATTGAGAACTTTCAGTCGTTAGAAAGCGATTTGTCAGATCTTGAGCACTACAGAATGGTAGAAACCGGCGTTGTCTCAATCGGAACGTTTGAACAAAGCAAGTCCGATGAAAAAAAAGAGACAGCCTAGGGTTTACAAATAAAATTGAACATTGCAGTTTTGTTTGGACGATCGGGGATGCGGACTAAAGGTGAATCCTTGTTGAGGATGACAGCCCGCAATGCAAAAACAGAACTCGCTTCGATTCTTTTCTCGGGAATTTAGAAAAACTTTTCAATAACAATAATTACAAATTTAATTTTCGTAAATATTCAAAACCTTAAATGATATTGATCCAATAGCTAACTTCGCTTTTTCAGAATTTTTTCAATCGCGTCGAGTAATGCAATCTCCGATATAAAAAGAGCGTCGGCGGAAATACCGCTATTTATTGCGTTTTCTATGATTATCAATCCCGCCTCCTCGCATGCGGCGGCGATTGCGGCTCCAGAGAAGCCATTACTGTTTCTAGACAAGCGGATGTAATCTATCTGACCAGCTGTCGTCATTTTCTGCAGACATTTTTCCCAAATCTCGGCTCGTTCCTTTTCTCCTGGATTTGGTATTTCAAGATGATAATCGAATCTTCCGGGCCGCAGAACAGCATTGTCCACCGTATCAATGCGATTCGTTGCTGCAATTACAGTAACACCTGCCGAGTCTGACATTCCATCCATAAGAACTAATAATTGGGCTACAACACTAAAATCAGGGCTTCGATTGCCCCCTGACCGTTCTCCCGCGATACTGTCTATTTCATCGATAAAAATGATAGAGGGCGAGTACTTGCGAGCCCTTTTGAAAACTTCTCTAAGATTCTCCTCCGATTGTCCATACCATTTCGATTTTACTTCGGGGCCTGAGATCAGTTCAAAGTGTGACTTGGACTCAAAAGCAATAGCTTTTGCAATCAGGGTTTTCCCATTTCCAGGCGGGCCGTAAAAAAGAATGCCCTTGTGCCCTTTTATGCCCAATTTCTTGAAATATTCTGGATGGGTTAATGGCAAGACGATTACTTTTCTGATTTCTTCGAGTACTCCAGAAAGTCCCCCAATATCTGAAAATTTTACCTCCGGAATATGTCTGACATTTTCTTGGAGCTTTCGAGATTCGTTTAGCGAGGAATGATCGCTTATTGATTCATCGTCGTCACCCTCGTCATCAAAAACAGTCTCCCGACGGCCCTCATGAAATCCAAGGTAGTCGATTTTACTTATTACTCCGATCACCGTTTCCTTTTTAAACTTACTGCAGACTGGCTTGTAGTTCTCATCATCTAGAGGGATACTATCTGGCAACTCATTTATAGACTTTTTAATCCTTTCGAGAGAAAACGCTGGGCATGCAACGCAAGCTTCCTTTGTTGAATTCTCTATAATTCGATCTCTGATTTTTTTCTTGTCAAATTCAAATGAATTTCTCTTTGGATTATGTCTTCCAAATATCATCCAAAGCGGATCATTGAATTCAGAGTGCGATGATGAATCTGGAAAAAAATCCTCTTCTCGCTTGGGAAATCTGCCGTGTTGGGGCAGCTCTCTTAGCACGCCTTTTTCAAAAGCGCACCCAAACTTTTTAGTGGGCTCAATTCTAAAAGATCTTCCGTCTCCGCAAAGGCAATAATTTTCGTCATAACCCATAACTCGTTTTCTAAGATAGCAGCGCTGGACAGCCGAAAAATTTTCTGAGAATTTTCTCTGAGAAATGTTATAGCCATTCAATTTTAGTTCTGAAGATCTCCACCTACCGGCAAGTTCCAAGAGTTTCGATACTAAATTCCAGCCTGATTTATCATCGATACTTAATTTTTCGCTGATCTGATAAGTTTGAGGGTCTCCATTGTTTTCGAAATAAATATAGCTATCAAATTTTTTTGCAATTTTTACCGCTTTTTGAAAATTTACTGAATTAGAATTTCCAAAAGCAAACTCGACATTTACCGTTTCATTTCTGTTGTTGTTCTCAACCATAAAAACTCCGGTACGGAATGAACCGATCTCTAAATTTTTGAACTATATGACATAACGATTTTTTAAACTGCTATGATAATCGTGAATCAAGCAACTCTCGACTGCTGAGTACTGTATTGTATTGAATGCCCAAAAGTGCGAAACCTGGTCGACCATCGGCCAATTAGCAATCTTTTCTCCGTCACTAAGACGCCTATTGGTTTCATTGAAGATAAACAAAACCATTCTGGTTTGGTTTCTTCTCTTGAGTAATTATCAGAAAAAAGATGTCGAATTTGCAAATCTAAATCCGAAAAAATTTCCCGTGCCAAAAATCTTTCAGGTACTCGGTTGGCGGCAAAGGAAAAAAAGATGCAGACCATAGGCGCTCGAAAGCGGCATATAATTCTATCATGATTGTTATCGCGATAACGATGTGTTGAGCTGCTTTTGTAGGAACGGTATTTCAATGACTATTCAAATTGAGCGTTTGAGTTCGTTGATTGACTTCTGCCACCAGTCTGCGCGCTTGCGAGGCAAAGCGAATTCTACGGTATCGTCCCACAATAACTTCAGTCTTTATGAATCCGATTTAATTGGATGGCCGGGCGTTAAACTTAACCTAAATGGACTTGATGAAAGCGATGAGGTTTGGCTGAGGGTTGAGCGTTTACATGAGACCAAGCCACCAGAGACTCAAAGTGAGTTGTTAAGGCCTTGGTTGACTCTTTCTCGGGGGCCGACCGAGGAACCTACTCTAAAGAAGAGCATTGAAGGAAAGGATCTTATTGATTCGGGCAAACACCAAGATGAGTTCGAACCCGAACTCCAGAGCATAAATCAGAATGGACAAGTCCTTTTGGCTGACTATTCAGAGCGAAGTAGAGTTGTGGCACTTCACTGTGAATACATAAAGTCGAAGTGGATACCTTGGTCCGTTGAGGAAAAGACGAGACTAAAGACTATTCGACTGTACGCGCAATTGTTTGCTCTAAAACAACAAGTTGAAGGTGACCTTCTCGAGGCTCAAGTTGAACTTGTCTGGGGAATGGGTCTAGGTATTTGGAAAACTCCTTCCGAACTCGTCAACTATCCATTGCTCACTCAACTCTGCGAAATCTCATTTAACAAAGAGACCTCAGCAATAGAGGTTCGTCCCAGAGACGTTAATCCACGGATCGAGCTCGATTGGTACGCAGCTCAGGACAATCCGGGGGTCTCAGATCTCGAAAAACTTTCTCAAAAACTTCTGCATGACCGTTCGACTAGTCTTTCGCCATTTGATCGGGGAACATTCGAGCCTTTGTTGCGAAGCGCCGTAACCTTTCTAGATGCAAATGGCATCTATTGGCCGAACCAGAGTCACCCAGATGACAGAACACTTCCAAGGGCGGATGAAAATTTAAAAGTCACTGACACGTGGGTCTTGTTTGCTCGACCTCGAACAAACAGTTCATATCTTCAAGATTTAGAGCGGCTAAAAGATGCTGCAGATGAAGCAGATGTCTTGCCAGGAGCAGCAGCTGCAATTGTATCGGATCCCGAGGATTCAAACCATAAAATTGAATTTTCAAAATTTAGAGGTTTATCAGCAAGCTATCATGATGGAATGATACCTGAATGCTCAAGAAACACCCTTCAGGTTAAAGAGCTCTTTTTCCCTAAACCATTCAACGATGAGCAGGTGAAAATCGTTCAACTTCTGGAGATCTTCGATGGTGTAGTCGCTCAGGGTCCTCCTGGGACAGGAAAAACGCACACCATTGCAAACATAATATGCCACTATTTGGCCTCTGGGAAAAGGGTATTGGTGACTTCGATGAAAGATCCTGCTCTTGGCGTCCTAAAGGAGCAACTTCCGGACGAAATTAGGCCACTGGCGATATCTCTACTGACAAGTGATCAAGTCGGTCTTAAACAATTTGAGTATTCAATACTCAAGATTGCATCTGAAGTTCAAGCAATTGACCGGTCGGTAGCGGAACGTGAGATTAAGCATCTGGACAGCTCGATTGAGATTTTGCATGGGAAACTAGCAAAGCTTGATTGGGATGTTGCCCTGTGGGGTAAAAAGAATCTCAACAAAATAGTCATTGATGGAGTTGAGCTGGATCCAGTTGATGCGGCCAAAGAGCTCACAGGAAATGAAGGTCTGTTTGCATGGTTGCCAGACCCAATCGATATTTCAGATGAGTTTGAACCAAGATTCAACGACCATGACATAGTTGTCTTGCGATCAGCGAGATCAGAAATTGGAGATGACATTGTCTATCTCAATGCATCCTTGCCTCAAATTATTGAATTCCCCGATTCGAAATCGATTTTGCAGATACATCAAGATTTACGGCATCTCGACAGGTTGAAGCAGGAGGTTGAGGCTGGAAACGTTCCCGACTTGATTGATACAACTGACGAAACTATCGACGCTGCAGTTTCCCTATCCGCCTCTGTGTTAGAACTAAAACAATTGAGAAATGATGTTGCTCAAAGTGGAAGGGAATGGATCGCACCTTTGAAAAGGCAACTGATTTCTCGCAGTAAGATCGGCATTGAAAGACACTTGCATGAATTGGGTAAAGATTTGATCTCGGCTTTGGAGATTCGTGAAGACTTCCTCAATCGACCTGTTTCAGTTCCATTTGAGTTTGAAACTCAATCTGACCTTATCGAGGCTGTCGACAATTTAGCCGGTGGCAAGAGTGCTTTTGGAATCTCTGGCTTCTTTGGCAAATCCCAACAGAAAAAGCTCATTGATGAGATACTAATACTTGGCAAACCTCCGAGCCAACCAGAAGAATGGAATCATGTAAAAAAATACATCCTTCTGCTGAATCAATTGAGGGAGCTCATCGTTCGTTGGAATGCATTGACCGTTGAGATTGTTTTACCGGTTCTGGAACCCAATCCCCTGAGTGCGTCGATAGCTCTCGAATGCTTTAAAATATTTCGAAAGATAAAGCAGGAGATTGCTCTTGAGGAGAGGGTTTTTAAAGAAGCAAATGTAATCTTTCCAAACTGGTCAGCGGTTGCAAATGTAATTTCTGATGATCGTGCATTTTACTCTCTCGACGCAGCAATAAGACATCATCTTATGAAGGATCGATTAGCCAACGTTTGGTCTAAAATGGAACAGACTAGACGTGTGCTCGAATTTCGTAAGGGACCTATAATCTCAAAGCTACAAGATTTTTTGGACAAGAAACTTGGCAATCCTTCTGTACCAGATGGAGAATTGCAGGCTACATGGTTAGAACTGATGGCCGAGCTGTCACGTGTTTTGGCACTTCGTTCTAAGTTCGATACCGTTGAACGTGTCACCGCTCTTGTTAGCGGATCTGGTGCTCCTAAATATTCTGCGCTTTTGCGCGAATCGCCTGTTAGCGCCTCGTCAGACTATCTCTTACCAAGCAACTGGCGTCAATGTTGGAAACTTAAACGACTAGACACATACCTTAAAGGAATTGATGCTGAAACTGAGCTGAAGCAGTTAGCAAGAAGAAGGGCTTCAATTGAATCGGATTTGTCGAAAGCCTACAGAGATGTCGTCGTTAAAAGGACCTGGTTGCAAATTGCCGAAAATGCTTCTCCCAGCATTCGTTCCGCATTGCAAGCTTTCGTTAGCGCCATTCAGAAAATCGGCAAGGGTACAGGAAAGCGAGCTGTGCGCTACCGGCAGGATGCACGAAATGCGTCAGCTCTAGCCACCGCTGCAGTTCCCTGCTGGATAATGCCTCATTATCGCATTTCAGAATCACTTCCACCGCAATTGGGTTTGTTTGACTTGGTTATAGTAGATGAGGCCTCTCAATCAGACTTGTCTGCCTTGCCCGCAATTTTGAGAGCAAAGAAGGTATTGATTGTTGGTGACGACAAGCAGGTGTCTCCAGAAGGAGTTGGACTTGAAGAAGAAAAGATTCGCAATTTAATGGGTCGATTTTTGAGCAATCAAGTAGAAATATATCGCTCTCAAATGTCTCCAGAGAGATCGATCTATGATCTCTTTAAGGTAGTCTTTGCAAACAGCTCTGTGATGCTAAAGGAGCATTTTCGATGCGTTGGAGCGATTATAGAATACTCAAAACGCGAATTTTACAACCATGAGCTACGTCCATTGCGACTGCCTAAGGCTTCTGAACGGCTGGATCCACCTTTGATAGATGTGCTTGTACAAGATGGCTTCAGAGACGGTGATGTAAATAGAGCAGAGGCGGTCTTTATCGTTGAGGAGATTGAAAAATTATGTTTAGACGAAAAATTTGCGAATCGCACCATTGGTGTCGTTTCATTGCTAGGAGACCGACAGGCATATGACATCTGGAATTTATTAGAGCGAAAGTTGGGCCCAGACTTACTGCAGCGCCACAAGATCGCATGCGGAGACGCGCGAACATTTCAAGGAAAAGAACGTGATGTTATTTTTCTTTCAATGATCGTTGCGCCAAATGAGCAGCGCATAGCCCCACTATCGCGAGAAGCATATGCTCAAAGGTTTAATGTTGCTGCTTCCAGAGCGAGAGATAGAATGTATTTGGTTCGCTCAGTTTCGATCGAACACTTAAGTGATGCTGATAGGCTTCGCCGGAGTTTGATCAGTCATTTTTCTGCACCTTTTGCTCAGGATGAGATTAGGGTGGAAGATCTGCGCCGATTGTGTGAGTCACCATTTGAACGCGAAGTCTACGATGCACTTACCGAACGTGGATTCTTTGTCACGCCTCAGATCCGAGTGGGTCAATTCAGGATTGATCTAGTTGTTGAAGGAAGCAATGATTCCCGTTTAGCAGTTGAATGCGATGGCGATAGATATCATGGACCTGATAAGTGGGCTGCCGACATTCATCGACAGCGAATTTTGGAGCGGGCAGGTTGGGTTTTTTGGCGATGTTTCGCGTCAACTTGGGTACGAAGAAAATCTGAAATGATTGATGATCTCATCCTTACCCTGCGAGAGCACGGAATCGAACCAACTGCGTCATCGTTTGGTGTTAGAAGTGTGCATACTGAAACAAGGGCGTATTGTGCTTCTGAATCAACATACGAAGATTTTTTAAATCGAGAGCGTGTTTTGGATGAATAGTTTCTTTGAGATTTTTTTTAATAAATTGAGGTCGTCAATGAGGTTATTTCTATTAATATTGAGTTCAATCTTTTTTAACGGTTGTGCAAGCTCGGTTCATGTTACTGTAAACACACTCTCAAGCGGCTTGAATTTTAAGAAAGAGCATAAATTCGTTTTTAAGCGAAAGTCCGATGATATTGAGCATGAAAAGTTATTGAGAGCGTGTGAATCGGGCGCGAGTGCGGCCAATCGGCGGGTTGTGAGCGAGTGCTCAGATGACTGTCTGTATGTTGATGTTGAGGGACAGAATGGTGAACGAAGAACGCGAACAAGTAGTTATTACGATCCCTATTCTAAAACTGAGAAGATAGTATCACGTGCTGAATCAGATCGAAGGATGAAAATAAAGATATTTGATTCAAAGGATCAAACAAAGGTAATTTATCAGATACTTCTCGATAGCACCGGTTCAGCTAGAAATGTAATTTCTGTTGCAGGTGAAATGTGTGAGGCGGCTTTTCAGATTTTCCCGGATGAAGTTTCTGAACGAGAGCTTAAAATAAGGGTAAAATAGTTTCTTATTTTTTCTCAAATTTTTTCCAGAGCTTTCTTGTCCTGAGGATTTTTGAAGGGCTAAATAGCGACCTTCTGTCGTCGGAGTAATTAGGTACGCAGGTCGATCTCGTTGTTGTGATGAAGTGTGATTCTTGAATTTTAGTCACCGCTGATCCTCCTCAGAATCCTCGTTAATTGGCTTAATGAATATCTATGGAGGCAAGCATGATAACTCTTATCATGTTTCTCGTTGATTTGAAGTTTTCGGTTGATTGAAGTTTTCGGTTGATTGAAGAGAAGGTCGAATTGTGTATTATCCCGTGAATGAGGCAATTTGTGGTTCCCGAATTGCAGTTTTGGTTGTTTACTTGATAAAATTAATTTTAATTTTTTCTTTACCGAATAGCTTAATATACGAGGAATTTCAGTAGTGATGAATCTAACTGTGCAAAATTTGCTTCTGACTGTGATTGTATCATTTTGTGCGTTCTTCGGCGGCTGCACGCACACTGCTAGCTTCTCAGAGCCTGCAGAGAAGACAAAGAGTCTTGCGCCGGCGACGATCAGGAACTTTGAAAATTTCTCACTTGAAAAAGAATTGGCATACTCCAGAACATCCCAAGCCGTTTGTGCTGCAGTCGGTATTCTGGGAGCATTTTACGCACTAGGTGCTCTTGGTGATGATCCCGTTGATAAAAAGAGTAGTAAGACTGGGGTTGTTTCCGGGGCGTTGGCATTATCTGGGGCAGGATTGACGTGTGCAAAGTACTTCGGCTTCATCTCCGAACGCGCGGAGGTTTATCTCAAGGGTGCCGGAGTAAAAATTGAGTTCTAAGGTCTTTTAGTGGCTTCGTTTCTTTCTGCTATCTGCAGTCCAATAACCAACCTCCCCAAATCCCCACCCCCAATCGGCTTTGGTAAGACCGCGTCAGCACCGAGTGCGCGGAGTGCTTCAGGCCGAGGGTCGATGTAGCGATTCGAATGCAGGCAGATGGTTGAATTGCAGCCAGTGTTGCGGAGTTGTTTCAGCAGATCGAGTCCGGATATTTCGTGACTGCCAAGATCGACGTCGAGAAGGATGAGTTCGGGGTTAAATTCGGCCACTGAGTCTCGATCGAGAAGTCAAAGAATGTCGGCAAAGAGATCTTGGTTCTTGCCGGAACCAATCGAGAGCGACGCCTGCTGACGCAAAGCATCCGAGTTGGTCTCAAGGCACGGGGCGATCTGGGAGAAACATTCAAGGTCACGACACTTTGCCAAAAGCAGCTTTCTCGGGAGGAAGTACAGCAGGGAAATAAGATCATTCCAGGCGATGTTCTTGTTTTTCATCGAGCCTATCCATCAAGAAAAATAACCTCGCACCAACGTTTTGAGGTCGTTGAGGGCCGGAATGAAATCTTGCGCGTCAGGAATGTTGAAGGCCAAGAGTTCAATCTATCAACAAGGAAGCATCTCGCATTCACAGTATATGAAAAGAGTGAGTGTGAATTCGCGATGGGCGACCGTGTTCGATTCACTCGAAACGACAGACGACTTGGTGTGCGCAACGGACAAGATGCTGTTGTCGTCGGATGTGATGAAAAGAATTTCTCACTGCAAACGACAGACAAAAAGATCCTCATATTTCCCCGCGATGATTTGGCACACATTGACCACAATTATGTGAACACGGTTTTCAGCAGCCAAGGCAAGACTTGTGATCATGTGATCGTCTGCACTGACAAATCTTTTGGGAAGGAAGCCCTCTACGTGTCGGTTTCGCGAGCCAAGTTTGGCGTCGATATCTTCTGTGAGGACAAGGATAAATTGCTTTTGACGGCTCAGACATCTCGAGCAAAAAAATCTGCTCTTGAACTCATTCGCTCAGAAAATGAAAGGATACTCGCTTCATTCAAATTGAATGGAAACAAACAAAGAGAATCTCTCCATAACGAAATCATTCAAGAGGGTTCAAAGTTGGACTCAGCGACTCACACCCGCAATTCGAATCTTGGAAAGAACGTTAAGGACGAGTTTGAACTCAGCCATTGAGTCACCAATGATCTCGGGAGGAAAGATGGATTCTATCGCGTCTCAGCTTCCACTTTCAGGGTCAACTCAGCATGTTGTTAGGGAACAGAAAAAAACTGAATCAGGGATCAAAACTGCGACGTTCAGCTTGCTCACTGAAAGGAAAACAAGTAAAAAAAATGATGAGATCTTTGGAAATTTGATATCAAAGGGAGAAGTCGCCCGATTATTGGATGTATCGGTGAGCTTTATCGAGAAGCTTATGGCCGAAGAGGGTTTACCATACTTCAAAATTGGGCGTTCTGTGAGGTTTCGGTTGGGAGAAGTCGAGGAGTGGCTCCTGAAAAGGAGATTTCCATGACGAAATTCAATCCGAAACATTTTCAAAACAAAAAAAGAGTTTAC
>Ga0194133_10006442_pt1 | contig 14434 bp, 13 predicted proteins | sample TA2KigOf40mmetaG_FD_155448 | JGI IMG/M metagenome (GOLD analysis project Ga0194133, IMG submission 155448) | Freshwater microbial communities from Lake Tanganyika, Tanzania - TA2015055 Kigoma Offshore 40m | ecosystem: Environmental > Aquatic > Freshwater > Lake | place: Tanzania: Lake...
CCTGACATTCTGGCTGCGGATTGCAGCCCTTTCTCGTTCTGCTAGAACAGCCCTCGCGTAGCCGATTGAAAACGCGAGGGTTTTTCGTATTTGATCATCAAAAAAGCTGAAGCTGGGCGGGCGCAAGGGCGGGGTTTTCCCGCTTTTTCCCAACGTAAACCCGGATGCGTCCAAACTGATTGTCGGTGATGGTCAGGAATCTTACCTCTCCCTTTTCTGGTACCTTTGCCCCCATGCGCGTGGCGTGAATTTCAGCATTGTCGATAGATGCGCAATGACGGATGTAGACGGAGAATTGCATCATCGTGAAGCCGTCTTCCAAGAGGTCCTTGCGAAACCGAGTATAGGCGCGTCGCGCGGCTTTCGTGTCCACCGGCAGATCGAACATGGCAATTACCCACATGCTCCGCCACCCCCAAGGCTGAATAGGATAACGCGGCGGTGATTCAGGCCGCGCCATCGGAAAGAAGGTCTGGTTGTAGCGGCAGGCTTTCGGGAAGAATTAGCGCCGCTCGGTCGCTTTGCATAAGCGCCTTGGCAAGGCTGGCTGCACACTGCTCGATGCCTAGCAGCAGCGGCCAGCGCTTGCCTCCCACCAAAACTGTTTCATTGAAGATAGCGAGCAAGGCCGCGCGGGTTGGCCGGTGATCAAGGCTTGGCGGGCCATGTTCGCTGGAGACGATCCCATGTACCTTCCAATCAACAATAGGCCGCCAGGGCTCCATCAGATCATCAGCAAGGCAAAATGGGTTCGATCGGTTGCGGTGCCACACGCCCAATGAGGGGATTAGTCCGGATGCCACCAGGGCGCGGGCACAGGCGGCACGGACAATGGCATAGCCATAGTTCAGCAAGGCATTTGCATCATCGGCGCTGCGATCTCTGCGAAATTCCCCGCCAAACAGTTTCGGCCAGTAGCGTTGCGCGCCCAAGGCTTCCAGATTGTCCGGGTCCCCAGAACGCACGCGCCCTGCCAATGCGGCAAGGCCGTAATCTTGCCCATGAAGATCAGCTAAAAGGCGGCCCTGCTGATGGAGTTTGGCAGCGACAAGGGCCTGCCAAAGCCGCTTCCGCAAAGCTGCTCCGACGGCCACTTGCGCCAAATGCCGTTCCGTCGAGGCGTGATGCCCTTCCATTGGCAGCATCATCCCGGCGGGTAGATGGTCGCGGCCAGAAACAATGACTGTGGCCCCGGCTGCTAGGCATTCGATAAAAACGGCTTGGGTATAACTGGCACGACTATCGTCCACCACGAGCACACCGAGATCCTCGATGGGCACGGTAGCCTTTGGCAGATCTGGCCGGTCAATCACCAACTGACGTTGCGCAACCGAGAGTCGCGTCCCTGGAGTCGCGATTTCGATCGTTTTCCTTAGCATCAGTCGCGTGCCGTTCGGATGCGGCCAATAGGATCGACAGCGACCTTGCGACCACCAGATTTCAGGGCGGACGCTACTGTTGGCCTGAAGACGGTGGTGCCGGCAGCGTCTTCAGCGCGGCACAAAACGATTACGCCGGAAGACCAAACGCTTTGTACGATCCAAAGCCCCTTCAGTTCGCCGCCCGGGAACATAAGAGTGTCACCTTGAGCCAGCGACATTACAAAGCTTAAGCCAGTTTCCGGCCTGGAAATGACGGGCTGCTTGCGCCGCAGTCGGTTGGCCGCTTCGAAGAGGCTGACAACTTCGTTTTCCACTCGACCGTCGGCACGACGAAAGACAGCCATGTGATGGTTATTGCCAAGATCAGCATAGCCATTTTTAAGCTTCGCCATCAGCTTCTGCTGCTGCTTAAACTTGATGCGAACCTTACGAATAGGGGCGCCGCCTTCGGATACCGTCGGATAGCCGTTCGCGAACGCTTTTTTGGGATCGCCGCCATTAGCTGCGACCCAAGCGCGCACCCGGTCACGCACATGCGGGTCTGACCAGGCCTCATCTTCGGCCAGCAACGACTTACTCAGGTCCCCGACAGATTTTCGCGTCACGAACCAGCGATAGGCGATACCGCCTGTGCCTCCTGCCGGCCCAGCATCGCCATAGGTGGTATCCTTGTGCAGCGGGCCGGACACTTTCCTGCGGACACGGTGGGAAACGATAGTCTCGGCCACCTTCTTTTCGGCTTGATGCCGTACGTCGGGCAACGGCGGGCGGAGTTCGGGTTCAGGCTGTGGCGTTGCGGAATCGCGCGCTTGAAACCATCGAGAAAGGCGCTGCGTGTAGCCGGGGTGGGCCAATGCTGCGACTAGTGCGTCGATCGCATGATGGCGATGATCGGCGCGGCTCTTTCCTCCGCTGTCGGAGAGAATGTTGTTGAGACCCCAGTTGTGTCGCAGCCGCGAGGTCACCCGGCCTGACAAAGTGGCTACGCGAACCTCGCCGGCCTGCCCCAGATCAGGGAATAGCATCTTCAGGAATCCGACTGCCTGGCGCGCGGCATATCCAGTGTCCGTCAGCTGGCGGGCGGCAAAATCTTCGGGGATAGCTGAGGCTGCGAAGCGGCGGGCCTTGATGGCCACCCGACCCGGAGGGCCTAAGAAGGCCTGTACGCGCCTCAGCGCTTCCTCCCAGCTCTTTTGATCATGTTCAAAAACCTCAAAGGGAGTGCGATTTGATTTGCGCAAATTGAAATCGCGATGACAGAGCGTCTTGTTGGCGAAGCTGTCATCAAGTGAGCGCCAGCGTGGCCAAATATGTTCGACCTGGAACTCACCACGATGAAAGAGTGCCGCAAAATCAATCATCTGCCCGGTGTAGGGACACTGGTGCTTACACTCCTGCCAAAGCAGCCATTTCTCGATGTCTTCACGGGATGGCTCGGTGATGTTGCACTTTTGCAATTCCTCAGCCGCCTTTTTTCGCTCCTTCTCTCGGTCGCGATTACGCGCAAGATCTTCGGTACGTTCGCGGGCGGACTTGCCAACCTCTCTGGCAACTTCGACGCGGATTCGATCCGGCCTTCCGTAGACGGCGATCAGGTTGTTGACGACCTTGCGGAGTTCGTTCTGTACGCGCAGCACAGTGGGGTTGCGGACGGACTTTTGGCGTTCCACTTCCTCCAGGCTGTTGCCCGGCGTGGGCAGCCTATCGACCCACGCTCCGGTGGGCTGGGCGCGCTGAGGGAAGGTGATGGCCCGCCAGACTTCCTCCTCGGGGCTAGCCAGCAGCGAACCGAAAACAGCACCCTGTTGAAGGCGGGGAAGGAATTGCCACAGCGCGGCTTCTGAAAACGGCTCCCATCCCGGGGCAAAACTTAATTTGGCAATTTCATCAGCCTGCTGCTCAGAAAGGGCGAAGTCCGCTTTCAGTCGCTCGCGTTCCCTGGTTCGCTCCTGCAGGCTCTCGGCCTCGCGGCGAATGACGATCCTGCCGCCGATCTGGCCATAATCAGCGGCATAGAGACGCGCATGAATTTCGCGGCGCATGCGTCCTTGCAGCACAGGATCAGTCTCCCAGCGCGTGCCCATGATGGTGGCAAGACGATTCTCTAGGCGGTTGCCAACGAGGCCCTTCTCGCCTCCGCGCTGGAGATTGAATGTCGGCTTTTCTGAAAGATCGTGTTTGCGCCAATAGAGCTTGAGGTGCCGGTGGATGCCTGCCCAGCTGACTGTTTCCTGCTTGCGAAGCAGATTCAGGATGGCAGCACGTTCTTGATCATCCAGTGGGCGGCCGTTACCCTCTTCTATCCTGAGATTGTTCAGCTTTTCCAGCATACGCTTCTCTTGCGCCACCCACGAGGCAGACGCTGCGAGCTCGGCGTCAGGCATAAAACGGCATGCCCCGAGTGTTGCCTTTCGCCAAAAGACGGGCTTTTGATCAAAGATGGTCTGTTCAAGAGCCGCGCCGAAGTCTTGATCGCGCAATTGGGAATGATGCGGCGACTGAGCCGAAATAATGGCGCGAAACTCCGCGCTGACATCTTCGCGGGCAAAATGGTGGCCGCGCCTACGCTCCGTAAGATCAGGAATGCCGGCCATGAAGGCGCCTAGTGTTAGTCCGGACGCCTTTAGCGTATTGCGATCCCTCTCTCTTTGCGAAGCTGCCTTCTGCTCGTCGGCGGTTGGCGCTTCTTTGCTGTCAGCAAGAGCAACTTCAGGCCCCTCTAAGTCCCGGCCACGGAAGTGCCGACGTTGGGCGAGGTGATAAAGAACGCGGCCAAGTTCTGTTGGGCTGAGTGCTCTGTCGAGGGCCTGTGCTCGAAGAACCCAGGGATCTTGCGCCATAGCGGTGGACCAAGGGGAGCCCATTTCCTTCGTGAAGGGAGGCATCAGGCCGGAATCAGTCAAGAGGCTATTGAGATCCCTTCGCCGGACGCGCCGACGCCGGAGCTGGCGACGCATCATACGGCGCTTTCGGCGTTCCTGATTCAATGGAATTCCCTCTGGATCACGAGCCTCGGGGAAGATCCGCACGCCTAGATGCAGTATGCTGCCGGTCTCGGCATTGCTGTCCATTCTGACGACAGCGGAGCCGATCGACGTGGTGCCGATGTCGAAGCCGAAAACTAGTTCAGATGCCATGCTTGACCTCCCGTTTATTTATGCCTAACATACCACCTCTAGCAGAACGAGAGGGGGCTGCTTTTCGCAAGCAAAAGTCTCTTCGTGTGGGCTCGGCAACCCAAAGACAGTGCCGGTTTTTTGTGCGGCGCCCCCAGGGTCTGGAGGCGCCGTAACAATTTCCGTGGTATTAAGTGGACCTGCGCTGCAAGAAATTGGTTCTATAAATGGCTGGATGCCATCGGTGGTCTCGAAGAGGCCAAGGTCAAGCCGGTGAATGCCGACCAGATGGAGATTGCACGGCTGAGAGCCGAATTGGCAAAGACGCGGATGGAGCGCGGCATCCTAAAAAAAGTGGCGGCGTATTTTGCGAGGGAGTCGCGGTGAGATACGCCTTTATCGAGCGACATGAGCAGGTCTGGCCAATCACGGTGCAATGCCGGGTTCTGGCTGTGAGCGCCAGCGGCCACAATTTGGCCCCAATAGGCGCTGACGCCGGACATCATGAGGGCACGTCAATCTCGCCAAACTTCTTGCGCCAGATATAATAGGTCGCGTCACTGATCCCAGCCGTCCGGCAAGCCTTCGCCACATCCGCACCGCCAGCCAAATCAAGCTCAATCTGACGTAAAATCTTCAGACAATCCTCATCCGAATAGCGCTTCCGAGCCATCCAAAACACTCCCCTATGGCACAACAATAGTGGCTCAACTTTAGGGGGCTAAGACACTCGGCATGCGGCCGCCGGCACCCGAAACATACTTAGTAAACCCACAAATCACTGGTACATAAAAAGGGGGCTGGACACAGCGGCCCAAAGGGTTTTCTTGATGTCGTCGATCATGATGCGTCCATGCGGCCCCGGTCACTTTACCTGCTACACTGGCAGGAAGAGTAGCCACAGAATGACATTGCTGATGCCAAAGACAACCTCTTTGTAATCTTATTGAATGGCCAATGTCTTCACTGCAGGCGGCGGGGACCTCTGCCGTTTATGAAATATAGCCTAGTGGAGCAGGGGGTGATTCAAGAAGCCTTATCAAAGCCGTTTAGCTTCGATATCCAGCCCCTGCCTGGCGCTGCGCGACTGACTGAACTCGCACCCCAAAGGCGCGGCACCTTGGCGCCCTTGTCGGAAACCCTGACGCAGACCGCGCCGCGCCCAGGCAGTTTGGTGGTGGAAGCCGGCCAGTTCTCAGGTCGATCTGCGGCGGAAGCGGTGGCGGCGCGCTTCGGGGTGCGCGGGCGGGATGTTGTGTTCACCTCCGGCGGGACAGAGGCGAATGCTTTAGCCATCCGGGGCTTGGCTGCCGGGCGCCGCGTGTTGGTGGGCGCGACCGAGCACCCTGCCGTCCTTGCCGCGACAGGGCCTGAGGCAGAAATGCTCCCGGTGCTGGCCGACGGCACCCTGGATTTGGCAGCGCTGGAAGCGGCGCTGAAGAGAAGCAGCCCAGCTTTGGTTGCGGTCATGGCCGCCAATAATGAAACCGGCGTGCTGCATCCGATTGAAGCCATTGCGGAACTTTGCCGGCAACATGGCGCATTGCTTCATTTGGACGCGGTGCAAATGCCCGCACGCCTGCCCTTCACCCTGGGCGCCGCTGATTCCATGGCGCTTTCCGCCCATAAGCTCGGTGGCCCAAAAGGGGTGGGCGCGCTTTTGCTCCGCCCCGGTCTGGACCCGGCGCCACTTCTGACCGGCGGCGGGCAGGAATCGGGGCGGCGCGGCGGGACCGAGGCACTGCCCGCCATCGCCGGCTTCGCCGCTGCCATCGCTTGCCCAATGCCGGAAGGCTTGGCCCGGCTGCGCGATGCGATTGAAGCCGGCGTGAAGGCGCTGGCGCCTGAGGTGATCATTGCTGGCGACACCGCGCCGCGCCTGCCCAATACCACCAGCCTGATCCTGCCGGGTATTACGGCGGAAACCCAAGTGATTGCTCTTGATCTGGCGGGTGCGGCGGTTTCGGCTGGTGCCGCGTGTTCATCAGGCAAGGTGCGCCAATCTCATGTGCTGACGGCGATGGGGTATGGGGCAGAGGCAGCATCTGCGATCCGCGTTTCGCTCCCATGGAATGCACCAACCGATACGCCAGCGCGGTTCGTGGAAGCCTGGGGCGGGATGCGCGAAAGGCTTAGGGCACGTCTTCGCTGAGAGCGGGCTCTCGCTTCCAGCGGCATGGTATTTTTTCTAAATACTGGCAGCACGACAGCAGAACGTGCTATTTATCCTACAAAGTGGAGGAACACGATGCCGCTGCAAGACCAAGCTTCACGCCGCGCGGTGTTGGCGCTGGCCCTTGCCGCCGCGGTACTGGTGCCGCGCCAGGGCCTCGCCAACCTGCCTGAAAAGGTTCAAGCCGCGCTGGATAAGCTTCGTGGCGGTCGCAACGCGCGGGAAGGCCGCATGACACTTCGCCTGCCCGCCATTGCGGAGAACGGCAATACCGTCCCACTGAGTGTGATGGCGGAAAGCCCGATGACAGCGGCCGATCATGTGAAGGCGATCCATGTCTTCGCCACCGGCAATCCAACGCCGGAAGTCGCCGTGTTTCATCTGACACCAAGCATGGGCCGCGCCACGGTGGATACGCGGATCCGCCTTGGTCAGACTCAGGATGTGGTTGCCTTCGCGGAAATGTCTGATGGCAGCCTGTTCATGGCGCGCGCCGAGGTGAAGGTCACCATTGGCGGCTGCGGCGGCTGACGGAAAGGAACGCGCATCATGTCTTCCCCCATAGGGCAGCCCCGCCTTCGCCTTCCCGCCCAGATCAAGGCCGGGGATATCATCGAAATCCGCACCCTGATCACCCATGTCATGGAAACCGGCCAACGACGCACGCCGGAAGGTCAGGAAATTCCGCGCGACATCATCAAGCGCTTCGAAGTGCGTTTTGAAGGAGAATTGGTTTTCGCCATGGATTTGGCGCCGGCCATTGCGGCCAACCCCTATATCGCCTTCCCCTTCAAAGCGGAACGCGCCGGCCGTTTCGAAATGATCTGGACCAATGATGCCGGGGAAACACGCAGCGCCAATGCTGAATTGAAACTTGGGTGACGGGCGCCGCGCCGATGCGGGCGGTTTTCCCTTATAGCGGTGCGCCATGATCACACGGCGCGACTTGCTGGTGGCCAGCGCGGCGCTTGCGCCCCTGGCGCGGGCAAAAGCCGAGGCGCCCAGCCAGGCGGAGCTTTTGCGCTTTGCGCCGCTTGGGCAGGTGACGCTGATCCATATGACGGATTTGCACGGCCAATTGATGCCGATGTTCTTTCGTGAAGCCTCGGCCAAGATCGGCGTGGGTGAAGCGCGCGGCAAGCTGCCGCATATCACCGGTGAAGCTTTCCTTGCTGAATTTGGCATCACGCACGGTACGGCGCTGGCCCATGCCCTGACCCATTTGGATTTTGCTGCATTGGCCAAGCGTTTCGGCTCCATGGGTGGCGTCGATCGCATGGCGACCATCATCAAATCCATTCGCGCGGAACGTGCAGGGCGCGTCTTGTTGCTTGATGGCGGCGATACCTGGCAAGGCGCCTGGACCAATCTGCAAACCCAAGCCGCCGATATGGTTGCGGTGCAAAAGACGCTGGGTGTTGACGCCATGGTGGGGCATTGGGAATTCGCCTATGGCGCTGATCGCGTGACGGCGCTTGCGAAAGAGCTTGGCTTTCCATTCCTTGGCGGCAATATCCAGGACCGCGAATGGAATGAGGATGTCTTTCCTGGCCATGCCATGTTTGAACGCGGCAGGGTAAAGGTTGCGGTGATTGGGCAGGCTTTCCCCTATACGCCAATTGCCAATCCGCGCTGGATGTTTCCCGATTGGGAATTCGGCATCAAGGAAGAAAAAATCGCAGCACGCGTGCAGGCCGCACGTGATGAAGGCGCTGGTCTTGTTGTGCTGCTGTCCCATAATGGCTTCGACGTAGATAGGAAGCTTGCGGCGCGCGTGCCGGGCATTGATGTGATCCTGACCGGCCATACTCATGATGCCCTGCCGCGCCCCGTGCAGGTGGGGCGTACCCTACTGATTGCCACCGGGGCGTCTGGCAAATTCGTCAGCCGGCTTGATCTTGAAGTACAGCAAGGGCGCGTGACGGATTATCGCCACGCCCTGATACCGGTTTTCAGCAACAGCATCACGCCTGATCCCGATATGGCGGTCCTGGTGCGTGGCCTGCGCGAACCCTATGCGCAGGATTTGGCACGGGTGGTTGGGCGCACGGAAAGCTTGCTCTGGCGGCGCGGCAATACGGCCGGCACTTGGGATGATATGATCTGCGATGCGCTGCTTGAACAACGTGATGCTGAAATTGCGCTTTCGCCAGGCTTTCGCTGGGGCACCACGCTGCTGCCCGATACGGATATCACGGCCGAGGATGTCTGGGCGCAAACCGCCATCACCTATCCGGCGGCCTATCGCAATGTGATGAAGGGCGAAGCTATCAAGGCGCTACTGGAAGATATCGCGGATAATCTTTTTCACCCCGATCCCTATTACCAACAGGGTGGAGATATGGTGCGTAGCGGCGGTATCACTTTCACGCTGGATGTCGCCGCCGCTTCAGGCCAGCGCATTTCAAATTTGCGCCTGAAGCGCAATGGGCAGGCCATCGAAGCATCACGCGATTACGTGGTAGCCGGCTGGGCTAGCATCAATCAATCAGTGGAAGGCCCACCAATCTGGGATTTGGTATTTCGGCATTTGGCCAAGGGGCCGCTCAACCTTATGCCACGCAATGACATAGAATTGGGCGGCATTGGATGAGGGGTTTCGTTCGGCTCTGATTTTTTCTGTTGAATTGGGATATGACAGAAAATCATTCCTCTCCTTCTTGCGATAGGATGGGAAAAATACTGCGGCCCAGCACGACGGTTTTATTGTTGACCCGTCAAATTTTGCTGGATAGGCTTCCAACAACATCATTGAAACGCGATGCGTGAAGATGTGGGGAGAGACAGTTTTATGAAACTCAAATTCGCGCTATGCCTTTTGTTGTTGTCAGGTGGCCCGGTATTCGCTCAGGCGACAGACACGCCGCTATTGATCGGCGGTTGCCAGGGTTGCCATGGTGCAAGTGGCCAAGGCGGGCACGGCATCCCTTCGATCAAAGCCAATCATAGCCGCGATGAATTCATCGCGCTGATGCGCGCCTTCAGTGCCAATGAACGGCCCGCCACCGTGATGGGGCGCATCAGCCGCGGCTATACGCCGGAACAAATCGCGCTACTGGCCGCGCATTACGCGCGCCCGCAATAAGCCGGAGGAAACAAATCATGACCCTTTCCCGCCGCGTCTTCCTCTCAGCCGCCGCGCTGCCCGCAGGCCTTGCTGCACCAAATCTTGCCCGCGCGCAAGCGGGTGCTGGGCGCGTTGTCATCATCGGTGGTGGCTTTGGTGGCGCTTCCGCTGCGCGTTTTGCGCGTGACAATTTCCCCGCACTCAACATTACGCTGATCGAGCGTAGCCGGAGTTTTACGACCTGCCCTTATGGTAATTTGGTTCTCGCTGGGCGGCGCGATATCAACTTCATCACCTTCGGTTATGAAAAGCTTGCCGCCCGCGGTGTGCGTGTGGTGCATCAAAGCGTGGTGGCGGTGGATGCTGCGGCTAAGCAGGTGCGTCTCGCGGATGGGGCGCAGGTGCCTTATGATCGGCTCATCATGTCACCTGGCATTGACCTACGCTGGGGTTCGATTGAAGGCTATGATGAAGCGGCCAGTGAGCGCATGCCGCATGGCTGGGTGCCATCCTTGCAACCCATTTCCCTGCTGCGCCGCCAGCTTGAAGCCATGCCCGATGGCGGCAGGTTTGTAATGGTGATCCCGGATAATCCCTTCCGCTGCCCACCCGGCCCTTATGAGCGGATCAGCATGGTTGCCGATTATCTGAAGCGCGCCAAACCGCGCAGTAAGCTGATTGCACTTGATGCGAAGAACGGATTTTCCAAGCAACCGCTATTTCAGGATGCCTGGGCAGAGCTTTACCCCGGCATCATCGAATGGCGTGGCGCTTCAAATGATGGGCGCGTGACGCGGGTAAATGGCGCCGCCATGGAAGTGGAAACAGAATTCGGCGAAAAGCTGAAGGGCGATGTTGTCAATGTCATTCCCCCACAAATGGCGGCGAAGATCGCGCGCGATGCGGGGCTTGCCAATCAATCGGGCTGGTGCCCGATCAAGCCCGCAACGCTCGAAAGCGCGCAGGTGGAAGGCATCCATGTGCTGGGCGATGCCACCATCGCCGCCCCCATGCCGAAATCAGGCTATGTCGCATCATCGCATGCCAAGCATGCGGTGGCCTGCATCGCCGCATCTCTCGCAGGCCGCGCGCCACCATCCGCAACCTTCTTCAACACCTGCTACAGCCATGTTGGGGCTGATTACGGCATTTCCATTGTCGGGGTCTTCCGCCCCGGCCCGAATGGCTTTGCCGAGGTTGAAGGCTCTGGCGGGATCAGCCCGCGCAATGCGGCGCTGACGGCCGAACGGCGCAAGGAACATCGCCAGCTTGAAGCGCTTTATGCCGATGGCTGGTATGACAGCATCACGGATGAGATGTTCGGCTGAGATTAGGCAAGGGACAAAGCCCTGACCATCCCCGTGACGATCAGGGCCGATGGGCGATGAGAAGCCCTCTCCAAGGGAGGCTATCATGAGTCTCGGAAAAGACCTGAAATCCTCATCGCGGCGGGGCTTGTTGCGCGCCGGCGCAGCAAGCTTGGCGAGTGCCGGCGGCGTCGCGCAAGCGGCCGGCAATGCGGAGAACCAACCGCCCAATCTGCCGGAATGGTCCCGTAGCCTTGGCCCTGGCGTGATCGAGGAAACCTATGGCACGCGCAGCCGACATGAAACGGCGGTGCGCCGCTATGTACCCTGGCTGACGCCGGACCGGGTTTCTTCGGTTTCCTTCACGCCGCTTGCGGATATGCATGGCATCATCACGCCATCCGGGCTGCATTTCGAACGCCATCATGGTGGCGTGCCGGATATAGACCCCTCGGATTATCGGATGATGATCCATGGCATGGTGGAACGCCCGCTAATCTTCACGCTGGAAGATCTGAAGCGCCTGCCATCGGTTTCGCGCATTCATTTCATCGAATGCCCGGCCAATGGCGGCATGGAATGGCGCGGCGCGCAAATGTCTGGCGTACAATTCACCCATGGCATGCTTTCCTGTTCGGAATGGACCGGCGTGCCGTTGAAGCTATTGCTCGCACAAACCGGATTGCGCGCCGGGGCTTCCTGGCTATTGGCGGAAGCATCAGACGCGGCGCATCTGGCGCGGTCCATCCCGCTATCCAAAGCGCTGGATGATGCGATCATCGCCTTTGGCCAGAATGGAGAGGCGGTGCGCCCACAGCAGGGTTATCCGGTACGGCTCGTGCTGCCTGGCTATGAAGGCAATATGTGGATCAAGTGGTTGCGCCGCATCGAAATCGGTGATCGTCCCTGGTTCACGCGCTGGGAAACCCGCACCTATACGGATTTGATGCCGGATGGCCTGGCCCGGCAATTCACCTTTGTGAATGAGGTGAATTCGGTCATCACCGCACCCTGCCCGGAAAAGCCGCTGCGTGGGCGCCCAGGCTTTGTCGAAATCTCTGGCCTTGCCTGGTCAGGCGCCGGGCGCGTCACGCGCGTGGATGTGAGTGTGGATGGCGGTGATAATTGGCGCACAGCCACCTTGCAGGACCCGGTGCTGCCCAAGGCGCTGACACGGTTTCGTATTCCCTGGGAATGGGCCGAAGGCCAGACCGCCTGCCTGCAAAGCCGCGCCATGGATGAAACGGGGCGCGTGCAGCCTACCATCACGGCGCTACGCCGCGCGCGCGGCGTGGAGAGTATTTATCACAAGAACAGCATCCATACCTGGCTGGTTGACCGCGACGGGACGGTGGTGAATGTTCAGATTGATGCTTAAGGTTGCGGGGGGCGCTGCTGCCGTAATGCTGGTTGCCGGGATTGTGCAGGCGCAGCAGGCGCCCAATTCTTCAGCAGCCATCAGCGAGATTTATCGCCCCTTCACGGCGCCTCCGGGCGATAGAACGCGCGCCGATATCGCCTGGCCCGCCAGTGCGGCAGCGCTTACGGCACCCATCCCAGGCATCGGCCGCGCCGCAACAAATGGGGAAATAGCCGGCTGGGATATCGCCGTGCGCGGTGATGGCCATAACCTGCCGCCCGGCAGCGGTACCGCGAAAGAAGGCGAGGAACTTTACGTCACCCATTGCGCAGCCTGCCATGGCGATTTCGGGGAGGGGCTGGAACGGTGGCCGGCGCTGATGGGTGGGCGTGGCAGCCTGCGGTCTGATCAGCCGAAGCGCACTATCGGTTCCTTCTGGCAGCATGCGCCGGGTGTCTTTGATTATATCCGCCGCGCCATGCCTTATGCCGCGCCACAAAGCCTTTCCAACGACGAATACTACGCCATCACCGCGTATGTGCTGTTCTTGAATGAGCTGATTGGCGAAGACGACAAGATGGATGCAGCAAGCCTGCCCAAAATCGCCATGCCCAATCGCGATGGCTTTGTGCTGGAAGGGCGGCCAGACACAGAAGACAGCGCCTGTATGAGCAATTGTCGCCAGGGCCGCCCCGTGAGCGTCACTATGGATAGTCGGCGCTTTGTCGAGCCTGGTTCAGGGTCTGGTACGTCGCAGCCTGAATGATGGCGGCGGATCATCCCCTGGAACCCATACCGCGATAGGTCACACTGTGCGGAGCAGGCCGCGCCAGAGGGCATTGGTTTCTGCCCCGCCAGGATCCCGAGCATCAGGCCGCACGGCGGTATGCACCAGGATAAGCCGCCTTGCCGGGTCTACAAACATTGCCTGCCCGCGCACACCAAGCAAGGCAAAGCTGCCATCCATGGCGGGAAAGACCCAGGTCTGAAAGCCATAGCCGTAATAGCGCCGCGTGGCATTCGGCAAAAAATGCGCGCGCGTCATCTCCCTGAACCAGGCTGGGGGGATAAGCTGACGGCCCTGCGCTTCGCCACCGCGCGCCAACATCATGCCAAGGCGGGCATAGTCACGCAGTACGGCATTGAAGCCCATATAGCCAATCTCCAGGCCCGAAGCATCGGCCAGCCAGCTGGCCGGTGCCTCCGCACCAATAGGCCGCCAAATTTTCTCACTGAAATAATCGGCAATGGAACGGCCAAGGGCCTGGCGCAGCACTAGCGCAAGCACGAAAGTCTCCCCCGATGCGTAATACCAACGCTGGCCGGGTGGCGCGATACGCTGGTTGAAATTGGGCGGCACCGCGGCACCACCAGCGCTTTGCCGGCGGAAGCTGAGTGCGGAAAGCCGCGCGGAGTCATCAGTGCCGTCATATTCTTCACGGAAAGCGACGCCGGATGACATGGTCAGCAAATACCAAATGGGTGTTACGCCATATTCCGTACCAGACAAGGCGGGCACGTAGTCTGCCGCGGTATCGTCGATGGATTTGATGCGGCCTTCTTGCACTGCGAGACCGATCAGCACGGCGATCAGCGTCTTGGCCATGGAAAAGGATGTCAGGCGATACTGATCTGTGCGACCATATTGGTAGCGTTCGACCAGTATTTCGCCATCTTTCGCAATCAGCAATCCAGTGGTGGGGTTGCGCGCCAGATAGGCGTTTAGCCCGAAGCGCCCAGTACCAAGGTTTGGCGTACCATCATAGGAAATCGCGGGCTCGGCGCCAGTGCGCCGGATGGGGCTGGTGGTGGCAGGCGCGGCAGAAATCGCGCTCGGGAAAATCTCATCCAGGCGGGAAAAACCGTCCACGCTATGGCTTGGCCGCCACCAAGTGCTGCGGTCGGCGCGCGGATCACCCAGCAGGGAAGGGGCCGTAATGCCAGTTTTCGTGTCGCGCTTGGTCCTTTCGCCGAAGTGCGGGCGGCAGATTTGGCGCTTGGGCGGACTATGGCCGCTGGCCTATACGGG
>Ga0194133_10006445_pt1 | contig 14426 bp, 15 predicted proteins | sample TA2KigOf40mmetaG_FD_155448 | JGI IMG/M metagenome (GOLD analysis project Ga0194133, IMG submission 155448) | Freshwater microbial communities from Lake Tanganyika, Tanzania - TA2015055 Kigoma Offshore 40m | ecosystem: Environmental > Aquatic > Freshwater > Lake | place: Tanzania: Lake...
CGTCGTAGACTACGACGTTGATAGGACGGATGTGGAAGCGTGGTAACACGTTAAGCTTACCGTTACTAATAGCTCAATTGGCTTGATTTATGCACTGATAAAATTTTTAGATACAAATTACAAAGTTTACTGTTGTAAATTTGCATTTTATTTTTATATATTAATTTTATGATTTTTGATTTTATTAAAATCTATTTTAGACTGATTAAGCAATGTTAAAAATAACACACAATGCAAATTCATTTATTTCTATAGAGGGAGAAGAGTCAATTTTAACATGCGATCCATGGATTGGTACTACAACAGATAACGCATGGTATTCATATCCCTTAAAAAATGCTAATGATGTTAATAAAAAAATATTTAACTCTAAGTTTATTTATGTAAGTCACCTTCATTGTGACCATATAGATCCAAAAACACTAGCAAAATTTAAAAATGAAAGTCTTACTTTTATTATTAAAAAATTTAACAACGGTACACTTAAAAAAAGACTGCAAAGATTATTTCCAGATAAAAAAATTATAGAACTTAAATCGTTCACAAAAACAAAAATAAATAAAGATTTTTCAGTATCAATAATTCCGCAAATAGTTAGTAATACAAGTAATCTACCCGATTCTATACAATATGATCTAGATACTTCAATTGTAATTCAATCTAATAAAACTAAAGAGGTTTTTTATAATAATGTAGACATGCCATTAAATTTAAAAGTTTTAAAAAAAATTAATAGTTATGTGAAAAAAAGTTTTAAAAGAAATATAGATATTGTTTGCTTTCCACTAGGTGCGGCATGTGAATTTCCCCAAGCTTTTCTTAATTTAAATAGGAATGAAGAAAGAAAAAAATTAGTTAAACGTAGTTTAAATAATTTGAGAAAATATTTAAAATATTTAAAGCCAAAAGTATTTTTTCCAGCAGGCGGAACCTATACTATATATGGGAAGTTTCATACATTAAATAGATATATTGCCCAGCCTAGTTTTCCTCAAATTAAATCTGCAATTTCCAAACTAAAAACTAAAGTTTATAATATTATTGGAGGAGGTTATGTAAATTTTAAAAACTCAAAATATTTTGTTAAAGAAACAAATATAAATATTGCCAATAATTTTGACAAAAAATTTATTAATTACATAAAGAAAATTAAATACTACTATCAAACCCAGAATAAAAAGATAGATTTGAAAGAATTGGATAATTTTTTTGATAAAGCTAAAACTAATTATTTCAGAATTCTCACAAATTATAAAAAAATTGATACAAAATGGGATACCAATTTTAATATTTACAAAAATTGTGAAATAAATAAAAGATGTAAAATAGATGAAAAAAAATCCAAATTTTTAAGAAGCTATCAGTTAAGAAATCACAATAATCAATCAAATAAAATCTATAAACTAGATTGTTATATGGAGTATGATTTATTTAAATCTTTACTTCTTGGAAGGTTTCCATGGAATACATCTTTAACTGGATCTACAATCATGTACAAAAGAACACCAAATATATTTAACGTGGACCAACAGTTTTCCTTAAATTTTCTCAGAGTTTAATTAGAGTTCCTAAGTGTTTTTTTTTAGAATCGATTTAAGTAAAAAAAATGGATTAGGACATTATATTAGAGTTAAATCATTCATCTATCATTTAAAAATCAAAGAATATAAAATTATAGTAGATAAATTAATTAAATCTCCATTTTTAGAAAATGAAAAAAAAAATATTCAATTTCTATATAAACGAAATCATAAATTCATAAACGAAACACAAGATGCAAAAAATTTTTTAAGACTAACTAAATGTAATTCTAAAGTTGATTTCGTAATTAAGGATAGCTATAGGTTCAATTATATCTGGGAAAAGACAGTTTCTAACTATTGTAAAAAAATTATAATTATCGATGACTTTCCAAATGAAAAACACTATGCTGATTATTACGTCAATCACAACCCTGCATTTGATAGAAATAATAACAATTATTTAAATAATTTGAGATCAAAAAATAAAAAGAATTGCAAGTTCTTGCTAGGCACAAATTTTTCACTTTTTAATACTAATTATGAAAAAAGAATAAAAATAACTTCAGATTTTGTTTTTTATAATGGCGCATCAGGCAGTCCTTTAGTTTATGAAAAAATAATAATTAAAATATCAAAAGAAATAAACAAATTTAATATTATTTTAATCATAGGTCCATTAGTAAAAGAAAAAATTTATAAAGAAGTTGTCAGGAAATTTAAAAAATTTAAAAATGTAAAAATAGTATATCATCCAAAAAATATTTTGAATTTTTTGAATGGCACTAAGTTGTTTATTTCTTCAGCGGGAATATCAATGTTCGAGTCTTCTTATCTAAGAATACCTACATTGCTTTTTAAAATGGTAAAAAACCAAAGTCTAAATGATCACGATTATGAAAAGTTAGGACACTATTTTGTATTAGAAAAGAAAGATCTAAAATATTTTGGAAAAATAGTTACTCTACTTAAATTGATGATTAATAACAGAACGCAAATAATAGACTTAATGCGTGAAACAGTGCCGAATATTAAAAAAATTAGTAGTAATTACAAACGCAATTTAAAATTTTAACATGTCAAATTTTATTACAGTCGATGTCAATGACAAGTCAGTGAATAAATATTTATTCTATAAAAATCTTTATATTAATAGAAAATTTTCAGCTAGCAAAAAAATAATAAAAAAAATAAATCATTATCTATGGTGGTTTCAAAAACAACAATTGAGAAAATCTTTTTTTATTTTTAAAGATAATAGTCCAATATTTATTTCAACATGCGATTATGCGAGTTTTAAAAAATATAAGATTATTTATTCTGGCTTAATCTCATGTGTACCAGAAACAAATTTATTTGACCTTCTTAAGAGCATTAAGATTCAAAATGATTATTTGAATAAAAAAAAAAAACATTACTGCATTATTAGTATTGATAAAAATAATAAAGTCTTAATGAAGCATTGGAAATATTTTGGCTACAAACCGTTATTACCAAGCTTAGATTTTTTTGAATTTTGTAAGCAAGAATTTAATATTAAATTAAATTACAATCTTTATTATAAAAAAATTAATTAATTATGTTTTTTAAAAAGAAATTTAAAATCGGAGAAAAAATAGTTGGGGAAAATTGCAAGTCATTAATAATAGCTGAAATTTCCGCTAATCATAATAATAATTTTGATACTATAAAAAAATTAATAAATGCAGCAAAAAAAAGCGGTGCAGATTTTGTTAAAATTCAAACTTATACACCTGAAAATTTAACATTAGAATCTAAAAAAAAAGATTTTCAAATAAAAAAAGATAATGCTTGGAGCAAAAGTAAATTTTTATGGAATTTATATCAGAAGTCTCATACATCCAATAATTTAACAAAAAAAATATTTCAATATTGTAAAAAAGTAGGTGTAGAAATTTTTTCTACGCCATTCGATGTTGATACTGTAGATTTTTTAGAGAAGTTAAATACTCCTGCCTACAAAATTGCATCACCCGAAATATGTCATATTCCTCTTATAGAGAGAGTGGCAAAAACTCGAAAACCAATTATTCTCTCACTGGGGTTAGCATCCCAAAAAGACATAGATCTAGCTTTGAAAACAATAAAAAAATTTAAAAATAGAAAGGTAATCTTATTACAGTGTGTTGCATCTTATCCAGCTCCAATTGATGAACAAAATTTAAGCTCAATTAATATAATTAAGAAAAAGTATGGTATTTTATCAGGTCTCTCCGATCATACAATTGGATATATTGCTCCTTTAGCCGCTGTAATTGCTGGTGCTAACATAATTGAAAAGCATTTACGTATATCAGGTAAAAAATCCGTAGATTCTTTTTTTTCTACTGATCAAAAAGAATTTAAAACTATGGTTGACAATATTAGACTAGCTGAAAAAAGTTTGGGTAGTGGAAAAATTGAAATATCCAGTAGCTCCAAAAAAAATTTAAATAGCAGAAGGTCTATTTATGTTGCTGATAATATTCAAAAAGGGCAAATAATTACGAAAGCAAATGTAAAAATAGTTAGACCCGGCCTAGGTTTGCATCCTAAATTTTATAAATCTATTTTGGGAAGTAAATCATTAGTTAATTTGAAAAAAGGTGACAGGTTTAAATTGAAATATGTTTTACCAAGACAAACTTTTTAAAAAACTAGAGAGTTTTAAAAATAAAATTGCTTTAATATCGGACAATAGTCACAAATTAACTTACTCTGAATTAGTTCAAAATATAAATAATTTTATACGTTATCTTGAAGATAAAAAAAAATTAGTTTTTTTACTAGGGCAAAATAATTTTGAAACAATAATTGGATATCTTTCATTTATAAAAAAAGGATATACCGTCGTTTTTTTAGATTTTAAAATTAATGATTTTTTTTTAAAAAAACTTATATCAATTTATAAACCCGATTATATCTTTTCTGAGAAACATAAATTAAAAAATCCAAAGCTATTTGTTTATGTTTTAGAGCAAAATTCTTATAGGCTATATAAAAAAAAATTTACTAAAGAGTTGCCATTAAATAAAGACCTAATGCTTATGATGACAACATCTGGCTCTACTGGGTCGCCAAAATTTGTAAGACAGTCCTATGAAAATGTAGAGTCTAATACAGAAAGTATTATTAAATATCTAAATATTAAGAAATCTGATGTCACTATTACTTCTTTACCCATTTCTTATGTATATGGTTTGTCGATCATTAATACTCATTTATTCAAAGGCTCTACTATCATAATGACTAACATAAGTATTTTTGAGAAAATTTTTTGGAATTTAGTTAACAAATATAAAGTAAGTAGTTTTGGTGGAGTGCCCTTTCAATATAATATTATTGAAAAAATTTTTAGAAAAAGTGTCCCACGCTCTTTAAAATATACAACCCAAGCAGGTGGCAAAATGAATCATCTTTTATTAAAAAATATTATTAATATTTATAAAAAAAATAAAATTAAATTTATCCAAATGTATGGAGCTGCAGAAGCTACCTCTAGAATGTCATATTTAAAATGGCGAGACTCCAAGAAATTAGGCAGTATTGGAAAACCTATTCCCGGAGGAAAATTTTATATAATTGGAAAGAATGGAAAAAAAATTAATAAAATTTATCAGAAAGGTGAATTGGTATTTGAAGGTAAAAATGTTTGCATGGGCTATGCAGAATCTTTAAAAGATTTATCTTTGCCTAATGTTAACAAAGGATTATTAAAAACAAGAGATATTGCTTATAAAGATAGTCAAGGTTTTTATTACGTTGAAGGGAGAAAAGATAGATATGCCAAGATATATGGTGCTCGTGTAAATTTATCTGAGTTAGAGGAAATATTGTTAAAAAAAGGCGTCGACGTAATCATGAAAGAAGGTGGTGAAAATCAAATTTATAGTTATTTTAAAAATTTAAAAGATCTTAAAAAAGGAATAAAATTTATTTCTAGGTTAACTTTTATTAATCCTAAAGTTTTTGAAGGAAAAATTCTTTTAATGAAGAATTTGATGAAAAATTATAAATATAAAATATAAATTAATGAAAAAATTTTTTAGTGGCATAATAAGTCAAAGTTCATTTACAAAAGACCCTAAAAAAAAAAATATAGTTTTTACAAAATATATTAATCAATTGACTTCTTTTCACTATAAAAAATCTAGGTTATATAAAAAATATCTTAATGGCCTAAAATATAATCCAAAAAAGAAATATGAATTATCCAAAATTCCTTTTTTGCCAGTGAGATTATTTAAAGAATTTGACTTTTTAAGTATTGATGAAAAAAAAATTTATAAAATACTATACTCCTCTGGAACCTCTTCAGGAAACTTGTCTAAAATATATTTAGATAAGTTAAATGCTTTAAATCAAATAAAAATACTACAAAAAATATTTAATACTATTAATGGTAGTAAAAGACTCCCGATGCTAATAATTGATAAGCAAATTTTGCATTTAGATCGAAATAAATTTAATGCTAGTATTGCAGCTATTAGAGGTTTTTCAATTTTTGCAAATCATGTCACATATCTACTTGATGAAAATGATGAGATTAATTACAATCAATTAAATATTTTTCTTAAGAAAAATAAAAAAAATAATTTTTTAATTTTTGGTTTTACCCATAATGTTTATTTAAATTTAATTGAAAGATTAGATTTAAATAAAATAAGATACAATAGTTTTTCAAATGCATTACTAATTCATGGAGGTGGTTGGAAAAAAATTGAAAAAAAAAAAATAATAAAAAAAAAATTTAATGATTTTCTTAATAACAAATTAAAAATTAAAAACATAAAAAACTATTATGGTTTAGTTGAGCAAATAGGCTCTATTTTTTTTGAATGTAAATGTGGCTATTTTATTCCCTCTAATTATTCAGAAATTATTATAAGAGATCAAAATTTTAAAGAAGTTGGTTATGGAAAAAAAGGTATAGTACAATTGTTGTCATTATTACCGACCAGTTATCCTGGGCATAGTATTTTAACTGAGGATATTGGTGAAATGATTTATGATCCAAAATGTGATTGTTATGGACACGGAAAAAGATTTCTAATTCACGGAAGATTAAAAAGCGCTGAGCTTAGAGGATGTGCCAATATATGAGTATTGACGCTAAATATTTAGTTGGACGTAAGGCAAAACTGTCAACGTTTGTTGAACCCTTTAATCCGGGTGTAGTTGAATTTCTTAAAGATTTTTCAAAAGAATTAGACAACCAAAAAAAAACTAAAAATTATCCAGATCTAAAAGCACTTTCTTTTTTTTGTAGAGAAAAGAATATTTTAATCTTTAGAAAAAAATATCACAACCAAGATACGATAAGATATGGTCTCGGACTTTTATTTCATATAACTCCATCGAATATACCAACAAATTTTGCCTACTCATTAATATTTGGTCTTCTAACCGGTAATTCAAACATTATAAAAGTGCCTTCAATGGATTTTGATGAGATCAAAATAATATGTAAATGTTTAAATGTTACTCTAAAGTTAAAAAAACATACGGAAGTCAAAAATATGATTGCAGTTATAAAATATTCTAACAGACATGAAATTACAAAAAAACTCTCTTTAATTTGTGACGGAAGATTAATTTGGGGAGGGGATCAGACTGTAAAAAAAATCAAGGAATTTGAAACCAAGCCAAAAAATATAGACGTTCCTTTATCAGATAGATATTCAGTAACTTTGTTAAATTCCGAAAAATTTATAAATTTACCTGAATACAAAAAAAATATTTTAATTCAAAATTTTTATAATGATACCTATGTTGCTGATCAAAACGCATGTTCATCACCTCATCTAATTTTATGGCATGGAAAATTCTTTGTAAAAGCTAGAACAAAGTTTTGGTCGGCATTAAATGAGTTGGTAAAAAAAAAATATAATCCACCAGCAATATCAAGTGTTGATAATTTTTCTAGGCTAGCATCTAACTTTATTACAAATAAAAACATTAAATCTTATCAAATTTTAAATAAATCACTTTATGTTGTAACTCTAAAAAAAATAGAATCTGGTAAAATTATTGAAAAATCAAAATGGGGTTTTTTTTACGAGTGTGATATACTAGATTTGAAAAGAATTGAACATATTGTTGAAAGAAAACTACAAACTATAACTTACTTTGGTTTTTCCAAAAATTATTTATTTAATTTTTTTAAAAAACATAATTTTCATGGTATTGATAGAATAGTACCGATAGGTCAGGCTCTTAGCATAAATTTGATTTGGGATGGATATGATTTAATTAAGATGCTATCCAGAGAAATAGATATAAGATGATATGAGATTAAATAGAACTCAAATTATTAAAATACAAAAAAATAGAGATCCTTACTTATTAATAGATCATGCAACAAGAGTTATTCCAGGAAAATATGCAGAGGGTTTTAAAATTTTAAAAAATAACGAGTGGTTTTTTAAAGTACATTGGCCGGGAGACCCAAATATGCCAGGAATGTTGCAGGCAGAAGCGATGATACAAATGTCGTCTCTAATAATATTTACTTTACCTGAAATTAATGAAAAAATTTTGTATCTTGTAGATAGTAATAATTTAAAATTTTTAAAAAAAGTAGTTCCTGGTAATAAATTAATTTTAAAATCTAAATTAGTCTCAAGTAGCAGGGGTTTGTATAAATTTGAGGCAGAGGGATTCGTAAAAAAAGTAATTGTCTGCAAGGGTTCATTTACTCTTGTTTTACCGAGCTTAACATATATAAAGCCGGAGAAAGAATAGTTAACAAACCTCAATTATGACTGTTCAAACATCTAAATGGTTTAATAGACCAAAATTAATTGCAAAAATAAAACATTTTCATGATCATTTAAAAAAAAATGGCGGAAAAATAGGAACCTACCGCAGGGGCATTGAGCTTAATTTTAATAACGCTTGCAATTTAAGATGCAAATATTGTTTTACCAATTCTCCAAAAGGGGATCATGTAAAAGATTTTTTGCCAATTTCTAAACTTAAAGAAATTGCAGATGAGGCAGATGAACTAGGGTATATAGAATGGGATCTTCAAGGAGGGGAATTACTACTTAGGCCAGATAAATTATTTGAAGCCCTGGATGCGATTAAGCCAGAGAGATTTTATCTATACCTTACAACGAATGGATATAAAGTTGATAGAAAAATCATTAAAGAATTAGCTAAACATGGTGTTAGCAGGATGTCAGTAAGCCTAGATAGCTGGGATGAAAAATTTCATGACGAAATGAGAGGCAGAAAAGATTCCTGGAGAAGAGCTATGCAAGCCCTAGAGTATATTCAAGAAGCTGGGATGGATCCTTATTTAAATGTAACGGTTGGACATTATAATGCAAAAAGTGAGGACTTAAGGCTATTATTAGATTACTCAAAGAAAAAAAGATATAGAACATTGGTCAACGTTGCATGCCCAACGGGCATGTGGAATCAAGTTCATGATGTTATTTGTGACGAAGAAGATATTCAGCATATAAGAAATTTAAGAAAAGAATATAAAAATCTTAACAGAAATTTATGGAATCCCTTTGATACCAAATTAGAAAAAATAATGGGATGCACCACTGTTAACAGAATTTATATCACAGCATTAGGCGATGTTTTAGCTTGTCCCTATGTCCACATAAAAATAGGCAATGTATTTGAGCAAACACTCAAAGAAATAACTGACTACGGATTTACAATAAAGCACTTTAGAAATTATAGTGAAAAATGTTTAGCAGGCGAAGATTTAGATTTTATTAAAAAATTTAATTCAACTCCTGGAAAAACTATTTTTAATCCTGTAAAAGCATCTGAAATATTTCCGAAAGAAGACTTTATAGATTAGTACTTCAAATATTTATTTAATGTATTTAGATTCTTTAAAAAACAAAAATATTGTAATCACAGGTTGTAACAAGGGAATTGGAAAAGCTGCCCTCGAAAATTTTGCAAAATATGGAGCAAATATATTTGCTTGTGTAAGAACCAGCAATAGTGAATTTATAAAATTTATATCTGAGTTAAAAAAAAAATATAAAGTTAAAATTTATATTATTAAATTAGACCTATCAAAAAAATCAAACATTATTGAATGCGTAAATAAGATTACTGAAATTACAAAAAATATAGATGTTTTGGTAAACAATGCAGGAGTTTTATTCAATTCTTTGTTTCAGATGACATCAGAGAAGCAACTTAAAGAAATATTTCAAATAAATTATTTTTCACAAGTTTATTTAACTCAAATCATATCGCGACTAATGTCAAAAAGTAAAAAAGGAAATATTATTTTTATATCATCAACATCAGGATTAAATGGTGATTATGGAAGATTTGCTTATTCCAGTTCAAAAGCAGCAATTCTGTCTTTAACAAAAACATTGTCAAAAGAACTTTCAAATTATCATATAAGAGTTAATGCGATTTCACCCGGTCTAACAGGAACTGATTTAATGCAATTAAACACTAAGCAAGGTATTATAAAATCGGAAATAGAAAAAATTTCTTTAAAACGTATAGCAAATACAAATGAAATTGCCGATGTTATAATTTTTTTAGCGTCTGAAAAGTCCTCATATATTAATGGCCAGAATATAATTGTAGATGGGGGTGTTTTGTGAATATTAGTAAATTAAATGATTTTGCAAAAAAGATTAGACGAAATATTATTTTTACTGCATTCAAGGCCGGAGCAAAAAGTGCTCATATTGGGGGCGCTCTTTCAGCGGCTGATATAATCGCCGTATTATACTCAGATATTATAAAGATAAAAAAATCAAAAACCTTAGACGACAATAGAGATAGATTTATATTAAGCAAAGGGCATGCATGTTTAGCTTTGTATTCTGCATTAGTAGAAAAAAAAATTTTAAAAAAAAAAGATTTAGAAACTTTTGAGACTAATGGAAGTATTTTATTAGGTCATCCAATTATAAATAAATTATCTGGAATAGAGTTTTCAACAGGAAGTTTAGGCATGGGTTTGTCATTAGGGGTTGGAGTAGCTCTAGCAGCAAAAAAAAAACAAAAAAAATATAAAACTTATGTTATTTTAGGAGATGGAGAATGCAATGAGGGTTCAGTTTGGGAGTCCGTAATGGCAGCAAGTCATTTTAAACTTGATAATATAATTATAATTGTTGATAGAAATAATTTTCAACAAACAGGAAAAAATTCATTGATTATGGATTTAAAAAATTTAAAAGAAAAATTCAAAAGCTTTGGATGCGATACAATTGAGATTGATGGTCATAATAAAAAAAAAATATATGAAAGCTTAAAATTTCAAAATAAAAAGGATACACCAAGAGCAATTATTGCAAATACTATTAAAGGCAAAGGATTTAAATTATTTGAAAATAATAATAATTGGCATCATTCAGTTATTACTGCATCAATTTACAAAGAAATTTTAAAAGAATTGTAAGTTTTAATGAATGTTCAAAATAATATAAAACTTTGGTCTAATTTAGGAATGAGAGCAAGCTTTGGATTAATTGCTCTAGAATTGGCAAATGTTCATTCTGACCTAATTATTACTACTTCTGATGTGTCTACATCTGCTGGACTAGATAGGTATAAGCAGAAATATCCTGATCGTTATATTGATGTTGGAATAGCCGAACAAAATTTAATTGGAATTTCTGCAGGTTTATCTAGCGAAGGTTTTAAAGTAATTTCAACTACTTTCGCTCCATTTCAGACTTTGCGATGCTGTGAACAAATTAAAGTTAATTTGGGGTACATGAAAAATAAAATTTCCATGATAGGACTTGCTAGTGGTTTAGTATTAGGAACTTTGGGTTTTACCCATTGTTGCATTGAAGATATCGGCGTTTTGAGATCTATACCTAATATTGCAATAGTTGTTCCATCTGATCCGTTTGAATTATTTAAATCATTAAGAGAGTCTATAAATTACAAAGATTCAGTTTATATTCGACTCACAGCTGGCATTAATACTAAAATTATAAATTATAAGGATTATGATTTTACAATCGGAAAAGCAGTTGAGATTGTGCCTGGAGAGGATGTGGCAATTCTAGGTTGCGGAAATATTTTAGGAAATTGCTTGCAAGCAGCTAATATTCTAAAAATAAAAAATATTAATTGTTCTGTAACAAATATGCATACAGTTAAACCAATTGATGAACAAAAAATTAAATATCTTTCTAAAAAAAATAAGATTATTTTGACTGTTGAAGAACATAATGTAATTGGAGGATTGGGAAGTGCAGTTGCAGAAATCTTATCTAATCATAATAACAATAGTAAATTAATAAGAGTTGGGATAAATGATTTTTACTCATCAGGCGGAAACTATAATTATCTTCAAGATATATATGGGCTTTCAGTAGAAAAAATTGTCAACACAGTTCTTATAAATCTTAAACATGAAAAATAAGGTTAAATACATTAATATTTTCATGAGTTCCTTATCTATAGATAAAAAAAAATTTACTGAGAATTTAAAATACAATGAGATTGCAGAATGGGACTCCATAGCTCATATGACACTAATGTCTAGCTTGGAGGAGGGATTTAATATATCTTTAAATACTGAGGATATAATCGACTTTAGTTCTTTCAAAAAAGGAATTCAAATTTTAAAAAAGTATAAAGTTTACTAAAAAGTAAATTACTTTAAAAAAATACTATGTTAAAAAATTATTTCTATAAAAGAAAAAAAACTGTTCGTTACGAAGAATATTTAAAGAAAGAGAACACAAGAACTGGGGAGGAACTTGCTAATAACGAAATTAATACAATATTAGTTCTATTGAAAAAGTTTTTTAATTTCGAAATTAAAAATATATTAAAAGTTTTAGATGTTGGATGTAAAGATAAGTGTCTTAGGAAACCTTTTGAAAAAAAAGGTTTTTTTTATGAAGGAATAGATGTTGATGTTGTTTATTTTAATAATGATAAATTTCCCCTTAAAAGTAATACATTTGTTATTTTAGTTTATCTTGCAGTTATTGAACATATAAAAAACACTAAAAATTTTTTAAATGAAATATACAGAGTTTTAAAAAAATGGGGTTTTATTTTTTTTTCTACACCTAATTGGTTCTATGCTTATAAAAATTTCAGTGACGATCATTCTTATGTAAAACCTTTTACTAAAAGATCGCTTTATCAAATGTTAAGTCATTTTAATTTCAAAGATATTCATATAGATCCAGGATTGAGAAATAAATATTTTTCGCAATATACTATGCCTTTTGCAGAATTTTTCGCAAAAATATTACCATTTATGGCTTATTTTAATCTTGCTCCTTCATTTTTAAAAGTAAAAGCGACTTCACTTTTTGCCCTTGCTCAAAAATGAGGATTTTCAAAACAAAAATTAAATAATGAATATTATTCCTTATGGACGACAGTTTATTGATAGTAATGATATAAGAGAAGTTTCTAGATCATTGAAGCAGAATTTAATTACAACCGGAAATTATGTTAAAAAATTTGAAAACAAAATTTCAAAGTTTTTAAAAGTTAAATATGCTTTATCTTGTAACAGCGGAACTGCAGCACTTCACTTGGCTTTTATGGCAATAAATCTAAAAAAAAATGATGTAGTTATAATGCCTGCAATAAACTTTATAGCTTCATATAGCATGGCTAAATTTATGAATGCCAAGATATATCTTGCAGATGTTGACTCACTAACAGGTCAGATGACTCCAAAAACATTATTAAACTGTATAAACAAAAATAAAATTAAAAAAATTAAAGCTATCGTAACCATGTATTTAGGTGGTTATCCAGAAAATGTTATTGAATTTTATAAGATAAAAAAAAAATATAAATTCTATTTAATAGAAGACGCTTGCCATGCACTTGGTGCAAAATATTTCTACAATAAAAAGTATATCCCTATTGGGTCATGCAAGCACTCAGATATCGCAACGTTTTCATTACATCCTGTTAAAACCATTACTTCTGGCGAGGGAGGTTTAGTAACAACAAATAATAGATTAATTTATAACCAGATTAGTTTACTTAGATCTCATGGAATAGAAAAAAATAAAAAATTTCATTGGAAATATAATATTTCAAAACCTAGTTTTAATTACAGATTAAGTGATTTGAACTGTGCTCTTGCATTATCTCAACTAAAAAAAACTTACAAATTTATAAATTATAGAAAAAGAATTTATGATTTTTATAGAAGACATCTTAAAATAAATCATATTTTTATAAATATGAAAAAATATCATAAAATTATGCCATCTTTTCATCTTTATTTACTCTCAATTAATTTTAAAAAAATAAAAAAAAAAAAGAGTGAACTATTAAAATTTTTAAAAAAAGAAAATATTTTTTGTCAATTTCATTATATACCAATCTATAAATTTAGATTATTTAGAGAAAAGATTAATTTAAATTCCTTTCTAGGGTCAAAGAACTATTTTCAAAATAATATAAGTTTACCTATATTTTTTAATTTAAAATTTTTTCTATTAAAAAAAATAATTAAAAAAATTAATACGTTTATTAAAACATAATTTTATTAATGAGATTAGTTCTTGGATCAGTCCAATTTGGAATGAACTATGGTATTTTAAAAAATAAAAAAATTAATTTTTGTGAATTAAAAAAAATTAAAAATTTATCGATTAAGTCAAAAATTCGCTTTATAGATACTGCATCAAGTTATGGCAAGAGTGAAGCTTTAATTGCCAAAAGTAAGTTAAGTTCTTTGAATGTTATTACAAAAATTAAACTGCCAAAAAATAAGAAATTAAATATAAAAAATTGGATTGATAATGAGATTAATAAATCTTTAACTAAATTAAAAATTAGTAAAGTTTATGCAGTTTTAATTCATAATTATAAGGACTTATTAAGAGTAAGAGGAAAAAAATATTTACTTTTTTTACAAAAATTAAAAAAAAAAAAAATTATAAGTAAAATTGGTTTATC
>Ga0194133_10006447_pt1 | contig 14425 bp, 13 predicted proteins | sample TA2KigOf40mmetaG_FD_155448 | JGI IMG/M metagenome (GOLD analysis project Ga0194133, IMG submission 155448) | Freshwater microbial communities from Lake Tanganyika, Tanzania - TA2015055 Kigoma Offshore 40m | ecosystem: Environmental > Aquatic > Freshwater > Lake | place: Tanzania: Lake...
TTGGCACGCTTTTCCTTTTTCCTTCATTTGCTGCATCGTTTTAAGTTTCTTTTCCTGAATGTTATCAAATAATCAGTTGATTCTAATTTGCTTAAAACATAACCAATTAATTTTTACCATATCGGTCTCACGCAATCCTTTCATTTTTCTGGTTTGAATCGTTCCAATTCTTTGGGCAGGCACGTGAATACGTCCCAGGGTCGAACCAAGCCCATCTTTGCTGATATTCTTAACTTTTTTCTTTTTGTGAAGATTCTTTACCTGAATCACAAGTAAATTTAATTGAAACGCGACCAGAGAAAAATAAAATCTTTTCTGTTATTTGTACCTGTTTATAAGCTTCAGCAAAGTGATCATCAGAAGCGAGATGTAGACGGCGGACTTGGAAATCAACTCTGGGCCCCATTTCATCTAGCTCGACTCTTGGCAAACAACTGTTTGATGATTTTTTAAGTCGAACTCTATAGCTACGCATCAAAACAAATTTTTTGCCTTCGTCTTCATACCCTGTGAACTTTAAAAGCACTTGGTGAATTAGTTTTGGGTTTTAAACATAAATACAGATTTTCATACTTGAATAACATGTTCTAGACCCTCCAATCGCACGTGGGTGATAACAGGACCACGAAAAAAGTTGGTCAAAAGACTTTTCAATCGCTTCAATTCTGAGTCTGATTCAAAAGTTGGGCCAGAGAAAAGAAGACTGGGCTTTGATCCAACAGGAAATTTTTCATTATCAAATTCATTTAGTCCTTGAATCTTTTGAATCCACAATTCTGCCATGTCTAAAATATGCTGATCGTATAATCGTCCGAGGACCTTAAAGTTTGAAACATTAATAATTGACCTCATGATTGTTGAGGTGTATGTAATTTAAGCTAACCAAATTGTCAGGTCTCTTTTTTGAGTGGTTCCCAAATGCAAACAGAGATGAGTAGTGTTAAATATAATCAGGGAAGAAAAACCACATAATATAAAAGACTATGCCTTAGTTATGGATTTGCAAAAAGGAATATTCTTTGTTACAATTAAATGTTAAAAAAAGGGTTGCTTTGGATTCCGGGAAAAGACAACTTTCAAAAATCAAGTTTTACTATATTTGAAAAAAACAAGTTAAGGTCAAATTTTTTTGGTGGTAATGAATATTCAAACTTTTTCTGTTCTTCCTTTGCTGGCCCTCTCAGGCATTTGTGGTTTGTTAGCCTACACCTTTCATGGTCAAAAACCTCAGAGGATAGAAGCCCTTGTAGGAGCTCTTGGCTTTACAGCCTTGACAACTCTTTTCTATTGGATCAAGCCGTGCTCGGGACAAACTACAAAGAAACATTGCCTGATTGGTTGGATATGCTGCACATTGAAGAAAAACTGGGGCTGTGGTTGTGTCTGCAAATGTGCAGCATGTGTTGCCCGTCCCAAGGTTTGCTCGCCTGCCAGAGGAGTCCCTCCAAGTCAATTTTCTCCGCAAAAGCCAGTACCTTTGTCACCCGTTGTCAACAAGTGTTCAAGCAAGACATCTTTGTCTGCCAAGTCCCTTTCTGAGAGCAGCATTGCATGTCGCAAAACAGAGGGAGAACAATCAAAAAGTTCAGGTAGGTGAATCAAATTATGCCCTTTTTTCCATTCCATCCATTTTTTGCACCTTTTTTAGATGTCTCTGCAACTTCCATTTGTCCCACTGAATCGGCAACCACAAAAAGAGCCGGTGCCATCATCCTTATTCGCAAAGTCCCTGAAATTGAATTTTTAAATTTGACTCCCCACACCTGGTGCATCACAACTGCTGTAGCTGAGGAAGATGAAAAGGCCATTGCCAAAGCTGCCAGGGCAAAAATTTTGTCCGTCACTGGATTGACGTCAGAGGAAATCAAGGTGCTCCCCAACATTACAAAAGAGGTGTCATTCACAAAGAAGGATTCAAAGAAGATCAGCATTGCCTACTGGTTGGCAGAGGCATCACCTCTGGCAGAAGTGAAAGCCAAACACACATGGGTCAAGTTTGAAGAGGCCGTGAATGGTGCTTCGGGATGCCAAGACTTAACAGACCTAATCAAGCAATTTCACACAATAGCTTTAGAGCAAGCCTCAGAGTGGAAGCTTGACTTAGAAAAACTGGATTTTAAAGAGGCAATGGCCACTGCCACCATCGGCAAATGGTACAATGATCCCCAGAAAGAGGGCACAGCCTATAAGGTACTGGAAAGAAAGGAAAAAAGAGTTCATTTTGAAGTGAACCATCCTGCTTCCAAAACATGTACCTCTTTGTCTTCTTCCGGAGGGTCTTTCAGAGCATCGAAGTACTTCTTGACCCAAGGAATGGCAAATGGACACTGTTATTGCCCTACCCTTCCTACATCAAGGTGCCATAAATTTAGAGAGTGGGTTATGGGAGTGGGGATCAGTATTTGCATTGCAGTGACCATAGCACTCCTTATAGCTTATCACAATGAGATATTAGCCTTAAAATTTTGATTGTATCTGAGAAGAGCAACAGCAACAGTGAAACAGAAAAAAGTCAATAAAATTTTGAAAGGTTCTCAAATATCAAATTCTTACCTGGTTTCTCGGCTTTACCACACGCTGAATGATCCCCATCTTTTGAAATTTGTGTCAAAAGATTTATTACCAGATTATGTCGATTTTAGCCAGTGGAGAAATAAATTAAAAGGAGTTTTTTTATTGTGAAACAAATAGTAAAAGTTGGGTAGCCTGTTGTTTTTTAACTCACTCTTTTAGAGTATTTTTCATTCTAGAAGGAAGTTGACCTAACCCAAGCCCATATTTTTGGCCTGAACTCATCTTTAGTTTGAACCTCTTGTTAATATTGGAGAGGTTGCCGTTTAGAGAAAGTGATTCTTCCGTATTCATGACAATAGATTTAGATTTATTGCTAGAGTTCGCACAGACTTCTATGAAATAAATAAAGATACTGACTGAAAAATTAGAAGTCAGAAGTCTGAAGTTTCAAGTTAGTTTATGTTCGAACTTCGAAAATTGAGAATTAAGATAACGTGCTAATCCATTTCACATTTAAGACCTGTCTCTATTGCGTGACAGATGCTCTAATGAACTCAAGAAATATCTGTATCTGGAGGAAGCCTAATTGAAATTGCTATGATAATGGGAGGCTCAGCACTGAGTCCTTCCCAGTTATCACACTTATTATCTCTGTTATCTGAAGATGTTGTTGAGAAAAACAGTCTGGAGGCTCTCTGCCAACGTCTTCATAATACATTTCCATCGTCAGAGGCCTTTAAAGTTGCCAGCGCTCTCGTTCAACTACTCCAACAACCAGGTAAGTTTATCCTTTTATACTCTATTTAAACGTTAATGAACCTCATTATTTTTAGATTTAATTGGCCATGGTGAATCAGTCAGGCTAGCTGGTTTGGTCTTTATATATGAAATGTATAAAAACGAGCCTTTGAATCTGAATCCTTTTGCTGCAGTTTTTGTCCAAGCTGTTCTTGCAGCCACCAAAACAGGTTTATTTCTGTCAATCCTAGGCTATTTTACCTTAAATATTTTGCCTTGAAATCTCAACTATGTTTGATTTTAGCCGAGAGAGCCTTTGTAACCCTCTTGGTTGCGAATTCTCCCATGGTAGTCGAGTTATACAAGAAAACAACAGGTAAAATCCTTTTCTGACTTGAACAGTGACTAATCCCATCAGTCTAAAATTTGCTGTCGAAATTTTGAGGTTCACATTTACTGCGTCTATTAAAAACTCATTCGTTTCCCAGCTCAAATTTTAAAATCAGAACTACTTCTGGCCACGATTGACAGCTCGGGACCAGGGTTACCTGATGTTACCGGTTTGCAACTAGCATTAGCTGAGAAAGATTCGAGTCTGCCCCATTCGGCAAGGTAGAAACAAATAAATTCTCAGTGAATCAGTTTTCAAAGAAAACTAATGTATAAAATGCTTTTCCAACAGATGCAATGCTGTCCCAATAATTTCTGATCCAGAATCTACTCATCTCACAACCAATAAAAACTTAGATCTATCAAAAACAATAGAGACTCTGCTTTTAGGATCTGATGCACCAGCAGGTAAATGTTGCTTTCCTCTAGATATGTTTTATTTTTATGGGTTTAAGAGAATACTTAAATAATTAATAGGGCTATCCCTGAAACCTGAGCCCTTGAGGCCAGCACCTCCTCTGTTTTTGAATGAAGATGAGCTGTTTTGGTTGAATCCCTCTGAAGACATCCACCAATTTGCTTTTGACAAGGTTCTCTTCAGTTTTTGTCAATTATTGTGATACGTGTAACAAAGTCTTTTTTTCTGCAGGAAATGTGTAAATGGGGAGCAACAATGTTGAACGAAGCCAGACGTCTTATGAGCAAAGCTTGTAAGAAACCACTTTCACTTACCCAACAGACTCAGCTGAGATCAGGTTTTAAACTTTGACTTTATGTTTTTAAGTTTTTACTCTAAAATTTTATCGTTGCTTTTTCAGAACTTGAACGCTATCCTTTATTAGCTTATCAGTCAGGCCTCACCCCAGCACTTCTCCCTGATTTAGTTGAAAACAATCCACTTATTGCTATTGAGGTTCTTCTGCACTTAATGGACTCAGCTCAGGTACCAACAAATCCTAATGCTTCATTTCTTTTAGTATTCAACAAAAATTTTAACTTAAAAAATTTATACAAGTTTACATTCTTGTTAAGTATTGCAACAAAGAAAATGAATGAAAAGCAAGTTTAAAGGGTTTTTCTTTTAGATAACTGAGTACTTCTCTGTTCTCGTCAACATGGAAATGTCCTTGCATTCAATGGAAGTTGTTAACAGGTGATTTTTATTAATAGAACAAAATTTTCTCTCTTTAAAATTCAAAATGATTAGTCTTGTTTATGGTTGGACTGCGCATGTTATTACCAAGAAAGTTTTCAAATTTTTACTACAATATTGAAATTCAATCTATTTGTCTCTAAAGTTTTTTGTTTTGTCTAAAGGCTCACAACGGCTGTTGAACTCCCCACTGAATTCGTTCACTTGTATATTTCAAACTGCATATCAACATGCGAAACCATCAAGGATAAGTACATGCAAAATAGACTTGTCAGGTAAGAAATGACTTTATCTTCTTGAGCTTCTCATGATTATTAATATGCCTTGATTAAATAATTCAGATTGCTGTGTGTTTTTCTTCAGTCACTAATTCGAAATAAGATTATCAATGTTCAGGAGTTGTTTATAGAAGTTCAGGTAATCTAATAAGTTGCCATTTAATTGTAATTTCAGCAAATTAAGCAAAATATTTTCAATACAAAAATATAAACATAATGAATCACTTTTTACTTTGATTAATTCTTTTAAATTTTAGTTCTTTTTAATGCTTTCAAAATGTCTCCCAAACAAGTTGATTAAAATTTTCCACAAAAGCAAGTAAATGTGAAGCAAATATGAGTCAGATATAATTAATTCATTCATTCATTTGATATTAAACTCATCCATTATTTGTACATGACAATTAACTTTATAATAATAGTCTCATATGCCTAAAACCTTTTTTTCTAATTGAAGGCGTTCTGTATTGAGTTCAGTAGGATTCGTGAAGCTGCTGCGCTTTTCAGACTTCTTAGACAATTGGAAAGTGGAGATTTGACAGGATCGGATAGCCAACTAGGGACAACTTCTCCTCTCACCACGTCGATGACATCTCTTGCTGGGGGATCATCACCCGCTGACTCGACCTCCACTTAATTTGTAAATTCGATCGTCAAAATAACCTGAATTTTCTCTTATTAAGATGGAACTTATTTCGTTTATATTTTAATAGATTTCTTTGATTTGAAATAAACATATTCATTTTTATTGAATCAACTCTCAGAGCCTTCAAGTCAATTAACAAGTAGACTTACCTAAATGAAATATTTTTTAAATACCTCACAATGTTGGACTTCAAAATTTTTAATGCAGTAATGAAGATTGAAACATCCTCTAAAGGTTACCATTTTTAAGGCTGGACCTAGTAGGTCAAGGCCCATTTTTAACGTTTAGGGTCCAAAAATTACTATCAATTCGATTCAGAAAACAAACCTGATCAAGTTGTTTATTGCACAATCTTAACTTTTTCATAATAGTGTGAACAAGGTTAATTTTACTTTGTAAAAAGGTATTAAAATTAAATCAATTTTATGATTCGTTTTTGGCCAGATTCACCGGCATTTACAAATTACTTAAATAAAGACTAGATGGAAGGAAGCAAAGTTATAAAAAATGATCACGATAAAGGTAATAAAAATGCTTCAAAAGTTGAGCCAATGTTTGATTTTCGTTCAAAACTAGAGAGGTTTTTCTCGTTGAAATAAAATACCAAAAAAAAGGTACATCGAAATGATCATGCATTCCTATGAATAATTTAAAGCCATATTGGTTCCAATTAAATGCTCGTTGGGATTTCGTTTCGATTCTTTGGTATGGAAAATGCAGAGCAAGAAAAAATTTCACATCATTTGGAATTTACTCGTTTAAAATCATGGGAGGCTTTCTTGGCGGTGATATCGGGGGTGGTGGCGGAGGAGCTTTCTTTTTTCTCGTGGCAGTCAGGGTATGATCAGTCGAGTCTACCGATGTTTCGTCGAAAGACTCAGATTTCGATTTCGGAGGAACTGGTGGTGGATCGATGTGTCCACCGTTTGAGCATTCTGCTGATTGGGTAGAGTCTCGGTTACTTGTAGATGATGGTGAACGGGAATGATTTGGGGTTATAGTCTGTAGGTATTGTCCGCTTGTTGGACGACTGTTCGTGTTACTCCCAATAGATACAAATCGCTGGAAAAGAAAATCTTAAATTGATAAACACACAAATGACAGTCAATTTGAATGCTTACGTTCTCCTTTGAACGTCCGTTGATTTCTCGGACCATCGGGGTTGTCGTTTCTGGGGAGTTATCTCGATTGCTAAAACGTAAAATGTGATGAATATTTGAGAAAAAAATAGCTTTGTCCATCCTCGACTTACTAGGCAAAATAACTACTATTCATTGAGATCTTAGGCTTCTCATCTCGACTTGTACTCGGTTTTTTTCGGACGAGGTTCAGGCCGAATACATTTCTAGAAAAAATAATTTCATTACAATTCAAGGCAGGACTAAAGGCTACTGTATTTAATTCTTTTACTTTCTAAGTGGTACTGTTGTATGAATTGAATCAGATGAAGAGGCTATTTGATTTGAAGAGGATTGAGAGTAGCTCAAATCAGTTATGCTGCGGTGAGCGTCTTTCTGAAAATTAAAAATGGTAAGCAATAAAATTCTGATTTCATTCTTGACTTATGTAGGAAAGCTTAGGTTTATACTTGAGTGTTGTTCACTTTAAACTCGATGGTTCCCATGGCATAGTCTTTTCTTGACCCATATTTCCGTTCGACATTCAACTTCATTTCTTTGAAAATCGACTCGAAACGATCGTGAAGGGGTTTGATGTCCTCAGTTTTTCTCAAACCGTGAATCCTGAAAATTTTACAATTGGTCAAGCCCCGAGGCTTCTTTTTTAAGACCTTGGTTAGCTTACTTGATACCAAAACCAAGAATAGGTATCTGATCAGCTATCAAATTTTTGAGCTCGTCAATTTTGAGAGCGTCTTCAGGATGTGAAGATAAATAGTCTTCTGTGAAGAAAGCTTGCTCATATTTGGCAGTTCCCCCGTTTACGGCTGCGTCTAGAAGGAAAAAGAATGATGATGAAGAAAAAAAAGTTTTCTCAACAAAATTGGGTTTGGCTCATACCAATTATTCCATTTAATTTCATGGTGAGAATGTGCAATGAAGGAAACGTAGCCATCTAATAAAAGAAAATGAATTAAGAAAAAATTTATTGAAACAAATAAATAGATAAACCTTGTGTTCATTGACCATGGCTCGAAGCTCATCGTTTGCTTTTACCATTGTCTCTATTGCAACATCAATTGGACTGAGCTCTATAACATCCGGTGGTTTTTCAAGGGGAAACCATTGCAAAATTCCAGGAAAAGCTGATCTGGAATGAAAAGTTTGCCAAGTTTTAAAGCTCAATAAATGGAAATAGTTGTAAATTGGGGGGAAAAAAGTTATGGAAAATACTTTTCCAACTTACCTTGTAACAAGTATTGTTCTCTCTATCCACAAGTTATCAACGTCAGTCCCCCTATCTTTTTCTTTGTAGTAGGGTCTTGAGTAGCAAAACTTGTTAACTTCGTGAGCTTTAAAGTATTTTATTATGTTGTTGTGAATATCTTTTCCCTGGGAACGAAAGTTTTGGGTTAGAAAATCTAAACCATGATTTGACTGTAATGGATCAAACCTTGAAAGAGTTTTTTTCCACCATGATGGGCTCCACAGAGTTTATTTGCATAAGCTGGTGAGGACTCTGCTTCTGGTCCTTAAAATGGATTGGTTAGAAAATTCGTAAATTAATTTTAAAGATGAGGCTACTACCTCTGTGGGTGGTTGCAAAGATACCATGAGTTCTGCATTAGGAAACTGAAAATTACAAAAACAAAGTTTTTTTGGGGGATTTCTGAGATTGCCAAGAATGTTCGCTGTACCTTGTCTTGCATTCTATCTTGGAAGTCATTGAGCCTTTCGTAACTTTTTCCTCGGTATATGAAAACCTTATTTTGTAGGAATGCAGGGTAGCCTCGTCCATAAAATGCAACCCTAGTCAGACATCTGATCGTTAAGGTTTGCTCTAGCTTTTATGATATTGAAAATGCTTTTTACCTGAAGTATTCAGGGGTGAGCCTACCCTCGTTAACAATGTTGCTGTAAAATTTCGACATATTGCTTAATAATTCGGACAACTTGATGTACTCGTAAGTTTCTGTCTCATATAATGTAGCAAGCTCCTTGCAGATCTGTGGAGAAGAATAAGTTTTAAATTTTAAATTCTTGGAAAGCATCACAAAAAGAGGGAAAAATTACTTGAATAGCACTTTCCCACATAGATCCTTTTTCGAAATTTAATAAAATGTCTTTGTACAGATTTTCTTTCAACATTTTTTGAGTAGAACATTGAGGATGTTTCTTCGAAGGATACATTAGTGGCTCATTCGTAAAGCTCAGAAGGTTTGCGTACTAAAAGTATAGGTAAAAATGCAGACCCCATTTTTTAAGATCCGTTTCTCTCTCACCTGGAGCAGTGTGAAACCTGCTTCGGCCCAGTTTTCACTTTGCTCGTGGAGGGTAATCAATTTTTTCAAATACTTGACGTAAAGCTCTTTACGGTCACGTTCGTGGTAAAAGTCGAGCAAGAGAACACAACAGGACATCTATTTTTGAACATAAGTTTCATTGGCGTGCTAAACTCAAGTCTTTATGTATTAAACTACCTGATTTTCCTTACTGTCTTGAAGAGATATTGTTCGGTATTCCAGTAAAAGCTTCATAAGTTTTGATGTCACTTGAACGAAACCAAGACCACGTTCACGGATGAAAGAGTGTTTATTGCAAAGGGTTTGCATGATATTTCTGAACTACAAAAGTGTTAAAAAATCACTAAATTGATGTTACAAGTTGGTACTAAAAAAAAATTAGTTTTACCAGGAATCGGTAATGCTCGTCTCCTAGACCCTTGTCTGCGATGAATTCATCCAACCTAAATTTAAATCAAAAGGGTGAAAAAGCTAAAAATGTTATCGAACGGCTGAATATGCCTTACTTTGTCACGATCTCTTTTTCAGTGATTGAAAAATTTCCATTAATGCAGTTTGAGTCCCGTTTTGTTTCATTCAAATCATGACCATTTTTTGAAGAATAGTATTCACATTGCATCTAAAAAGTTCATGGTAATTAAGTTGGAAAAAATTCTAAACAGATTTTGGTTAAAAAAAAGCAAAGTCAAGTGAGTTAAATTATCACCATGTCAAAGAAAATGGGTATAGTTTCCTCACGAAGCTCCTTTTCTGGCACAAGTGTCATTTCCAGAATGTTCCCGATGAGGTGTGGAATAAATTGTGTTTTATGCTGGCCCAAGTTTATCCACATCTTGAAGAATAATCGACCATATATCGATAAGCATTTTAAAATTTACCATTTTACGGATTACCTGGTGTACTTCATGGCCCATAACTTTCCTCATGTCACCATACTGATTTAATATTTTCAGCTTTTTAGTCTCAGAAAACTTTTCAACCTATACAATCAGACAGAAACTTTCTGCAGCAAAAGTAAATAAAGGGTAAAGTATTTAATTAAATCTACCTGAAGAAATGGTTGAGTGATAAAGCAGATTGCGCTTTCGAAGAAACTCTTCCATGGATCAAGCTCGAATGGACCTCTGAAATTTTTACGTACATATTAACTTACGATCACCATTAAAACTGAGAGTTAAACTTACAATAAATGATCCCTGATGAAGTGAGCTACTTGACAAAGAGCCTTCAAAATAACCGAATTTTGAACCATGATCATAGTGTTCCAATCTTCTGGAAAAACGGTGTTCTGAAATTTGATGATTAAATTTAATATTTTTAATATTCTAAGAATTCTTGGACTGTGGTCTTTATCCTGCTTCTTTTAATTTTCACACAGTTGAGCTTTCTTAAAATATGTAGGTTTAGATAAAAATAAGTATTGCAAGATTGCTGCACCTGAACAAGATCTTTGAACATAACTAGAAGCTCCATTACAAAATCTTTCAGATCGTTTATGCCTGCAGGGGTCGAGACATTCATTTTTTTGACGTACTGATGAAGGAAAGAAAAATCGATTATTTACAAGCCAATTAAGAAATCTAAAGGGGAAATTTTGAATTCTTACAGCCTCATAATGACTTGGCATCATTTTCCGGAATATTGAAATCATATTGGCAACGACAGTCTAATTGACATAATGGAAATAAACGTTGTTAAAGTGATGCATTTTCAAAAGAACTTTTGTGATCAATTACTTGGATACTTGCATCGCTACCCTGGCGGTTTGCAACATTGGCAATAACGGATCGAAGACACTTTTGGCTTATTTGAGAAATGTCTTCAGAGATAGAGTCACATTTAGATAGTGCATCCAAAATGTCCCCCAAAGTTTCATTGCAAAGGTTAGTCATCTGAATAAGTCAAAACATCATTTTTAATAACAGAAACGAAAAAATAAGTTTTCTTACTGCAGTCTCCCGTTGATATTCAGAAAAAAATGCTCTTAAAGTGTCAACTATTCTAGGTAACATCAACGATCGACAATCTTGTCTAGAAAATCAACGAATATTGGCAAAATTTTAGGAGTCTATTTAAATTTAAAAAAAACTTATCATAAACAAAAATCCAACCTTGCAAAAAGGGGTGACTGAACAATTCCTTTAATGGTTTGAATTTTCTCCTCAGGCAAATGATATTGAGGCAGACTTGCCAACATTTTCATCAGCACTCAGCTAGTTTTGAAGGACTAAATACTGTGATAAGGTCTGGTACAGACTCTACCATGTGCTTCAGACAATTGGCCTGTGCCTAAAAAAAGAGGGCAAAAGTATTTTCCAATGGTTTGAAAGATTTTACTATGATTGGTAAACCTGGCGCAATTCATCAATTTTTCTTAGCATTAAATCTGCTAACGAAGAGAGAACGCTCTTCATGTGCTCTTCAAAATGTTCTTTTCCAGCTCCCTTGTTGAGAGAGGCAAACAAAATCCTTGACCTCACCACAAATTTGAAAACATATCTATAAAGAAAATTTAGATTGCAGCATAATAGTAAAAAAGAAATGATGTTTGCCGCACCTCAAACATTTCATAGCCAAAGAAAAGTCCCTTGGATTTATTATTGCATTTTCAGCAACTTCTTTTAATACACTGAGAATTTTTCCATGGGCCAAGGTTGCTGAAAAGTACTCTTGAATATATTTTTCTAGAACTGGCAAGAAGAGTTGATATCTGAAATGTGAAAGTAATGAGAAAAGTTAAGTCAATTACCTATGCAAATAAGACAACCAATGGCATGAAAAAGGGTTTTTTTAATCTAATGACCCTCCATCTTACTTCAAGTCCTCTGTGATCATCAGGATTACTTTGACTAAATTTTTGAAAACCACTTGATCGAAAGATTCTCCTTTTTGATGTTCCATTAAAATCGAAAATAGTGTGTCAAGAACGTCTGGAATGAATTTTACGAACTCGTTGCATTCTACTTTTTCGTCGAAAATCTTCAAGTTTCTTTCCAAATTGTCTGGTTCACTTTTTGATTTTAGAAGACTAAGAAGTCCTGGATATAAATTAAAAATTAAATTTCATCAAACTTATATTTAAAGTAGTGGAAATATTTGACCTTCATTTTGAGTCAGTTTTGTTGAAGCAAGGGTTGTTTGAACAATAAAAACATCTTTTGGCAACGGTGACAACCCTAAAATGATTCGTTCAGATTATATATATTTTTGACATAAAGGGATGAGTTTTTGCTTTTTTATTCAAGAACTACTTTCACATTTGATGCTTTAAATAAGGTACCTGGAGCAGATGTCTGTTTGATCTGTAACCTTGACTTGAAATGCGGCAACTGAAGGTATGATAAGTCCTTTTCTATTTCGAACTTTTTGTCCAGTTTATAGACAACTAGCTCGTGTGAGAAATCACTAATCGCAGTTCGATCTTCGTCATTGACTAGCTTCAAGAATGACATGGCCCTAAATTTGGATTGTGCTTTTCTTTACTTTATAACTTTATGTTTAATTGTAGACTAACCATGGTGCTGATTTTTCTTTCGAGTCGTTTCGAGACCTGTGTCTGAACAAGAACCTTAAATGAGTATTTTCAAAATCATTTTCGGATATTTCAAGCTTGACAACTTCATTCCATCTTGGTTTGCCATCGTGGTAATAAACGACAGAGTGATACTGAGAGTCTAAGGTAGAAGCATCTTTTTGCACACCACCACAGAGGCAATTTTGAATAATTTTTCCATCAGAGACAACGGCCTAAAAATAAGTCCACGTTTGAAAGCAATCTTTTTTTATGTACAGCCAGCATTTTTGCGAGTAATTGACAAAAAAATTTACCTCCACTGTTATTTCTATGTTACGGTCTTGCCTCTTCTCCAATCTGAAAAAGATGGGCGATGTAATTATATGATAAATATTAAAACGATAAAAGACAATTTAATTAAGCAATCTTCGTAAGTATAGTTGAAAAACTAAACCACCGTGAATGCCAAAAAAAATTCAAAATGTGCAAAATATATCTACTCAGCGAAAAATGACCTTACATGTCAAGTCCAGATTGTCTACGAAGGTCAAAGCGTGTCTCACCATGATGTTTGGCAAAGTAATTAAACATAAAAGCACACAATCATGAAAATGAAGGGAAATCATTGTAAAAAAAGTTACACCAAATTTAGTTCGAACAGAACCAATTCGTGAAAGTTAAAAAAATGAAAACTTAACTGACTTAAAGGTTTCAACCAAACGAAAAAGGTTAAGAGAAGATCTAATATACTTAAAGGAACCTTACCAAGAGAAACGTCTAACTACAACACATCCAAATGAAGCATTTTGAAAAAATCAACGTACCTCGAAAATTCGCCACCAAAAAGATTTATATAAAGGTCATTTCGAACGTCTGAGGGTAAAATAACCTCAGGCAGGCCCAGTTTTTTCGCAATTAACGTCCTTCAAACAAAATTTACCATTGGCATTTGGTTAATTTTGTGAGAAAAAACTTGTGATACCTGCTGTTTGAGACTGACTGGTGGCTTGAATGATCCCCTAAACCCAATAAGTTTTCTCCAAACTTGATGCTTATCCTTACAAACAGTCCATTTTCCACTGCTCCCTAGGGTAAAAAAGTTATTTAATACTTTGAAGAGACTGTTTATAAGTAAGTTAAATTCAAACAAAGATAATTTAATTAACACTTGATATTTCAAAAAAATTAGGGCAAGATTGATAAAAGTAGCAAAACCTTTTTATCACTATTGACTAGTTTTCTAAAAGTTGTCTCCCAACTCTCATTCTCGCTGCTTGATCCTGCCAAATAAGGACACGAAAGAACTTGGTCTATCCCTCCATCCTGAAATCATTCAATCAAAATACTTGAGCTTTCACTTGTAATTTTTTTTAATAAGGCTTCAAACATTAAAATCGAAAATTTCATGCACCTTAAAGTCAGGAAAATATATTTTTTTATCCTTTGACTCACCAATTGGGTGGCTTTTCCCTGCTTAAATGTGAATTGATCGGTTATGTCGAGCGCAGCTACCCCGACGGGTTTTCGAAAGTTCAAAATCTTCTTTTCAGAGTCGTGGTTAAGTCCCATGTTGGTTGAGGATTTGTTGTTGTAATTTCCCTCAGTCACAACGTTGCACACGAGAAAGAGTCGCTTGTTTGCAATGTCATTTTTGCTTATATCACCGAATTGAACACGGGTATTTTTTCTTTCCTTTATAGTTAAATTTAGCATTACTCTACAAGATAAATAGTCTTCTTTTCGCCTTACCTCCGAATTTTGTTTATTCCAA
>Ga0194133_10006448_pt1 | contig 14424 bp, 13 predicted proteins | sample TA2KigOf40mmetaG_FD_155448 | JGI IMG/M metagenome (GOLD analysis project Ga0194133, IMG submission 155448) | Freshwater microbial communities from Lake Tanganyika, Tanzania - TA2015055 Kigoma Offshore 40m | ecosystem: Environmental > Aquatic > Freshwater > Lake | place: Tanzania: Lake...
GCCAGGTAGCCGATCGAGGGGCTCGCCTGCACCGCGAATGGGAAGTGTCCTACCAGCGGTGGCGGCAGTCCCACCCCGACCGCGCCGCGCTGCTCGATCGGCTTCTCGCCCGCGAATTGCCCCCGGATCTGAGTTCGGCCCTTCCGGTCTTCGATGCGGGGACCTCCATCGCCACCCGGGCTGCCTCCGGGAAGGTGATCAACGCCATCGCCTCGGTGATGCCGGAGTTCTGGGGTGGGTCCGCGGATCTCGCCGAGTCCAACAACACGACCATCGAGGGCGGGCTCTCCTTCCTGCCCACGGGAGCCGGTGGCCGCGACTCCTCGCCCTACGGCCGAGTGATCCACTTCGGCATCCGCGAGCACGCGATGGGCGCCATTCTCAACGGGATCGCGCTTGAGGGGCTCACACGCCCCTTCGGCGGGACGTTCCTGGTCTTCTCCGACTACATGCGCGGCTCCGTGCGGCTTGCGGCCCTGATGCAGACCTCAGTCGTCTACGTCTGGACACATGACTCCGTGGGGCTGGGCGAGGACGGGCCGACGCACCAGCCCATCGAGCATCTGTGGTCCCTGCGTGGCATCCCCGGCCTCGCCATCGCGCGGCCCTGCGACGGCAATGAGACCGCTCAGGTGTGGCTTGAGGCTCTGCGCCGCGCCACGCCCACGGGACTCATCCTGTCGCGCCAGGGCCTGCCCGTCATCGATCGCGCCACGCACGCGGCCGCGAGCGAAGTAGTGCGCGGCGCCTACACGCTCGCTGAGGCCTCGGGCACGCCGCGGGCGATCATCATCGCGACCGGATCGGAGGTGCAGGTCGCCCTGGCCGCTCGCGACATCCTCGAGTCAGGCGGCACGCCCACCCGGGTCGTGTCGGCCCCGTGCCTGGAGTGGTTCGACGACCAGGACAGTGCGTATCGGAATGCCGTGCTCCCGCAGGACGGGGCCGTGCGCGTTGCCGTGGAAGCCGGCGCAACCTACGGCTGGTGGAAGTACGTCGGCTCCGACGGAGGTGTCGTGGGCATCGATCACTTCGGCGCCAGCGCCGACGGGGCCCTGCTGCTCAAGGAGTTCGGCATCACCGCGGATGCCGTAGTTGAGTGCGTGCGATCGCTCCTCGCACGGAAGGGATCATCATGACCGCCCCACCCTCGCTCGTCGCGCTCACCCAAGCGGGCGTGTCCATCTGGCTTGACGACCTTGACCGCGGTCGCATTGCCTCGGGCGATCTCACCCGTCTCATCGATGACGACGAGGTCCGCGGGGTGACCACCAACCCCACGATCTTCGCCAAGGCACTGTCCTCCGCGGGTTCGGCGTACGCGCAGCAGATCCAGGAGCTGGCGGAAGCCGGAGCGAGCGTGGATGACGCAGTGCGCGCACTCACCACGACCGATGTCCGCGAGGCGTGCGACGTCTTCGCGCCGCTCTGGCGATCCTCCGAGGGTGTCGACGGTCGCGTCTCGATCGAGGTCGACCCGAGGCTGGCACGCGATGCCGACGCCACCATCCTGCAGGCGCGGCTCCTGCACGGTCTGGTCGATCGCGACAACGTCCTCATTAAGATCCCCGCGACGTCCGAGGGCCTGCGCGCGATCACGGAGACCCTCGCCTCAGGGATCAGCGTCAACGTCACACTCATCTTCAGCATCGAGCGGTACGCCGAGGTCATCGACGCCTGGATGACCGGGCTGGAGCACGCCCATGACCGCGGGCACGATCTGTCCGCGATCGAGTCCGTCGCGTCCTTCTTCGTGAGCCGCATGGACACCGAGGTTGATGCGCGCCTGTCAGCCATCGGCACGCCGGAAGCCCTTGCCCTCCGAGGCACCGCAGGGCTTGCCAGCGCCCGCCTGGCCTGGGGGGTCTACCAGGACGCGATGGGCTCGGATCGCTGGCAGGCCCTGCAGGCTCTCGGCGCGCGCCCCCAGCGGCCGCTGCGGGCCGCCACGGGCGTCAAGGACCCGGAATTCCCCCCGACGATGTACGTCATGGGCCTCGTCGTGCAGGGATGTGTCAACACGATGCCCGCGGCCACCCTTCGAGCATCGGCGGACTTCACCGGAGACGTCGTCGACACCGTCACGGGCACCCAAGCCGCGTCGCGCGCGGTGTGGGATGCGCTGGGTGCGCTAGGCATCGATGAGCCCGAGGTGTGCCAGCAGCTCGAGGACGAAGGCGTGGAGAAGTTTGACGCGTCGTGGGCTGAACTCCTTGACACGGTGCGCCAAGCCTTGGACGACGCTAGGCGCGCATGACCAACCCACTCCGCGACACACGGGACCGGCGGCTACCCAAGGTTGCCGGCCCCTGTGGGCTGGTGCTCTTCGGTGTCACGGGCGACCTCGCGCGCAAGAAGATCATGCCTGCGATCTACGACCTGGCTAACCGAGGTCTCCTTCCACCCGGCTTCGGGCTCGTCGGCTTCGCTCGACGCCAGTGGGATGACGAGGACTTCGCTCAGGAGGTGCACGACTCCGTCCGCGAGTACGCGCGCACACCCTTCCGGGAAGAGGTCTGGGCACAGTTGTCGGAGGGGATCCGCTTTGTCGAAGGCGACATCTCCGACCCGGCGGCCTACGCAGAGCTGCGTCGTGTCGTCCACGAGGTCGACGAGCGACGCGGGACCATGGGCAACCACGCCTTCTACCTCTCCATCCCGCCTAGCCTGTTTCCCGTCGTCGTCGAGCACCTCAAGGCGAGCGGACTCTCCGAGAGGCACGGCCGCGAATGGCGCCGCGTCGTCGTCGAAAAGCCCTTTGGTCACGATCTCGCCAGCGCGCAGGAGCTCGATCGCGTCCTGAGCACCGCATTCACGCCGGATGAGATCTTCCGCATCGATCACTATCTTGGCAAAGAGACAGTGCAGAACATCCTCGCCGTGCGTTTTGCCAACACGATGTTCGAGCCCATCTGGAATGCGAACTACGTCGACAACGTGCAGATCACGCAGGCAGAGGATATCGGCATCGCGGGGCGAGCTGGCTACTACGACGGCATCGGGGCTGCCCGCGACGTGATCCAGAACCACCTTCTGCAACTGCTTGCTCTCACCGCGATGGAGGAGCCACTGTCGTTCCGCCCTCACGAGGTGCGCGCGGAAAAGGAGAAGGTGCTACGCGCAGTCACGCTGCCCAGGGACATCGGCCCGCACACCGCCCGCGGCCAGTATGCCGCGGGCTGGCAGGGGGGGATCCCGGTCGTCGGGTTCCTGCAGGAGCCGGGGATCCCGCCGGACAGCACGACCGAGACGTTCGCGGCCATCCGGGTAACGGTGGACAACCGCCGCTGGGCTGGGGTGCCGTTCTACCTGCGCACGGGGAAGCGGCTGGGACGCCGAGTCACGGAAGTTGCTGTCATCTTCAAGCGCGCACCGCACCTGCCGTTTGAGTCCTCGTCCGTGGGCGAGCTCTCCGACAACGCACTGGTCTTCCGCATCCAGCCGGACGAGGGTGTGACGGTCCGCTTCGGCTCTAAGGTGCCGGGCACGGTGGGCATGGAGGTACGGGATGTCACGATGGACTTCCAGTACGGCGATTCCTTCGTCGACACGAGCCCCGAGGCCTATGAGCGATTGATCCTCGACGTCCTGCTGGGCGAGCCACCGCTCTTTCCCAACAGCACCGAGGTAGATCTCAGCTGGCGCATCCTGGACCCCGTGCTCGATGTCTGGGCCACAGAGGGCCAGCCCGAGCAGTATGCCTCGGGCGGGTGGGGCCCGGCATGTGCCTACGACATGATCGCGCGCGACGGGCGACAGTGGAGGCGGCCATGATCCGGCTCGAGGACACCAGCGGCGGGGCCATTGCGCGAGCGATCGACGAGGAGCGCCACCGCATGGGCTCACCCGCGACCGGCATGGTCCTGACCATGCTCATCCTCAGCGACGAGGAGTACGCATCCGATGCCACGGAGGCTGCTGTGCTCTCGGCCCGCCAGCACCCCATGCGCATCCTGACGCTCATCCCCCGCCCCGGCCGGGGCCCCGACCAAATCGATGCGCAGGTGATGGTCGGCGGCGATGACGGTCCGGGTGAGGTGGCGATCGTGCGCCTGCGCGGCGATCGGGCAGGACACGCGAATTCCGTGGTCATCCCCCTACTTCTCCCGGACACTCCGGTGGTCGCTTGGTGGCCCACGGATCCGCCGCCCGTCCCTGCCGACAATCCGATCGGGCACCACTGCCAGCGGCGGATCACGGACATGGCCACGGCTCCGGACCCGCGGGCAGCCCTGCGCGAACGCAAGGCTGGCTACGTGCCCGGTGACTCCGACCTTGCCTGGACGCGGCTCACCTCGTGGCGTAGCGCACTCGCCTCGCTCCTGGACGACGGCGAGACGCGGGCAACCGCCGGTTCCGTCGAGGCGGAGGCAGACAACCCTAGCGCCATCCTGCTGGCCGCATGGCTGCGCTGGGCCCTCGACATCACCGTGGAGTTCACGCCGGTCGCCGGGCCTGGAATCACGCGCGTGCGCCTGGAGACCGCGACGGGCCCCATCTCCTTGGATCGGCCCGACGGCTCCGTGGCTACGCTCTCGCGACCAGGGGTCCCGGAGTCCACTATCGCTCTCCCCCGGCGCGGGCTCCCCGACCTGCTGAGCGAGGAACTGCGACGGCTGGACCCGGATGAGGTCTACGGGGACGTCCTGGAGTCCATCTCCACGGCCCACGTATGAGCACGCTCAGCGTGGTCGTGCTCGACAACGAGCGAGCGCTGGCGGCGGCGGTGGCGCGGGCGCTGATTGAGCGACTCTCCGAGCCCGGGACCCACCACGTCGTGCTCACCGGCGGCGGGGTGGGGACGATGGTCCTTGCCGAATGCGCTGCACGGTCGACCGAGGTTGATTGGGGCAGCGTGCACCTGTGGTGGGGGGACGAGAGGTTCCTGCCCGAGGGTGACGCGGATCGCAACGCCACGGGTGCTCAATCCGCGCTGATCGATCACGTGCCGGTCCCCCCGGACCAGGTGCACGCCATGCCGGCAGACGTGGGCCAGAGCGCCGATGAGGCGGCCGCTTCCTACGCCGACGAGCTTGCACGGCACTCCTCCAGCGGCTTCGTCCCCGACTTCGACGTCGTCCTGCTCGGCATGGGCCCGGAGGGCCACGTGGCATCCCTCTTCCCGGGCATGCCGGCACTGCATGACGCGCGATCGACCGCGGCCATCACGGACTCTCCCAAGCCGCCCCCCGTCCGGATCAGCCTCACCCTCGCCGCTCTGCGTTCTGCCCGGGAGGTCTGGGTGGTCGCCTCCGGCGCCGTCAAGGCTCAGGCGGCGGGAGATGCCGTGCGCGAAGAAGTCAACCCTGACGACGTGCCTGCCGCAGGCGCCCGCGGGCGCGAGGCCACGATCTTCTGGCTCGATCGTGACGCAGCATCCCGCGTCGAGGGGACCTAGGACCTGCGAAGCTTCTCGAGGGCTTCCTCAAGGATCGCCGCACCGTCGGCGTCGCTACGACGCTCCTTGACGTAGGCCAGGTGGGTCTTGTACGGCTCGATCTTTGGTGGAGCCGGCGGAGCCTGCTCGTCCTGGCTGGCCGGCCATCCGCATCGCGGGCAGTCCCAGGTGTCAGGGACCGGGGCTTCCGCGGCGAAGCTCGGCGTGGTCTCGTGGCCACGTGCGCACCAGAAGGTGATGAATACCCGAGGCGCTGTCTCTCCGCGCTCAGCCTCCCCCATCGGTCCAGCGCCGACACGGCTGCCACGGATCGCACTACCACCGGCCACGTGGCCTCCTCGCTTCGATCGGACAGGTCATGAGCCCGTGCGCACCAGCAGTCCGACGGCGACGATCGACGCCGCCCAGATGAGGCCGATACCCACGGTGAGGCGATCAAGATTCTTCTCGGCCACTGAGGACCCCCCGATGGAGGAACTCACCCCTCCGCCAAAGAGGTCGGACAGGCCACCACCCTTGCCGCGGTGCAACAGGATGAGGACGACGAGCAGCACGCTCGTGATGACCAGCAGGACCGCCAGCGCAATGACCAGGATGGTCGTCACCTGCACCCGCCTCCTTCACACACCATCGCCGGATAGGGACACCGATCCGGCCGCCGCCGACGGTACCACGCGGGCCGATTGAGCAGCCTTGTCACGTCCCGTCTCCCGTGGCGTCCAGGAGTCGGTACCGCACGATGCCAACGAATTCGTCCGGATCCAGGCTCGCGCCACCGACGAGGCATCCGTCGACATCCGGCTCCGCCATGATGGCGGCCACGTTGGACACCTTCACCGAGCCGCCGTAGAGAATGCGCACAGCCTCGGCGACACCCTCACCACGCTCGCTGAGCAGCGCTCGGATCGCACGACAGACCTCCTGCGCATCCCCGGGCGTGGCAACCTCGCCTGTGCCGATCGCCCACACCGGCTCGTAGGCGATCACCATCGTGCTCACCGCTTCGCCAGGCAGGTCATCGAGCCCGGCCGTGACCTGCGCGAGGACGTGCTCGACGTGACGTCCCTCCTGCCGCACGGCGAGTCCCTCGCCCACGCACAGGATGGGGATGAGTCCATGCCGACGAGCGGCCCGCACCTTGGCCGCGGCGACATCGTCGCCCTCAGAGTGGTATTCGCGTCGCTCGCTATGCCCGACCAGGACATAGGTGCAACCCAGCTTGGCGAGCATGGTGCCGGAGATCTCGCCGGTGAAGGCACCCGAGTCGTGGACGGAGATATCCTGCGCGCCGTAGGTGATGCGATATCCATCGCCGTCGATGAGCGTTTGGACCGAGCGCAGATCGGTGAATGGTGGGATCACTGCGACATCCACGGCGTCGTAGTCTGCGTCATTGAGCGCAAAGGCCAGCTTCTGCACCAGTGCGATGGCCTCGAGGTGATTGATGTTCATCTTCCAGTTGCCCGCCATCAGCGGGCGACGTGCCTCGGTCATGAGCTGCCTTCCTCGAGGACGACTATGCCGGGCAGGGCTCGGCCCTCGAGCAGTTCGAGGCTGGCACCGCCCCCGGTGGAGATGTGGTCGTAGCGCGACTCGTCTATCCCGAGAGCGCGGATCGCTGCGGCAGAGTCCCCGCCACCGACGACGGTGTAAGCATCCGACTGGGCGAGGGCTTCGGCGACGGCGCGGGTGCCCTCCGCAAAGGACGCGATCTCGAAGACGCCCATGGGCCCGTTCCATACGACGGTCTGTGCACCCGCGAGGGCCGCGGCGTATCGGCGCGCCGTATCAGGGCCGATGTCCAATCCCTTCCATCCCGACGGGATCTCGCCGACACTGACGACACGCGCGGGCGAATCGGCCGACACCTCTGCGGCCACCACGACGTCGACGGGCAGCATGATCGCTACCCCACGCTGCCTGGCCCGCTCCTTAATGTCCCGCACCGTGGGCACCAGATCCTCCTCCAGCAATGAATCACCCACGGAGAAGCCTTCGGCGCGCAGGAAGGTAAACGCCATGCCACCCCCGACGAGGATTCCGTCGACACGGTCGAGGAGGTGACCGATGATCGCCAACTTGTCCGACACCTTTGCGCCACCGAGCACGACAAGGTAGGGGCGAGCCGGGTCCACCAGGACCCGTCCGAAACTCGCCAACTCGGCCTCGACTAGCAGGCCGGGGGCACAGGGAAGGTCACGGGCTATCTCGGTGACCGAAGCCTGCTCGCGGTGCACCACGCCGAATCCGTCACTGACGTAGCGATCCGCCCAGGATGCCCATTCGCCAGCCAGGGCCGCGCGCTCGGCAGCGTCCTTGCTGGTCTCGCGGGGGTCGAATCGCACGTTCTCCAACAGCAGGACGTCACCGCTCGTCAAGCCTGCGACCGCCGACTCAACCACAGGCCCCGTGGTCGCAGCGACAAAGTCGACGCGGCCCCCGAGAAGTTCACCGAGACGTGCGGCTACCGGCGCGAGCGAGAGGGCCGGATCCGCGACACCGCGCGGGCGTCCCAGGTGGGCCAGGACGACAACCTTGGCGCCCCGGCGTCTGAGGTGGTCGATCGTGGGGACGCTCGCGCGGATGCGTCCGTCGTCGGTGATCGTGACGGAGTCCCCGTCGCGGGAGAGTGGCACGTTGAGGTCGCTGCGGACGATCACCACTTTGCCCTCGACATCAAGGGCGTCTAGCCGAGCAGTCACAGGCGTGCGCCGACGTACTGCGTCAGATCGATGAGCCGGTTGGAGTAGCCCCATTCGTTGTCGTACCAGCCGACGACCTTGACCATGGTGCCCAGGGAGTTCGTGAGGCCCGCATCAAGGATGACCGACGAGGGATCGGTGACGATGTCGCTGGAGACGATGGGGTCCTCGGTGCAGCGCAGGATCCCCGCGAGGGGGCCTTCGCTAGCCACCTTCATGGCTGTGTTGATCTCGTCTGCGGTCGCCGGGCGGGACAGCTCCACGGTGAGGTCGGTTGCCGAGCCCGTGGGGGTGGGCACGCGCATCGCGTAGCCGTCGAGGCGTCCCTTGAGCTGCGGCAGCACCAGGCCGATTGCCTTGGCCGCACCGGTGGTCGTGGGAATCATGTTGATAGCGGCCGCGCGCGCCCGGCGTAGATCCGAGTGTGGGAAGTCCAGGATGCGCTGGTCATTCGTGTACGCGTGGATCGTCGTCATCATTCCCCGGACGATCCCGAACGAATCATCGAGCACCTTCGCCATCGGAGCGAGGCAGTTCGTCGTGCATGAGGCATTGGAAATCACGACGTCCGTTGCCGGGTCGTAGTCGCCTTCGTTGACGCCCATGACGATGGTGATGTCCTCGTTCTTCGCCGGGGCGGAGATGATGACCTTCTGCGCCCCCGCGTCCACGTGTGCCCTCGCTGCCGCGGCATCGGTGAAGTGCCCGGTGGACTCGATGACGATGTCCACGCTCAGGCGCTTCCACGGAAGTGCCGACGGGTCCTTCTCAGCCGTCACGGTGATCGCCCGGCCACCGACGGTCAGCGTGCCGTCTCCGTGACCTACCTCCTGGGGGAAGCGACCAAGGACACTGTCGTACTTGAGCAGATGCGCCAGGGTCGCGGTGTCCGTGAGGTCGTTGATCCCCACGACCTCGATGTCGGTGACTCCCGAAGCCACCAGGGCACGGTAGAAGTTGCGCCCGATCCGGCCGAAGCCGTTGATGCCGACGGTGATGGTCACGAGGGGCTCCTGAGGACGGGGCGCCTCGGCGGCGCCATGCATCGGTACCCGCGCAGCCTACCGTACGCGTTTACAGACCCTCAGGCGTCGAGCTCGGCGTGGAGCTCGGCCTCGAGGGCGTCGATGTCCGCGTCGGCGAGCGCCGCCTCGGTCCCGGGGATTCCGAGCTCGGCCGCGCGCTTGTCCGCCGTCGCCAGCAGTCGACGGATCCGGCCAGCGACCGCGTCCTTCGTCATGGGCGGGTCAGCCAGGGCACCGAGCTCCTCCAGACTCGCTTGACGATGCTCCAAGCGCAACCGTCCGGCCTCCGCGAGGTGGTCAGGCACCTCGTCGCCGAGGATCTCCATCGCGCGACGCACTCGGGCGCCAGCGGCCACCGCCGCCCGCGCGGAGCGCCGCAGATTTGCGTCATCGAAGTTGGCGAGGCGGTTGGCGGTGGCACGGACCTCGCGCCGCATACGCCGCTCCTCCCAGACGAGCACGGAGGCGTGGGCGCCCATTCGGGTCAGCATCGCGCTGATGGCGTCTCCGTCGCGGATGACCACCCGGTCGATTCCCCGTACCTCGCGTGACTTCGCCGGAATGCCGAGCCGACGAGCCGCCCCCACGAGTGCCAGGGCCGCTTCGGGTCCGGGGCAGGTGACCTCGAGGGCAGCGGAGCGACCCGGCTCCGTGAGTGACCCGTGGGCCAGGAAGGCACCGCGCCACGCTGCCTCCGCGTCACAGGCTCCGCCCGACACCACCGCGGGCGGCAGGCCTCGGACTGGCCGACCAGAGCCATCGACCAGCCCGGTCTGCCGGGCGAGGTGCTCGCCGCCAGCCACGATGCGCACCACGTATCGCTGGGACTTGCGCAGCCCTCCGGCTTGCACGATGGCGATCTCGCCGTCCTGATTGTAAACCTCGGTGAGATCCTTGCGCAGCCGTCGAGCGGTCGCGCCGGCGTCAAGGTCGGCTTCGACCACGATGCGCCCCGCCACGATATGCAGGCCCCCGCCAAAGCGCAGGAGAGAGGACACCTCGGCCTTGCGACAGCACGACTTCGTGACGGGCAGACGACTGAGCTCGTCCTTCACCTCTGCGGTCAGGGCCACCGCGCCATCCTGCCATGGCGACCCGCGGGGGGAGGGCATGGCTCTGCCCTTCACTCACCCCCGGGGTCAACGCCACCCGAGGGGGCCCAGGACCGACGCGAGCGCGGCGGCGAGGCTGCCGGTGTTGTGGTGACCGGGTCCGGCGAGGACAGACTCGAAGAGCACGTCACCGCCGAGACGATCCGCGGCCGCTGTCAGGGCCTGGGGATCGTCGACGCTACGGGGGTCTGCGATCACTGCGTCCAACGTGATCCCACCCGCCAGGTCTGTCCATGTCTGGAGGTAGCGCACCGCGGTGAAATCCTCGGTCTCCCCCGCCTGGGGCCCAGCGTTGAGGATGAGGATGCGCTTGCCCTGTGCCTCCCGCAGAGCAACTGCCAGGTCCGGCACGAGCACGTGCGACAGCACGCTGGTGAACCACGACCCGGGACCCACCACGATGTGACTGGCGTCGTACACCGCGGCCACGGCCTCGGGGCAGGCCCGCGGACGCTCCGGCCGAAGGCGCAGGGCCGCGATCCGCCCACGCGAGGCGGTGAGACGTGCCTGCCCGCGCACCTCACGCACGGCGCCCTCGGCGGTCACGACATCCGCGATCAACTCGACCGGCTCCAGACAGTTGGGCAGCACTCGACCGCGTGCGCCGAGCACTCCCCCGAGGCGGTCGAGCCCGGCGACCAGATCTCCTGTCTCCTCCCAGAGCGCCACGAGGAGAAGATTGCCGAGTGCGTGCCCCTCGACATCCCCGCTGCCGCCGAATCGGTGCTGCAGGACCCGGGTCCACAGGCCCTCATCCGCGAGAGCTGCGAGGGCCATGCGCAAATCACCCGGCGGGGGTACGCCGAGGTGAGTCCTCAGGCGACCGCTCGAGCCCCCGTCGTCACCGGTGCCCACAATCGCGATGGGCTCGCACTCGAGTTGTCGCAGCGCCCGCAGGGTGACGGACAGGCCGTGACCCCCGCCGAGGGCGACGATGCTCACCGTCATTCCCGCCCGAGATCACGGTGGAAGACCATCGACTCGATGCCCTCATCGCCGAGCCGACGAGCAACCTCTTCCGCCAGGGCAACGCTGCGATGCTTGCCCCCGGTGCATCCGATCGCGACCGTGACATAGCGCTTGCCCTCACGCAGGTATCCCTCCGCCATGATGTCGAGCAGGCGTGTCGACTCGGCGAGAAAGCTCTCTGCAGCGGGATTGTCCACGACGTAGTCCCGCACGTCCGGATCGAGGCCGGTGCGCTGGCGCATGCTGTCGACCCAGTGCGGATTGGGCAGGAATCGCCCGTCGAGCACGACGTCGGCGTCGACTGGGATGCCGTACTTGAAGCCGAACGACATCACGGTGGCGCGGAGCGGAGCAGCGTCACCGCCGAACGCGGCCTCAACCCGATGTCGCAGGTCGTGAACATTGAGTTGACTGGTATCGATGACAACGTCAGCGTCGGCTCGGAGCCCCGCCAGGGCCAGGCGCTCGCGTCGCAGCCCATCGACGAGACGCTGGCCCTGCTGCAGCGGGTGGGGCCGACGGTTGCTCTCGAATCTGCGCACCAGGCACCCGTCAGAGGCCTCGAGGAAGAGGATCCGCACATCGATGCCCTCCTCGCGCAGACGCGTGAGGGCTCTCTCGGTGTCATCGAAGAACTTCCCGCCGCGCACGTCCACCACGACGGCGACCCGGGTCACATCACCGTCCTCGCCGAGCGCCCGCACGGTTCGGGGGATCAGCACCGGCAGGAGATTGTCCACGACAAACCAGCCGCGATCCTCCAGCGCGCGGGCCGCGGTGGAGCGCCCAGCGCCGCTCATCCCCGTCACCAGCACGACTGCGGCCACGCCACGCCCACTCGCCTCGGCGGTCATCCCGTCACCTCCGGGGCCAGCATCTCACTCTCGCCCTCGTGCCCCTCCGATGGCGGATCCAGCGTCGGGGACTCCGCGGCGAGCGCGGCGACGATCCGATCGGCGAGTTGCGGACCGATCCCCGCGACGGCTTGGAGCTCGGCGGGTGTCGCGCGACGCACACCCGCCACCGAGCCGAAGGCCCGAAGGAGGGCCTTGGCCTTCGCGGGCCCCAGGCCGGGTACGCCGTGGAGGGCGCTGCGCGTGCGGCGCGTGCGGGTGCGCCGCTGGTAGCGGATCGCCACCCGGTGGGCCTCGTCCCTCATCCGCTGCAGGAGGTAGAGCCCCTCGCTTCCCCGGGGCAGGATGAGCGCCTGCGAGGCCGTTGGCAGCCACACTTCCTCCAGGCGCTTAGCCAGGCCCATCACGGCGACGTCGGTCACCCCCCTCTCGCGTAGAGCGGCCTCGGCGGCCCGCACCTGAGGCTGGCCTCCGTCGACGACGAGGAGCTGGGGCGGGTAGGCAAATGGCTTGCGCGCGACCTCCTCCGACTCTGGGCGAGGGCGGAACCGCCGGAGCACGATCTCGCGAATCGCCGCGGTGTCGTCGCGCGCCCCCTCCTCGGACAGGGCGAAGGTGCGGTATTCCCGAGGTCGGGGAGCTCCGTCTTCGAAGACGACGAGTGATCCGACGACTCCCTCTCCGCCTAGGTGCGAGACGTCGATCGTCTCAATGCGCAGCGGTGCCTGGGCTAGCCCGAGAGCCTGCTGGATCTGCGTCAAAGCCTGGCTGCGCGAGGTCAGGTCCCCCGATCGTCGGGCCTTGTGCAGACCCAACCGCTGCTCCGCGTTGGCGCGCGCCGTCTCAAGCAGCTCGCGCTTGGCGCCCCGCTGGGGGATGCGCACGTCGACCCGTGTGCCCCGCCGCCAGGCCAACCACTCGACAACATCCGCGGTCACGTCTTGCGGGACGAGGATCTCGGGGGCGCAGTCCCCCGCTTCGTCGACGACGCTGACCAGCAGTCGGCCGAGCAGTTCACTTTCGTCAGAGTCGTCAACGCGTTCGACGACGTAGCTGCGCTGGCCCCGGATCCGGCCTTCGCGCACATGGAAGATCTCGAATGCCAACTCCAACTCGTCACCCGCCATGGCGATCACATCAGCGTCCACGGACTCGTCGAAGACCACCGAGTTGCGCTCCATGGCACGCTCAAGAGCCCCGATATCGTCACGTAGGCGCGCGGCCCGCTCATAGTCCTGGGCGGCCGATGCCTCCAGCATCTCCGCCGTCAGGCGCCGTCGGAAGTCACGCGCGCGACCGCCGAGGAATCCGCAGAGGTCCTCGGCCACGCGGCGGTGCTCCTCGGGGGTCACCCTCCCGACACACGGAGCGCAGCACTTGCCGATGTCGGCCAGCAGGCAGGGTCGTCCCGAACGGCGCGCGCGATCGAAGACGCCGGCTGAGCACGTGCGCACAGGGAATACGCGCAGCAAGGCATCGAGTGTGCCGCGGATTGCCCACGCGTGCGCGTAGGGGCCGAAGTAGCGCGTGCCCGTGCGCTTGGCACCTCGCGTCACCAGCGCCCGAGGGAACTCCTCCCCCATCGTCACCGCGAGGTAGGGGTAGGACTTGTCGTCGCGGTAGCGCACGTTGAAGCGGGGATCGAACTCCTTGATCCAGGCGTACTCCAATTGAAGGGCTTCCACCTCGCTGCCGACAACCGTCCAGTCGACGTCGGTCGCGGCCTCCATGAGGGAGCGCGTCCGCGGGTGGAGTGAACGAGCATCGGCGAAGTAGGAGCCCAGTCGGGAGCGCAGCGACTTCGCCTTGCCGACGTAGATCACGCGGGACTCCGCGTCACGGAAGCGATATACCCCGGGCGCGTCCGGGATCCCCCCGGGCCGGGGGAAACGGCTCATGGGCGCCCGCTCAGCCCAGCACGACCTGGTCGTCCACCACGGAGACGTCGACGGGAGCGAGGCCGGAGGTGGCCGGGCCGGTGAGCACTGCGCCGTCCTCGGCGGAGAAGAGTGACCCGTGGCAGGGGCACAGGATCTCGTTATTCGTCACCTCGCTCACCAGGCATCCCTGGTGGGGGCACACCGCGGTGAAGCCGCGAACATCCCCCTGGGCCGGCTGAGTGACGACGACCTTGGGGCCGTCGTAGACCACGCCCGACCCGACAGCGACCTGATCCACGGGTCCGAGCACCTCGCCGGCCGGCGCCGCCGGACTCGACGACGCTGAGCTCGATGCGCCGGGGGACGACGGTGCGGGCTCGGAGGACGCCTCCGCCGTACCGTTAGATGAACCGCCGCACGCAGCGAGGGCAGCCGCGGCGCTCAACGCGCCTCCGGTGACGAGGACGGTCCTGCGGGCAAGTGG
>Ga0194133_10006449_pt1 | contig 14422 bp, 3 predicted proteins | sample TA2KigOf40mmetaG_FD_155448 | JGI IMG/M metagenome (GOLD analysis project Ga0194133, IMG submission 155448) | Freshwater microbial communities from Lake Tanganyika, Tanzania - TA2015055 Kigoma Offshore 40m | ecosystem: Environmental > Aquatic > Freshwater > Lake | place: Tanzania: Lake Tanganyika...
TTCGTCCACAAATACACACCACCAGGAAGATTCACTTCCGAGAGAAGTTGTACAGTTTGCCCAGAACAAATAACTGTATCTGAAAGTGAAATAGACACTGTTGGTTTTACGGTAATGCTATATGTTGAAGGAGCACCAGAGCATCCATTTGCAGTCGGTGTAATCGTGTAGTTCAGAGTGTAATTGGAAGCAGAATTGTTATCAATTATCGCCGAAGGTATCTGTCCAGTTCCATTTGATGGATAATTCACAATTTCGGGTGGTATCGAAGCGAGATTATTAATGTCGTATGTAAAGCTTCCACCTGAAACTGAATTTCCAAAGTTGGATATCGCAGTAGGATTGCCTCCGCAAACAGTTTGGTTTGCTGATAATGTGAGCACGGGTGTAGGTAATAGTACAAAATTTAAACTCACCGTACTATCGCAACCATTAGCCGCTCCTCCGGAAATTGTGAAAGTTGCTGTATTATTGCTTGCATTGTAGGTATTGCCATCAATCCAGGTTATCGGTGTACAAGAGGAAATCACATCCGTTCCTGTTGAACTTGGTAAAAGGGTAAAGTTCAGAGTGACCGTACTATCGCAACCATTAGCCGCTCCTCCCAAAATTGTGAAAGTTGCTGTATTATTGCTTGCATTGTAGGTATTGCCGTCAATCCAGGTTATTGGAGTACAAAAAGAAATCACATCCGTTCCTGTCGAACTTGGTAAAAAGGTAAAGTTCAGAGTTACCGTGCTGTCGCAACCGTTGGCCGCGCCACCTACAATTGTAAAGGTTGCAGTATCACTTGCATTGTAGGTATTGCCATCAATCCAGGTTAGCGGAGTGCAAGAAGAAATCACATCCGTTCCTATTGAACTTGGTAAAAAGGTAAAGTTCAAAGTTACCGTGCTGTCGCAACCGTTGGCTGCGCCACCTACAATCGTAAAGGTCGCTGTATCGCTTGCATTGTAGGTATTGCCATCAATCCAGGTTATCGGTGTACAAGAGGAAATCACATCCGTTCCTGTCGAACTTGGTAAAAGGGTAAAGTTCAGAGTTATCGTGCTGTCACAACCGTTCGCTGCTCCACCTACAATCGTAAAGGCTGCAGTGTCACTTGCATTGTAGGTATTGCCATCAATCCAGGTTATCGGTGTACAAGAGGAAATCACATCCGTTCCTGTCGAACTTGGTAAGAAGGTAAAGTTCAAGGTTACCGTGCTGTCGCAACCGTTCGCCGCTCCACCTACAATCGTAAAGGTCGCAGTGTCGCTTGCACTGTAGATATTGCCATCAATCCAGGTTATCGGTGTACAGGAGATTATTGAATCCGTTCCTGTTGAACTTGGTAAAAGAGTAAAGTTCAAGGTTACCGTGCTATCACAACCGTTGGCTGCGCCACCTACAATCGTAAAGGTTGCAGTATCACTTGCATTGTAGATATTACCATCAATCCAGGTTATCGGTGTACAGGAGATTATTGTATCCGTTCCTGTTGAACTTGGTAAGAGGGTAAAGTTCAAGGTCACCGTGCTGTCACAACCGTTGGCCGCGCCACCTACAATCGTAAAGGTTGCAGTATCACTTGCATTGTAGGTATTGCCATCTATCCAGGTTATCGGTGTACATGAGATAATTGTATCCGTTCCTGTCAAACTAGGTAAAAAGGTAAAATTCAGGGTCACCGTGCTGTCACAACCGTTCGCTGCGCCACCTACAATCGTAAAGGTTGCAGTATCGCTTGCATTGTAGGTATTGCCATCAATCCAGGTTATCGGTGTACAGGAAATTATTGTATCTGTTCCTGTAGAACTTGGTAAAAGGGTAAAGTTCAGGGTCACCGTGCTGTCACAACCGTTCGCTGCGCCACCTACAATCGTAAAGGTCGCTGTATCGCTTGCATTGTAGGTATTGCCATCAATCCAGGTTATCGTTGTACATGAGATTATTGTATCCGTTCCTGTCGCGGGTGGCAACAAGGTAAAGTTCAGAGTTACCGTACTATCGCAACCGTTCGCCGCTCCACCTACAATCGTAAAGGTCGCTGTATCGCTTGTATTGTAGGTATTGCCATCAATCCAGGTTATCGGTGTACAGGAGATTATTGTATCCGTTCCTGTTGAACTTGGTAAAAGAGTAAAGTTCAAGGTTACCGTGCTATCACAACCGTTGGCTGCGCCACCTACAATCGTAAAGGTTGCAGTATCACTTGCATTGTAGATATTACCATCAATCCAGGTTATCGGTGTACAGGAGATTATTGTATCCGTTCCTGTTGAACTTGGTAAAAGGGTAAAGTTCAGGGTTACCGTGCTATCACAACCGTTGGCTGCTCCACCTACAATCGTAAAGGTTGCAGTATCACTTGCATTGTAGGTATTGCCATCAATCCAAGTTATCGGTGTACAAGAGATTATTGTATCTGTTCCTGTCGAACTTGGTAAAAGGGTAAAGTTCAGAGTTACCGTGCTGTCGCAACCGCTGGCTGCTCCACCAACAATCGTAAAGGTCGCAGTATCACTTGCATTGTAGGTATTGCCATCAATCCAGGTTATCGGAGTACAAGAGATTATTGTATCTGTTCCTGTCGAACTTGGTAAAAGGGTAAAGTTCAGAGTTACCGTACTATCACAACCGTTGGCTGCCCCACCTACAATCGTAAAGGTCGCTGTATCGCTTGCATTGTAGGTATTGCCATCAATCCAGGTTATCGGAGTACAGGAGATTATTGTATCTGTTCCTGTTGAACTTGGTAAAAGGGTAAAGTTCAAGGTTACCGTACTATCACAACCGTTGGCTGCTCCACCTACGATCGTAAAGGTGGTTGTAGTATCACTTGCATTGTAGGTATTGCCATCAATCCAAGTTAGCGGAGTACAGGAGATTATTGTATCCGTTCCTGTTGAACTTGGTAAAAGGGTAAAGTTCAAGGTTACCGTGCTGTCGCAACCGTTGGCTGCGCCACCTACAATCGTAAAGGTGGCAGTATCGCTTGCATTGTAGGTATTGCCATCAATCCAAGTTAGCGGAGTACAGGAGATTATTGTATCTGTTCCTGTTGAACTTGGTAAAAGGGTAAAGTTCAGAGTTACCGTGCTGTCGCAACCGCTGGCTGCTCCACCAACAATCGTAAAGGTCGCAGTATCACTTGCATTGTAGGTATTGCCATCAATCCAGGTTATCGGAGTACAAGAGATTATTGTATCTGTTCCTGTCGAACTTGGTAAAAGGGTAAAGTTCAGAGTTACCGTACTATCACAACCGTTGGCTGCCCCACCTACAATCGTAAAGGTCGCTGTATCGCTTGCATTGTAGGTATTGCCATCAATCCAGGTTATCGGAGTACAGGAGATTATTGTATCTGTTCCTGTTGAACTTGGTAAAAGGGTAAAGTTCAAGGTTACCGTACTATCACAACCGTTGGCTGCTCCACCTACGATCGTAAAGGTGGTTGTAGTATCACTTGCATTGTAGGTATTGCCATCAATCCAAGTTAGCGGAGTACAGGAGATTATTGTATCCGTTCCTGTTGAACTTGGTAAAAGGGTAAAGTTCAAGGTTACCGTGCTATCACAACCGTTGGCCGCTCCACCGACAATCGTAAAGGTCGCAGTATCGCTAGCATTGTAGGTATTTCCATCTATCCAGGTTATCGGTGTACAAGAAATTATTGTATCCGTTCCTATTGAACTTGGTAAAAGGGTAAAGTTCAAAGTTACCGTACTATCACAACCGTTGGCCGCTCCACCGACAATCGTAAAGGTCGCAGTATCACTTGCATTGTAGGTATTGCCATCAATCCAGGTAAGCGGGGTACATGAGATTATTGTATCCGTTCCTGTCAAACTAGGTAAGAAGGTAAAGTTCAAGGTTACCGTGCTATCACAACCGTTCGCTGCTCCACCTACAATCGTAAAGGTAGCAGTATCACTTGCACTGTAGGTATTGCCATCAATCCAAGTTAGCGGGGTACATGAGATTATTGTATCCGTTCCTGTTGAACTTGGTAAAAGGGTAAAGTTCAGAGTTACTGTGCTGTCGCAACCGTTGGCTGCGCCTCCGACATATGTGTATGTGGATGTGTTGTTACTGGAGCTGTAGGTATTGCCATCTATCCAGGTTATCGGTGTACAAGAGATTATTGTATCCGTTCCTGTCAAACTAGGTAAGAAGGTAAAGTTCAAGGTTACCGTGCTATCACAACCGTTGGCCGCGCCACCTACAATCGTAAAGGTCGCAGTATCGCTAGCATTGTAGGTGTTTCCATCAATCCAGGTTATCGGAGTACAAGAAGAAATCACATCCGTTCCTGTCGAACTTGGTAAAAGCGTAAAGTTCAGAGTTACCGTGCTGTCACAACCGTTCGATGCTCCACCAACAATTGTAAAGGTTGCAGTATCGCTTGCATTGTAGGTATTGCCATCAATCCAGGTTAGCGGGGCACAAGAGATTATTGTATCCGTTCCTGTCGAACTAGTTAAGAGGGTAAAGTTCAGAGTTACCGTGCTGTCGCAACCATTCGCTGCACCACCGACATATGTGTATGTGGATGTGTTGTTACTGGAGCTATACGTGTTGCCATCAATCCAAGTTAGCGGTGTACAAGAGATTATTGTATCCGTTCCAGTCAAACTAGGTAAGAAGGTAAAGTTCAAGGTTACCGTGCTATCACAACCGTTCGCTGCTCCACCTACAATCGTAAAGGTCGCAGTATCGCTTGCATTGTAGGTATTGCCATCAATCCAGGTTATCGGTGTACAAGAAATTATTGTATCCGTTCCTGTCGAACTTGGTAAAAGAGTAAAGTTCAGAGTTACCGTGCTGTCACAACCGTTGGCTGCCCCACCAACAATCGTAAAGGTCGCGGTGTCGCTTGCATTGTAGGTATTGCCATCAATCCAGGTTAGCGATGTACAAGAGGAAATCACATCCGTTCCTGTTGAACTAGGTAAAAGGGTAAAGTTCAGGGTAACTGTGCTGTCGCAACCGTTGGCTGCACCACCAACAATCGTAAAGGTCGTTGTAGTATCACTTGCACTGTAGGTATTGCCATCAATCCACGTTAGCGGAGTACAAGAGATTATTGTATCCGTTCCAGGGGCACTACCAGTGAAAGAAAAGTTTAGGATCACCGTGCTATCACAACCGTTGGCTGCACCACCAACAATCGTAAAGGTCGTTGTGGTATCACTTGCACTGTAGGTGTTGCCATCAATCCAGGTTATCGGGGTACATGAGATTATTGTATCCGTTCCAGGGGCACTTGGTAAAAAAGTGAAGTTTAAGGTTACCGTGCTGTCGCAACCGCCGGATGCTCCACCAACGATCGTAAAAGTTGTCGTATCGCTAGCACTATAGGTATTTCCATCAATCCAAGTTATTGGGGTACATGAGGAAATTACATCCGTTCCCGAATCAATTGTAAAAAGGGTGAAATCTAAATTTACTATACTGTCGCAACCATTGGCTGCGCCACCAACAATCGTATAAATAGCAGAATTGTTACTTGCACTGTATGTATTACCATCGATCCAGGTTATTGGATTACAGGATGAAATAACATCGGTTCCTGTTGCATATTGTAAGAAGGTAAAGTCAAGGGTCACCGTACTGTCGCAACCATTGGCTGCGCCACCAACATATGTGTATGTGGATGTATTGTTACTGGAGCTGTAGGTATTGCCATCAATCCAGATTATCGGTGTACAAGAGGAAATCACATCCGTTCCCGACGAACTACCGAGGAAAGTAAAGTTTAAGGTCACTGTGCTATCACAACCGTTCGCTGCTCCACCAAAATACGTGTAAGTGGATGTGTTATTACTGGAGCTGTAGGTATTGCCATTAATCCAAGTTATCGGGGTACAAGAAGAGATGACATCGGTTCCTGTAATATCCGGTAGAAGGCTAAAGTTTAAGGTTACCATGCTGTCACATCCATATGCTGAACCACCGACAAGGACATAAGAAGCAGAATTATTACTAGAGCTATAGGTATTGCCGTCAATCCAAGTTATTGGATTACAAGAAGAAATTACATCTGTACCTGAGGCACCTGTGTAGAGGGTAAAATTCAACAAAACTGTGCTATCACATCCATTTGAAGCACCTCCGGCATAAGTATAAGTGGCGGTGTTGTTACTTGCGCTATATGTGATACCGTTAATCCAAGTGATAGGATTGCAGGAAATAATGTTATAAATTCCATTTGGGGGGGATAGAGCTACCGATACCGTTGCGCTCGCTGTATCAGAGCATCCATTTCCAAACACCGTTACGGTGTAGGTGCCCGGGTTATTAATTGGCGTTGTTGTTTGATTGTTTCCTAGACCATCTGACCACGTGTAACTCGAACCCCCACTTGCTGTCAAAGTAGTAAAATCTCCGTTACAAATCGTGAGATTACCAGAAATTACAGCAACCGGAGCTGGAGTTATTGTTAACTCACCACTTACATTTGAAGAACCATCCCAAATTCCTCCCCCTGAAGAACTGTAACCTCCGTATTGCCACCCACAACCATTTATTTCATAACGAAACGTGTAGTAATATGTTCCTTGAGCCAAGCCAGATAGGGTTCCTATGTATTCATCGTTATTTAAATACTGTGTATTAAAAGATGCATTAAACCAATTGGTCCATGTAGAGGGATTACTATTGGTTGTGCTGTATCCGTATTGCACAGTAACCCCAGCTGCCTGACCAGGAAATACTGTGTTGATAATTCCAGTATTATAGATTTGACCATATATATTGTAATTTCCTCCTTCACATAAACTACCGCTTCCGGGAAATTGAAGATTGGCCCAATCTATTATATCTTCTACAGTTACAGTAATTGAGGCCGAACAACCACTGTCATCAGTGTAAGTAATAACGGCAGTACCTGACCCCGTACCGGTAACCAAACCTGTTGAAGAAACCGTAGCAACACTCGTATTGCTCGACGCCCACGGTGCAGTGGTCGAAGGTATACCAGAACCTGTTAATTGTATTGTGGAGTTAATACATGTGCTTTGAGGTCCCGACACAGTTGGTGAAGGATTAATTGTAATGGTAGTTGTTGCGGTATTGGAACAACCATTAATCGTATAAGTATAGGTTACTGTGTACGTTCCTACTGCACTTGACGCTAAGTCAACTGAGCCCGTTGTAGGGTTAATAACTAAACCGGTCGTTGAAGAGTAAGTACCTCCGGTAGTTCCAGCTGTTCCGGTAAACACAACGTTAGCTGTTCCGGATTGACAATAAGATGCGTTGTAACTAATAGTTACGGAAGGAACTATCCATGAGATTTTAACCCATCCGTTACCGGTATTATTACCAGCAGTAGTGGTTCCTCCTGTAGGTTGCTTGGATGATCCTCCACCTCCGCCTCCACCTCTTCGAAGAAGTGGTGAAGCGGGACAAGCGTATCCTTTATAATCGGCACCTCCGCCACCGCCGCCGTATAATCCACCACCGCCACCACCACCTGTTGCTCCACAATTTCCCCCACAATTAGCACAAGAGCTAGTATTATTTTGTGCACCTAAATTAAGCGGAATAAATCCACCGGTACCTCCTTGTCCAAAGCTTCCGGGCAAACCACTTGGTTGTGTTGTTCCTCCAGTATTTCCTCCCCCCCCCAATCCAGCGGACGTCGTTAAAGCACCTTGACCACCTTGGGCACCATTGACGGGTGCACTTGAATTTTGACAGCCCACGACTCCATTCAAACCACCATTTCCCCCGCCTCCACTTTGAGTTCCGTTACAAGAATTCCATAACCAACCTGCCTGACCACCACCGCCACCAGCCACAATTTTTACGGGTGTAGCAGCAGTTGCCGCAGTAAATGAATTCAAAAGACCCTGACTCGTGGAAACATGTGAAGCTCCCCCTCCACCATAAGATCTAAAGGTGCCAGAAAAGTTGGAAGTACCGGTCCCAGGGGCCGGAAGATTTGCGCTCGTATGGCCTCCGTTTCCTCCTCCATTCCAACCGCCGCTGTAATTATTCGTTATACTCCATGGAGTGTTAATTGAAGCAGGTTGAGTTTGCGCAGTGTGTTGTATGCCCTGGCCGCCACAATAAACATAGAGGGTTTGCCCCGGTGTTAAGCCAGTTATTGTTCCAATTACCCTGGCTCCTCTACCTCCTCCATAATAATTGGGACTAGTACCAACGGGAGTTGGTCCACCTCCTGCGGCTCCGTATGCCTCAACAGATACGCTGGTAACACATGGAGGCACTATGAATGTTTGAACAGTAGGAAGAGTACCAATTGTTGGCAGACCGGTTAAAGGATTACCGTTACTTACTGTTCCGTTGTAATAGAACGTTTGAGATAAGGTTTGAGCTAAATTTCTGTTTGAAAATAATAAACAAGCCAGCCAAAGCAGTATTAGGCAAAATCTGCTAATTACTAGATGGTGGTGTGTTTTATTCATTACTCTTTTAAGCCTATTTCAGAAGGTTAACATGGCCTGTTAGCTCTCTGTATTCATCAACGTCAGGTAATTTGTATTTTATTTTGTAAGAGTATGTTCCTTCTTGAACGTCTCTTCCATCGATACCGTAAGAACCGTCCCATCCCTGATCTGGATCAAGGGTTTGAAAGACTAACTCTCCCCAGCGGTTGTAAATACTCATATTGAAATCATCCTTGCTAATTCCGCTAAAAAATATAGGATTGAACGTCTGATTATATCCATCTCCATCCGGTGTAAAAGTATTTGGTATGTAATAAATAACCTTATCCGGATTTACAACAATTGTTAAGTTATTGTCTATCGGACAGTCATTTATGGAATAGGTAACTGTGTATACGGTTGTTGCAGTTGGCGTTGCTACCACCACACTACTCGATGCATTGTCCAATGAGCTTACTGGAGACCAAAAATAGGTCCCTCCTGCAGGACTACCCACAGCAGTCAGGATTGTTTCCTGTCCGCCATCAATAAGGATTTCTGTTGCACTCACAGAAACTGAAGGATTATCAATACTCAAATTCATTGTAAGAATACTATCACATCCTTGAGCCGTTTGAAGTGTTGTAATTTGTGTTCCAGAGGTGTTAAATACAACACTATTCCATGTATATGGCATATCCAAATAACAAACACTCAGATCTGCTGAACTCGTAATTAACGGAGGCTCAGGAACAATTGCTGTTGTATTCGCAACACAGTTATTTACATCCGTAACTGTAATGAGGTATGATCCTGCCTGAATATTTGGAATCGTATAAGTCCCTCCACTATTATTTACCTCTGTACCGGCCGGGTTTCCGGTTTGGGGCCCTGTCCAGCTGACTTGATAGCCGTTGATACCACCATTTACTGTTATTGTGGCAGAACCATCTGAAGAACCATAACAAATGGTGCTGATTGTTGAATTTGAAGCTGTTAACAATGCTGGTTCAGTAACCACCGAATTTGCTGTAACTAAACAGTTGTTATTATCAGTCGCCTCAACCGTATAATTACCTGCTGATAAACCTGTTATTGTGTAGTTGCCTCCACTGGAAGCGATTTCAGTTCCCGATGGGTTCCCCGAAACAGGCCCACTCCATTGCACAGAATATCCAGCAGAACCGTTACTTACCTGTACGGCAATCGATCCTGTTGAATCGCCGTTGCAAATAACAGGAGAGCTTAATAAATTCATTGTAACTTGTGTTGGTTGGTTGATGGAAACATTTATATTTTCAACACATCCTCCGGCATCTGAAACAGTTAATACATAATTTCCAGCTGATAAATTTGGAATAATGTAACTGCCGCCACTAACAGTTATCTCTGGTCCGCTTGGATTACCGGTAGAGGTACCGTTCCAACTTATTTCATAATTTAAGACTCCACCACTTACATCCACCTCAATGCTTCCATCGCTTAAACCAAAACAAGAAGGTTGATCGATTTGTGAATTTATAAATAACTCACTTGCTGGAATATAGTTAATAGTGACATATCCATGGCCATTATTGTTTGCGGGCTGACATCCACCACCTGCGGGAACCAATGAGGATCCGCCTCCGCCTCCGCCTCCGCCGTTTGCGCCGGTGCAACAGCCGTCATTTCCACCACCACCACCACCATAGTAGCCACCACCACCACCGCCACCGGAAGCAGTTTGCCATGGCCCTGCAGCACCACCTACACCCAAAGCACCTGGTGCACCACCCGGAGGAGTGCTAGCCCAAGGAATACCTCCAGCACCGCCTGCAGTTTGAGTACCACCTAATCCTCCTAAACCATATGTATTACATCCTTGAGCACCATTATTACAGTTTGCGGGTCCGCCACATACCGGGGACGAACCACCGCTTCTTCCACCGCCGCCGCCTGCTACAATTACTCTATTTGCCAGAGCGGTCCCTCCGATTCGAATATCAGAGGCACCACCACCTCCCCAGGCATTGTAATTTACATTACCGTCGGTAGATGCGTGTCCTGTTCCCCCTCCATTGAATCCTCCTGAATTATTTCCGGATGTCCCCATCCCTCCACAATAGATATTCAGTGTTTGACCGGGTGTAACAGCAAGTGTTCCCGTTATTCTTGCTCCTGCTCCTCCATTTGCTCCACCTCCTTTGGCTCCAGCAACAATAACATCAATACTCGTCACACAGGGGGGAACTATCCAAGTTTGCACCGCCCCTGTATGATTAAAGGTAACGGTTTGGGAAAACAACAAATTAAAATGTAATGCAAAAACTGCAAGAGTAAATAATTTCATTTTCATTTTTGAGGCAATTAATTAGGTTAACAAAAATACCATAAAAATAACCAATTTTAAAATAATTTTTTATTCGTTTTTTAAATAATTACTTTATGTAAATGGTCATCTGTTAAACGTATTTTTTGTAAGTAGGTTGCCTGTAACGTATTACAAACCAAGCTGTAAATTAAATAATCAAATCATACGATAACACCACATCAGTATAATCTTTTTGGAATAAAAAAAACCCCTGAAAATCAATGATTTAAAGGGGTTTTATACGTGGTACCTCCAGGAATCGAACCAGGGACACAAGGATTTTCAGTCCTTTGCTCTACCAACTGAGCTAAGGTACCAACCTAAATGTGGGGCAAATTTAGCAATTTGACAGTTAAGTGCAAAATTGTTATTTAAATTATTTACCTGTAACAGAAGAATTAATATCAATTATACTTCAAAATATTGATTTACAAATAATTATACGCGAAATTTACAATCACCCTGATTAAAATACACTAAGATGTCATTCTGAAATTATAAAAAATGCTAGTTACTAATCAAGACTTTTAGTAACTCAAGAAAAAGTTTTTTAGATAGAAGTTTCCCTTTTTCTATTCCTTTTCTATGTTTGTAAAAAAAATATCATGAAAATAATTATTCTCCCTATTTCTCTTTTTGTCCTGTCTTCTGCATTAATGACTTCATGTGGAGGCAAAAACGAGGCTGCTACTTCGGTAGAAAGAACCAAAAATGAAATTGTTACAACAAGCTCTGAAACAGCCGAGACAAAAAGTACTGAAAATGAAAAATCAACAACCGAGAAAATTGAGGAAAAAGCAAAAGAAGCAAAAGAGAAAGTTGTTAAGAAAGTAAACGAAGGAAAAGAAGCATCTCGACCTTTGCTAAATAAAATGAAAGAAAAATTGAAAGAAAAAATGGAATAAAGGGTTGCAAACTAATATCCTTCAACTAAAATACCCTTCCCTTGTTTCAAATTAAATGAAATAAGAAATTTAAATTAAAATTTTATGCCTTTAAATTCATTCCAACAAGACATTTTAAAAGCCATTCCATGTCAGATCCCACCAATAAAAGAATATGATTTGGAAGTTAATCATGCGCCAAAACGAAAGGATATTTTGAGCATGGAAGAAAAAAAATTGGCCTTAAAAAATGCACTGCGTTATTTTCCTGTAGATCAGCACAAAGAATTAGCTGCCGATTTTTTAGAAGAACTGCACAAATACGGAAGAATTTACATGTATCGGTACCGACCTGATTATAAGATGTACGCGCGACCAATCAGCCAATATCCCGGAAAATCTGAACAGGCCAAAGCGATAATGCTCATGATACAAAACAACCTGGATTATGCAGTGGCTCAGCATCCTCACGAATTAATTACCTACGGTGGAAATGGTGCCGTATTCCAAAATTGGATTCAATATCGGCTTACTATGAAATATTTGGCTGAAATGACCGATGAACAAACATTAGTGATGTACTCAGGCCATCCAATGGGACTTTTCCCTTCTCACAAAAACGCGCCTCGTGTTGTGGTTACAAACGGAATGATGATTCCAAATTATTCAAAACCGGATGATTGGGAAAAATTCAATGCCATGGGCGTTACTCAATACGGTCAAATGACAGCAGGATCATACATGTATATAGGCCCTCAAGGAATTGTTCACGGCACAACAATCACTGTGCTTAATGCTATTCGAAAAATCGCCAAAAATCGGGAAGATATCACTGGAAAATTATTTGTTACTGCTGGTCTTGGGGGAATGTCAGGCGCTCAACCAAAAGCGGGAAATATTGCCGGTGTTATTTCTGTAACTGCTGAAGTCAATCCAAAAGCAGCTCAAACTAGACATTCACAGGGGTGGGTTGATGAAATAATTACCGACCTTGATGAACTTGCAGCGCGTGTTAAGCAGGCGAAGGATAAAAAAGAAGTTGTTTCAATCGCTTACCTTGGAAATGTAGTTGATGTTTGGGAGAAATTTGATGAGGAAAATATCTATGTGGATTTAGGTTCTGATCAAACTTCCTTGCATAATCCGTGGGCAGGAGGGTATTATCCCGCAGGATTGAGTTTTGAGGAAGCAAATGAGTTGATGGCAGAAAACCCTGATTTGTTTAAAAAGTATGTACAAGAAAGTCTGAGAAGACATGCCGCATCGGTAAATCAGCACACGAGTAAAGGAACGTATTTCTTTGACTACGGAAATGCATTTTTACTAGAGTCTTCTCGCGCTGGCGCAGAAATAATGGCCGATAACGGTATTGATTTTAAATATCCATCCTACATTCAAGATATTTTAGGCCCGATGTGCTTTGATTTTGGATTTGGTCCATTCCGTTGGGTATGCGCATCAGGTAATCCTGAAGATTTAGAGAAAACAGATGAAATCGCATGTCAAGTTCTCGAAAACATGATGATCAATAGCCCGGCTGAAATTCAACAACAAATGGCCGACAACATCCAATGGATAAAAGGTGCGCAGCAAAATAAATTAGTGGTTGGTTCACAAGCACGTATTTTGTATGCAGATGCGGAAGGCCGAATGAAAATTGCAGAGGCATTTAACGAGGCAATCTCGAATGGTGAAATTGGTCCGGTTGTATTAGGAAGAGATCACCACGATGTATCAGGAACAGATTCACCATATCGGGAAACTTCAAATATATATGACGGATCTAGATTCACTGCTGATATGGCGATTCAAAACGTAATTGGCGACAGTTTCCGCGGTGCAACCTGGGTTTCTATTCATAATGGTGGAGGCGTTGGCTGGGGGGAAGTAATTAATGGAGGTTTCGGTATGCTACTTGATGGAAGCGATGACGCAAAAAGAAACTTACGTATGATGTTGCATTGGGATGTAAATAATGGTATTGCACGAAGAAACTGGGCGAGAAATGAAAATGCAATTTTTGCTATTCAACGCGCTATGGAAGCTGAACCTCTTTTAAAAGTAACCGTACCGAACTGTGTAAACGAAACACTGTTTGACTCCTTTTTTTAAGGAAAACAATTAACAATTTTTAGTGCTGAAGAACAATTTTCTTTTAATGTGGTTTGTAAATTTGTATTCTAAAATTAAACGTAAATGAAAAAAGTATTTGTTATCGCCGTATTGACATTTTCAGTTATTTTAACTTCTTGTGGAGGAGATAAAGCTAGTTCTAACGCAACAGTTAGCGCAGAGGCTACTCCGTCTGCAAAATTTGGAATTGACACATCAACCTCAGTTTTGAAATGGAAGGGTTCTAAATCAGAGGAAGATTTTCATGTAGGATCTTTGAAATTTAAGTCAGGTGAGTTGACTGCTCAAGGAACCGAAAACATCACAGGAGAATTTGTTGTTGACATGTCATCGATGAAAGTTGAAGATGAAAAAATGAAGCAAGAAGAGCGTGATATGTTGAAAGGTCACTTAGCTGATGTTGAATTCTTCAACACTGAAAAATTTAATGAGGTTAAAGTTAAAGTGAACGGATACAAAGACGGTAAATTATCATCAGTTCTCACAGTTCTTGGAAAAGAAATGAAGCAAGATATTCCTGTAAAAGTTTTAAATGACGGTTCAAAACTTGCGATCGTGGGAGCATTTGATATTGACTTCAAAGAGCTTGGTATAGAGGGTCTCGCTTTAAATGAGAAAAAACCAGATGATACGATTAAATCAGTAATCAATTTTGATTTAAACTTGGTACTAAACAA
>Ga0194133_10006450_pt1 | contig 14422 bp, 9 predicted proteins | sample TA2KigOf40mmetaG_FD_155448 | JGI IMG/M metagenome (GOLD analysis project Ga0194133, IMG submission 155448) | Freshwater microbial communities from Lake Tanganyika, Tanzania - TA2015055 Kigoma Offshore 40m | ecosystem: Environmental > Aquatic > Freshwater > Lake | place: Tanzania: Lake Tanganyika...
GAGAACTGCATGTTTGATTTAAAAATTAAAAGGGTCTAATAATTAAAAAAGTTAATTACTGGCCAAAAAAGGGGGGTCTTTAACTGACCACCTCCTTGTATCGTGACGTTGGCCATTATTTGGTTAGAAAATAGATTTTTTTTCCCCGTACTAATGTAGTTTTGTTTTTTCTTGTTTGTCCCTATACTCACCAAAAGCAAAATGACATAATGGTAAGTAACTCAAAAGGAAAAATTATATTCTTTCAATTCTCCTTATGCGTCATGAATGTTTTCACTGGTAATTGTTTTACTCACAATAATACTTGAATGACAATCGAATATATCGACATGTATGTTTTGAGTTTATGCCTGTCTGAGTTTGAATCCACATGGTTGTTGGAATCCTGAACCGATTATGAGATTGCAAAAACGGATGACGTCATTCAAGAAATGTCCCGAAGGACTAAAGAAGGATGGGGTGGGTTTTAAACCAGCCATTTGGGGATAGCAATCCATAGAAATCTACTTGGAAAAGCAGAAAAAAATTGCACCAATCAAATCCAATTACCAATTATTGTGTTTCGGTTGGCAATTAGCCACGTGGTCACTCTCGTAAAATCAAATTAAGAGACAAATATTTACACTAATAAATTATGGTGAAAAAGTCAAAATGTACAGTAGAGGTTTTTCGATATAAATCTACTTTTTTTCACGGATCCTTGAGTTTGATATCGATGAAAGTTTACATTATCTATGGTGGATAAAATGCAACTGGTTCACAAGATGAATGAAGAAAAAAGTTATTTCCAACACACAAAAAGTATGGATCGATACAAGTTGGAATCATTTTTTGCAAAAAATCTAAAATTTGCTAAAAAATAATTTGAAAAAGAGTCATTGTATATTTTCAAGTCTCAGAGTCAGATGATTTCATTGAAGAATTTAAAAATGTTTCAAAATTTTGTGATGAAAACAATGTGTCTCTGATTTTAGTCTTCTGAGCTCTTCCATATTTTTGGAATGGCTCTTACTCAAAGATGAAAAGACTACTTCAAAGCGAGTGAATTAGAAGTAAGTGGTAGAACGTAATGGGGAGCTTTTAAAAGAGACAGAGAATGAAAAAAAGCATTATTGCACTTCCACAACACAATCCACTCATGGTATAATGGAAAAGTCTGAAAAATGTTGAACACACGTTGCCAAACATCAAAACCATTCGATACGATGACATTGTCGACAAATTCCACAAAAACTTGTCCTTTTCCGACATTCTCTGAATGTTTGGTTGGTTGGAAAGCCTTTTTTAAAATGCTGAAATTATAACTATGGTCATCTTTTTTGACTGCAGAAACATTCATCTGTTTGTTAGTGAACAACACTATGGTCCTCATCCATTTTTCGATATCAGTTACCATCTGACCCATTGACAATGAAATGACGAAGAGATGAGACATTTGTTGAGAGAAAATAATCCTTCATGTGTCCATGTCAGATTTATGAATGATAAGAAAAGCTGCTACGAAATCGGTATATTGAAAAAAGAAAATGAAAATGTAGTCAAAAAAATCTTGATGCTTTCACTGAATAATTCTGACTTGAGTCAGCACCTTTCTATAGGGTTAAGTAATTGTAAGTCATACCTTAAAATGCATTTGCCTGATTCTCGAACATTTGGCCAAAGTAATTTGCAACAATACACATTTGGTCACTTACTTCAAGTTGCACTGCATTTTTCTAAAATTCATAAAATAAATGACTCTTTTCACTTTTGTGTATGTAAAAATATGTGTTTCTTACTCATCAAAATTTGTTACTAACCCTTTGGATGTTTACAATATATTTTGTAATGGGATGGTGCCAATTGACCGGCATGCGCCTGGATCAGTAACCAATCTTGATCATTCATGATCACCCTGGTCCTTGTCCTCCCCTGCAGTAGCTATGGCGCAGAGAGGTCAACTCCTGCCTATCCATTCACATTTTTTTGAATATTTTTAAGTACGCCTTGCGACAGTTTAGTCATTTTTTTAAGGCACACCAGGTGGTTTCAGCTTCTTTTTTTTTCTTTTGTTGGTTACCCCGGGCAGGAGTCGAACCCTGGCCGATGGGATGGAAATCCGGCAAGTAACCAATTTGACCACCCTGACTACTTTACTGTTAAAATATATATGCGCATGTATTTGATGGAATAAAGAAAATAGTATTTGATGAGTTATGAATGAAGTGCATTTTTGCACAAATATGAATTTCAAATAAAAAAGCAATTAAGATAAATCTTTCACAAGAGACTATATGAGAGCTCATCTCATCGTGAATTTAACCCAGATTTGGTAAAAACTTCAAATGGATTAATATTAATTGAAATTACAAAGATGAATTAAATGTTCATAGAAGTTCAATAGGTATTATTTTAAAAGTTGTAATGTACTTTCTTTCTCTTCATTCCATTCTACACAAGTTCCAAGGTTAAAGTTTCTTTTCAAAATTGTTAACCAATGTGAAGGTTACTGACTAGATCTTAAAGATTATTTTATTGCAATATCAATGAACCTAAACTACTTTATCAGGTCAAGGCTTGTTTCATCCACAATCAACCATGCATCACTACTTATTCTGATATCATGCAAAAAAACTATCGGAGAAATAATTATTTTTCTGATAATCTGCTCACCCATGTTCTGTGCAAAAGCTTTATTCACCGACAACAAAAAGGAAATTAGTTTACGTATATATAGGATCTTGCTCGTTAATATAATCTATCTCCGTAACTAATTACACGTTCTGCGATATTGATTGATGATATTTGGGCGTTGGTTTTTGGGTGTCATGTACACAGAAAAAGGATCAGTTATTTGAAAAATTTGCACACTTCCTTGATCGACATGTGGCAAAAAAACGTGAGAAATACACAAACAATTTGTCATTCCAAAACACCTTTCGAAACATAATTCTGTTTGCTAAAAGACTTTATGATATATTGCAAACAAAAGTAACTGCGACACTTCAATAACTTATTCAAATCAATACATTAATGGAGTTTACATCATATGAAATTTTCATTATTTGTCCAAAATTTCCATATTTCATGTTAAATGCATTGGAAAAAGAATCCAGACCCTTTTTATCATCATCTAAAAGTGGAAACTTTTTCTTGTTTTTCTTCACTGTAGGATTTGTCTGGAGATCATTTCCAGTCAAAATAGTCAACCCCATTTTTTTGCAAATGTGATAACTCGATCAGCCGGCTGGATGGTGTCTGAAAACAACTCACACTCAAAACTAGTCTGTCAATGAAATAACCATCACATATGGACGTAAAATGCTAAAATAAATAAACACTGAAAAATGTTGTGTTTGATCAAGTTTGCTCACCTCCCAAGGGATGTATACAAAATACCTTATTCAATTATGTTATTTTTGACTCAAAGTATTGTGTTTTGATAGCTGGGTTTTACTTTCACAGAATGCACCTTCAATGCCCCAAGGGACCATGTGATTCATGATGTGAATTATCAAATTACATTATAAGTTTACCTTGAATCATTGTGGCCTTTTTTTCTCTTTCTCTTAGGTTTTGTTAACGAGCCAATATTTTTGTGTTTCTTTTGGTCTCCCCCCCAATTATTTACTTTTTTTGATTGGCAACATTGCATAATTGGTACGGCATGTTGTTTTTCCCTCCCATCTTGGAACATTTGCCAACACGAAAACCTTGTTGATTTATGGATGAAAAATAATTCATCGAAAAGATATTTTTGACTTAACGTGTTGTTCTTATACGTTTATGCGATTAGCCATTGATTTTGCCCTATACTTTTTTTTGATGGCAACATCTGTTTTTGGCAGAGATCATGCTGGTACAGCTGCCCAACACGCAGAGATGTGGTCAGTTGGTCATTAACTCGAGGATTAAGCCAGCAACAAAAAAAACTTTGATCAATTTCTGCAGAAAGATTAACATGGATTAGATAAATGACTGAATATCTCGTCTACACGGCCATTTTTGTTTTTAAACTTTGTCTCATTATAATAGCGAATAAAGCCAAAATGTTCTTCTAGAATTTCACTTTATAATTCGGATTAGGCTTGAAACTTGACACCTTTTCAGATAGGCCTTATTCATAGTGATATATTGGCCCTTTTTCCTATAATAGTTTTCTAAAAGTGAATTTTCTGAAAGAACAAATGGCCGTTTTTAATACCTGCAAAAGCTAAGGAAATGGAAAAAGCAAAACCCTTTGAAAAGAAAAATGATTAGCTTTTGAAGTCAAACTTTGACTTTGTCATAACACTATCAAAACTGTGTGTTGTTTGTAACGATTGAGAAATTCGTCACTGCATTCCCTAGTGATTTGTTCCTAAAGCTACTCTCAAGGGGATTCTCATGTCACATCAACACCTTGATGATTTCCTCGTGTTGGTAAAAATGAGACATTTATTTTCCTGTATTTTCAAGTACTTTCAAAGCCTTCAACAAACATTTTTTTGAGTTTTCCAAAAATAAGTTTTCCCATATCAGTTCAAAAAACAAAAAAAGCTCTTTTTGTTGTCAAAGACAGTTGAATTTTGATGTTGGGAAAAAATTGAAAGCTTGAAATATCTTGACAAAGCAAGTATCAAAGGTTTCAAGAGTATGAGTGTTTGGTTTGGCAATAAAAAGAATAAGGTGGTCCCTTCTTTCGAGCTTTGTCTCTTCAATGAAAATGTACAAGTCAAATTATACTGGCAAAACAACTTTGAGCAAAATAAAAGTTTGAATGCCTTAAAACATTTTTAAGGCCTTTTCACACCCATACCTAGTTATAATTTATGCATATGGCTGGCAGAAATATCTTGAACTATTTTGCATATTTATTGCCTTTTTTACATGACCAAAAAATAAATTCTGTTTGTTAAAATAATTTTTCGTGAGGAAATTCGATTAAAATTTCAACTGTATCATCATTCTTCAGATATTTAAGACATGTAAAAAATTCAGAATAGTTTTGAAAGAATTCTCAAAATATTTTTATCGGATAAACTGATTTGGATTTGAAGGTCAATTTCCAACAGGTTTTTTAATCTCCAAAGTGCTTTACAAAAAAAAGTAAAAATCCAACATACTTTTAGTGAAAAATTTATGAAACAAATAAATGTAAAGCAATCTCAATAAGATTGTCAATAAAAGGTTTGATAGACAATAGAAAGTTTTTTAAAAAAAACTATCCAAATAATGTTAAAAGTTTTAAGTGCAAGAAAAATTTTAGGTCTTACTTTTTATCAATGTTTTGTTTTAGATTTTCTTACCCTTGTTTCTCAAAATGTAGCTTTCTGAGTCTGTGGAATAAAGAAAATGTTGAATCGTTTATTGAAAATTCCTAAAGGATTCTTTCCAAAGCCTCTTTTTGGGTCTAAGCAATATTTAAACCTCCAAGAGGAAGGCCAGGATCAGTCATGATGAGACACAATTTTGTCATTTTTGTTTGAGAATAATGGGATTCCCCAGCCTTTTTTCTCCCATATTGAACAATCACTTTGAGGCTTTCTATACTTAATGGAAAAATATATTTTATTTTACATCCCTGTTCAAAGTTTGTTTTATAAGCATGTGAGGATCGGATTGAGCTCAGGAAATTAGGTTAAGATGTGCAGTTAATTAAAAGTAAGACAAAATAAACCCCTTTGAAACAGCCTAAAATGTCAACAGCCTTTCCTTTAAATGCTTAGAGGAAGATTTGCGAGGTTCAAGTTGACAAAATTTTACTTATTTTGCAATGTATAGTTTTTGTTTTTTCCATTGTAATCATAAAAAATTTACTGATGTACTTTAGCTCTGATTTGAAGATAGATAATTTGTTCTCAAATAAATTCAAGGGACTTTATCAGAGCTAGATTTAAAAATAAAATGCCACTTAGATCTGGCTAAAGAGAATAAATCTGATCCCATTTTGATGTTAATTTGATCAATCCTCAAATGAACTTAAATTGTTGTGTCTGAAAAAGTTTTCTGATGTGACGTGAGGATCGATCAACTTTTGGCTGATAGATTGAGATCAAGCTAGAGTTGGAGTTGAAAAAAGGATATTATATTTCCCAAAACCTTTTTTTTGTTTTGTTTACACTTTCATTTTTCCCACGTGAAACTGCAACATTGATTGTATTTATAAAGCTTCATAACATATGTGACAGATTCATCATGTTTTTGTTTGCTAAGAGTGAGAAAGAAAAATAGTTTTGAAATACTTAAACGGGGAATATGATGTAAACAAGACTGAGAAGAAAAAAGTTCCCATCCATTGATTTATTGAAAATTCCGAACTAAAAATTTTTGGTTCTCTTATAAAATTAGTAAAATTCATCTTACTGTAAATGTTCCTAATAAAAAGGTGAGTAACAGTATGTAGGATACAAACTGCTTTATTCCTTCAAGTTTACAATTGTAACAATTAGATTGGCCTCCCTAGGACCTAGGTTAAATAGGCCTCTAGAAGACAAGGAGGCCAATCATGAATTATCAGGATTGAAGTAGGGGGATTCATGAATGTAGACGGCACACACGGATCTCAGCCTTTAGATTTAAGTGTTGGTAAAATGTTTTTTGATCACACAACCTTTTACCCACATCTGATTCCCAAGCGCCCCTGATCAGCGCGCTCCTGTCTCACATGTCAATAAAAGGCCTGCGTGCCTTAAGATTAGTACATAATTATTCTCCGTGTGCTTAGACATAAGTCACTCAGAGTAGATAGCTAGAGATAACTTTAAGGATAACCTTTTATATAAATATAATGTGTGTATATTAAATTAACTCAATAAAGTATTATGAGCATATTTGAATACCTCCCCTTTTTGTTATAAGTCAAGTTGGGTCTAGATCTCATGAGAATGGGTTAGTGTTATGATATTTTATGTTGCTTACCTAAACCTTGCAATACGCTAAGCTAATTGCTCAGAATAGTAAGTCTACATGAATGAATGACAAATCAACTAGACAAGTGCCTTGCAAATGGCCCCAACATATTGTACGATGTACTTTGTCAGCAAAAAATTTCATTGAGGAATAAGAAAAAGTAAGGATAAAAAGTAAAAAGGATCATTATTTTAAGTAGTTTTAATCAAGGAAACACAAACAAAAATAAAGATAGACTATTTTCAATGAATTTTAACTCTCTTAGGAAATGAGTTGAAATCATTTCACAAAAGAAGAGAAGTTTGTGAACTACTTGAGGTTGAGAATTGTTTCTCCAAGAATCTACCTGTAATGAAATAAAAAAGTTTTGTTCTTTTCTTACTCTATAGTTGTTCATTCGTACTTGCTTGAATTTTCATAACAAAATCTCTTGCAAAATATATATTCTCCAAACCTAATTATTTTAAAGATTATTTGAAGTTAAGCTTTTTATAAGAAAAACAATCACAAAAGTTATCCTATTTTGAACAAAATTAAGTATTTAGCTATTTGATTTCCGATGATATTTAACAATTGTTTAGTTAATGCGAGAAATTATTTATCCAATAGACGTCTGGCTAAGAATTTTGTCTGAAATATCCGTCTAAACGGACATGGACCATTAGTCTTCATTCAAAAAAATACATTTCAGGGTTGATGGCGAAACAAAATATTCAGTATCTGGATATGCAATCAAAAAAATTACACTCAAAGAAAGGAAAAGAATTCCAAAGAAGATGTTGATAAATGAAAAGAGGGTGTATAGCAGACAAAAAAATTGTAATTTTTTATTCCCTTTAAGGTTTTTTTTCCTGAACATTTTCGCCCTTTAAAGTCCATAATAGCTTGCTTGAAATCTATCACCTTTTGTTTATTTTCTGAACAAAGTCATAAAGAGTTAGTAAAACTCGAATTTGTTCTGACATTAGAAGAAAAGCAAAACAACATAGGCTTTTAATAAGAGGAATGATGGGAAGGGGGACTTGACGACTCTCCAGCTGAAATAACAAACCCCAAAATTCCAGACTGAACATCGAAGCAAGTCTATAAGCATCGACATATTCCATGTTTTACGAAATACCAGAAATTGTAAAACCAGATGGTTGAAAAATTGCTTTATTAAAGCCCTCCATTGATTGATTTAAAAAAAAAATAGATTTTAAAAAGGTCGACTTCTGGAACACTTTTACATTTTTGCCGAGAGAAAATGAAAAAACCTTGTTAATCACAGAGGATCAAACTTGAGGAAATTAGTTTCAGGCTACTAAGAGTGGCGGAACTGGAAACCTTGTATCCAAGATAATGAGAAATGATCTTCCCCTTGACCTACACACTGCTCTTCTCAGAACTCTTGATGCATCAAAAACAAAAACAGGCTTTCAAGTTTCAAGCACTCCACAATAGGATTGTAGATTTATTTGACATTTTAACCTTTGACAACTTAAACGTGAACATTTCTTACAGCTCCGTTTGTATTGCCCTGAAAAAGTGCTTAAATTTTGCGTACATCGCAAAGTAGGGAGAAATATATTTATTCTGTTTACTTGCTGAAGTACCCGGTGCTGCTCTGGTTAATTTGCAACCTGCTGAACATCTTTTGTTTTGTAAACAGTTTTCAAAAATGTTTCCTTCAGCTTTTAGTATATTTTAGGCCGCCCAGGCCCAAGTGGGAGGTGAGGGGGGTCAAACCTGAACCAAAACCTTCCTTGAACAGGTCGGGATGTGTGTGCAAAATTTCATCGAGATCAGTGCAGGCATTTCGATTTCCATGAGCCCTCCACCAACAGACAGACAGACAAACAAACATCTGTACGCCCTTCTTTATATATATATATATATAGAATAGACATAGATAGATAGATGACTTTCAGTACATGATCCAACTGACAATTTGCTGAGGCTGACAACAGTTATAATGATGATAAAGGTTTGAGAATTGTGTGTCTGTAGTGTCCAGTAGCCCCTCAGATAGTTGGGTGGTTTCTCCACTAAGTGAGGCAGCTCTCCAATTGAAAACCCCAGTTTTCCACTCCTAGCACAACCTTATCAGAGTCTTCGAGACCTCTTGGCTATGAGTTATGCGTCTTGTGACCATAGCTTCCCTGACTCTTATTAAGTTTCCATGAAATGTATGAGTCAACTTTAAATATACAGTTACAAACAAAATGACTTTTTTCTAGTGTAAACCAAATATATGAAGAATAGAAAGCTTCTTAATTCCTAAAATATTTTGATTATATGTATTTTAGTTTGTTAACTTGTTTTAATAATATTTTAGTGTAGGAAAATAACTGTATTGAGAAAGAAGTTTTCTTTTCAATATTTATGAGGGCTTTTTCAAATATATTTATTGAGCTTAAATATAATTTCGATAAAAATTTTGCTTTTAATAACTTATTTTCTGAGAGGAGGTTATCTAACCCTCCTAAAAAACTTTGCAAACAAAATATGGTTGGGGAGTTTTTCATCAATATTCTATATAACAAATGTTGTTGGTCAGTCTCTGAAATCAAAATTCAAACTTTTTTGCTCAATCATTAACCAATGTTTTAGTTTTTTTTAGCCAACTATTGAATTGAAATGAAAAGTAGCACTGTAAACTGATGTGAATGTTACTAGTGCTACAACAAATTACTGTATTGGGCACAAAGCAATTTTAGACATTTAAGTTTTTTGTCTCAAGTGCTGAACAACAGGGGTGTTTGACGTGTCGTTAAAATCATTGATTCTCATTTGTCTGTCAATGATCACGCCAACACTTCACTAAAAAAATATGGCAATGCAGAAAGATTTTGGAAGTAGCACTTTTTTATTCATCCATTCCATGTTCTAAAATGAAGACTAGCTAGGGTGTGCATTGCACCAACAATAAAAATAAATTCTAATTAGTGAAAAGGGTAAGTTTGGAATTTTGTTGAGAAGTTTTTGTTTCAAAAGAAAATATAATCTTATCCAGACCTTTTATCTTAATCTGTGAGATTTTGCTTGCCACAAACTTCTGATTTGATCATCCTCTTACAAAGTTATTGTTTAATTTTTCAATGTCTTTTTCATAAATACTTAGGTAAAAATTGTGGAAGTGTTGTTCTGCATCTGCATAAGCCTTATAAAAAGGGAATATCTTGAGGGTTAATCTTCACGATCAATTTGAGATATGAATAATAAACTAAAATAATTACAAAAAAACTTGGCTTCCTCATTATTTACAATGGAGCATTACCTTTCCTTCCTCTTTACAAAAAGTCCCCCTGCAAGCGAGATGCCATCATAATGAGAAAATTAATGAAAGTTTGAAAAATTTATGGAGATTCTTCCTGCTTATCTCTCAAACTAATAGCATTTTGGAGTTAGTCTAGATAGAGGGAGACTGGAGCAGAGGATTTCAAGCTTTGGCTAAATGTTGCTTCCAAGAAGAATGCCAACTACTTGTGCGACAAATATTGAATTCTTTCACTTTTACTTAATCCTAATTAGACCATTCAAACGATCAGCAGCCTTGATCAGCTAATTGATTTTTTTGTGTCCTTCGCTTTCATAATTGGGCCTAATTGACAAGCATGATTAGATTTTATTCTATTCAAAGTAACTTGATTAGTTTTTCTGGCTGGAATAATTTGTTTTTGGTGCTTTTTATCACAACTCAAAGGCCCTAGACTCACTATATTCCTGTTTTTGAGTTGCAAATTAAGAATATTATTATTGATATTTCAGATCAGACAGCTTTTCACACTTTCCGGTTCAATCGGGAGCCCGAAGACAAGATTGTGGTTCGAGGTAGTTCAGTTATCCTGGACTGTTCGGCAGAAACTGGCCCCAACCTTCCACCCCCAACAACCCGTTGGAAAAAGGATGGAGAATTCATTGAGTTTCCGGACTTCAACGATAAAAGGTAACAAAATTTAACTTGAGATTTGAACACTTTAAATAAGTGAACTTAAACAGACATTCGATGCTTGAGGTTTATATTTTTATTTTTCTAAAGACGACCAATTGATGGAAACAGTGAAAGGTATATTACCTACTTAAAATCAAGATTAATGTTTTGTTGTAAATAATTCAGGTTTGAAATGCAACGGAACAGCAATCCTTTTTATGAAAATATTCTTTTTTCAATTTCTTGAATTACAACTCATTTTTCATTTAAATTGTGATTTATTACTTTTGCTCTGTTCAATTTGAGAATTTTTCAACTTTGTTCAATGATGTTCATTCTTTTAATTTTATTTTTTGAAAAATATGTTGAAAGTTATTAAAGGTAGTTTGTAGCTGCTAAACCTTAAATTGAAAAAGAATTTTTAAATGAAATTTCTTTCATTTTGTTTGAAAAATTATGATCACTACTTTCCTATTTTTAAATCTTGTAGCCGAATCATTTTGACGTAAAAACTTTTTTAAAAAGAATTATCATATCTTAATCATAAATGGATCTCTTAATGTTAAGCTAAATTTTCTGTAAGGGCCTCTAGGACATTTTTATTGCATATTATTATCACTTTATTTTATATGCAAAGTAAAATAAAAATGATTATATCAAATTTAAAAACTTTGGTTTGTATTTTTTTAACGTTTTTATTGCTTAAAAATTTTCTTTTAATTACTGAGAATTTAAAAAAAAAATTTAAGTGTTTTTATTATACAGTCTTCAAGGTTTTTCATCTAATGGCGATAACTCTTATTTTCAATTTTACTAATTTGGCACTTTTTATGACTTTCCAATCAAAGGCAATGGCGTTTGTTAAATCTTAATTATCTCAAAACCACTTTTTAACATTGGATTTAATACTTCTAGACGTCTTCTATCCAACGGTTCTTTGTACTTCACCTCGTTCCAGCACAGCCGATCCAACAGACAAGACGAGGGTCTCTATCAATGTGTGGCCACTGTGGAAAAAGTTGGAACATTTGTGTCAAAAACAGCTACTTTAAAAATTGCAGGTGAGACACAAGGGATTGAAAGAGAAAATACTCATACTTCCTCAAATGAAAAAAAGTTCAAGATCGAAAATAAACCCTCACATTGTCTTTCATGCAATCAAAGTCTCTTGTTGAAATCCTTTTCTTTTGTTGTTCTTTCCACCATGTGTAACAATAAAGAAAACTTTCTTCATTTTGTCTTACAATAATCCTTCTTTATTTAATGTTGGATCAACATAGAAATGAGGATGTTTGAGATGATTTTGCTTTTTATTGAAACTATTTTGACCTCTGTCACAAAATGTATGGTTGCTACGTGACTTGGACAAGCACAAACTCTTCCTTATATATACCAGCAAGAAAACAAACTTTTTGACATGAGAAATTCTTTCTCAAACTTTTTCACAAGATGGTTTTGCCTGTGTGAGCCTTTAGTCACTTTGACATTTTCTAAAAAAAGAATTCTCACTTGAAATTTTTGCAGAAGTTTTTCTTCACAAGAGTTCTAGACAATAATAGATCAAAATGGTCAAAAGCTGATTAGTTTATTCCTTGAGCAAGTTATTAAGTTGTGGAACTCTTTCACTTTTATTTATAGCAAAATTGTTAGAACTTTTTCATGAGTTGTCAGGAAATTGTCACAAACCTTCAACATACATATAGTTATCTTATCTGCATGATTATAAAATCAAGGTTGACTTCTGTCATGTGAATAATAATACATATATGAGGAAGTTTTCTGGCATCAATCAATGTCTTTTAATGAACAACAATAACAAAAATAACGAAGAGTTAAAGGTATTCAAAAAATGTGCAAAGATTTGAAATGTAGATATTGTAGAGTGATGAATGATAAAAGTTGACTCAAACGTGAAGAATCTGAGAAAATTTTGAAAAGTCAAAAACTTGATTCTCGTAAATCTCTTTGATTATTTTCTTTGATGCCCCTACTTAATCTCAAAACAAGATTAAAAGAGTGTTATTTGAAAAGATCAACTTTTCACGTTGATTTACTGTTGTAAAAAATCCACCCAAACTAATATGGTGAAAGGAAAAGACATTTCTTTTGTTATCTTTGTAATTTATTAAATTTCTTACTTTGGTCAACAGATTTGTTGTGTAAATTACAACGGAGGCAAAAAATGTGACCCATTTCTTGCTTTTCACAAGGAAGAGTAATATCAGACCTGCAAGGAAAAAACAAAACATTTTTCATCATGTCTTCGAGTAAAAAAACCAGTTATATATTTTCATTTTGAGTTGACTTGGTTCCTCAAGAGCTTCTCCATTTAGCTGACTTTTTTTTACCAAAAGCTTCTTACTTTTGTTGTTGTAAAAACCACTCTCCTAGATTTCTTTGCAAAATACCTCACATTTTTGGGTAAAAATTAATTAGCAAAATTTAATTAGAGCTCAAGATGTTCTTGATAAAAAGATGGTTCAGAAATGTTGTCATGTGTAATAAATGAGCCATTATGATGTCCTTGAATCTTACAACTGGCACATCAAAAGAACAATGCAAGGAAATCACAAAGATTTAGGTTTATACCTAACATAAAAATATTTCATTGGATTCTAAATCTTATCAAATCAACTAAACTTTTTGTTGATTCCACTAAAAAGAAGCAGTCACTGAGAAAAAACACGCTAAAAGCAAGTCTCAAATGAGAATTATGAAAGTGGAAACATCCATTATGACAGGTTGGTAATTGATTGTGAGCTGAATATTTCCTTTGGCCTAATGACCAGAGTGAAACACAAAAAGCACTGACTTTAAAATAAAAGTTATATCTTAAGTAAAGGTTGAAACTTTTTTTAAGGTGTAGAGATTAAATAGAGCAAAATTTGGTAAGAATATTCAAGTCATGTTCTGGAAAAACCCTCTTTGTTTTCAAATTGATGCTGAGCAAAGTATTCACAGTGTTGTTATCCATGTAGATAGAAACTAGAAACAAAAAAGTTTGAAAATAAATTTCAAATCTAATTTTAATGCCATTGCTTAGAGGGGTCTTTCCATCGAAATTCAAGCAGTTATTTCTGATTTTATTTGTAGTCTCTTGCCAATCCCTATACTGATTGGAAATCGGTCCCATAAGAAAACATGGCAGGGAGAACGAGCAAACGGAAAAAAGAGTTTTTTTTTCTATCAAATCAAACTAAAATAAAAATGTTGAGAGAAAAATAAAACTTTCAATGTTATTTCCACTTAATGTTTGAATGCCAAATAGCTTCAAAGTTCACATTTTCCATCATTTTTTGCACTCGTGGAGAATCTTTTTGTTTTGCAAAGCAAAGACCAAACTGGGAAGTTCTTTCACATATTGGAATGACAAGTAAACAAACAGATCGATGAACAAAATGGCTACTGTTCAATCACTCTTTCCTTCTTCATTTGCATATCATTTCCTCCCCCAATATTTTTCATATGGCAAGTAAAGAGATGGTATGATGAATTGCTTTTTTGTGGCAGGAAAAATATCGTCGGTCCCAAAAGACAATTGACCTTCAAATGATAGTTCCTCCTCCGATTTGCATTGAACTTCTCTAAACAGCCTATAAAGTCATTTCTTGTCCCATTAAATCTTTTCATCTCGGTGAG
>Ga0194133_10006451_pt1 | contig 14421 bp, 11 predicted proteins | sample TA2KigOf40mmetaG_FD_155448 | JGI IMG/M metagenome (GOLD analysis project Ga0194133, IMG submission 155448) | Freshwater microbial communities from Lake Tanganyika, Tanzania - TA2015055 Kigoma Offshore 40m | ecosystem: Environmental > Aquatic > Freshwater > Lake | place: Tanzania: Lake...
TTCATTTAAACTTATTTTATCTAACAATACTTGAGAATAATCAATTTTCACATATCAATAGACAATTTCACATGTAAAAGCTTAATTTCTGGGTGTTGAAGCCTCTGTCACATCACTTGGAGTTGTAGACTTCTCTGTTATAATAGGAAGACCACCTTTATCCATTGATTCAGACGTTAGCTTTTTCATTCCTTGTCCTTGTTGCCACTTTGGTTTCTTTATTGGAAGGCTGTTGCTGCTAACAGTAGTGGAAGTAGAAGCCATATCAACACTATTGCCCATTTGTCCAGGTCCTCCTTGCTTTCCATCTGCTGTACCTTGAGCTAGAAGGTAATAAGGAAAATCAATAATAAGTAAGACCTATATTACCATTAAAATTGACATTATTGATTGACTTGCACCTGGTCCAGAATCCAGCTTCATATTAACAAGATCTTCTATAGTTCTAATACGAATTCCTTTTTGCAGCATCACTGCAGTATGAGGTAAATCACCCTCAAACTCAATTTCCTTTAGACCATGGATTTCCAATCCCATAAATGGCATGTTATCACGAGCCAACTCTTTCATTCGAGATTTATTGAGATACTTTTGTACTCGAAGTACATTTAAGGATTGGCTACCAGTATCTTGCTTTTCCTGAAAAATCAACACATTGATTAAAGATGCAAACCTAAATCAGGTTGTGAAATAGTAGCCTTACTTTAAAAAATCTAAATCCTGTTGTTTTTTCAGAATTTGCTGGGCATCCTCCTAGAACTCTCCCCAAATACCTTGACCTGACAACACTTCGAGCTGAGGACCATCCTGTTATCGTAAATGTGATGAACCAAATAAAACACGTCTTGTTTTAAACAAATCTATTTCATTACTGACTCTACAATACATTGCGTCTAGGTCAGAAGGGTTGTAGCACTCTCACCTTCCAAAAGAGGGAACTCAAGGTTAGAGTAATACAACAATAGAAACCCAAAGGATAGAACGGAAACCTAAGCTATCAAGAGATTATTTACGTTACTGTGTTACTAGAGCTTGCAACAGAGGAGGAAAATTTTTCTAGATGTAAGTGAAAATAAAATTGTCAGTTAAAAATCTCTTTTGTAGATAATATACTGATTTATTTAATTGAACAGAAAGGTTTTTTCACTGAAAAGACATTCACTAATACCCAAAATGTGTTTTATAAGCCCATTACTTTTTACAAAGATTATTTCCAATTTTGGTTCATTTTTTTTTAATTACACCTTCACAGTTTTTTATTTTTAATTCTATGTTTTGACATGAATATGTTTATAAGTGGGTGAGTAAATAGCTTTCTAGAGTAAATAGCTTTCTAACTTAAGCCCAAAATGCCTGATTTTAAAAGTAGCCCGACCCGTTACCCAAGGGAAGGTTATATATGTTAATACCAAACAACCACTCTTCCTGGCTTGGTTGCCATTAAAAGATTTAAACCACCACAGATAATTGAACATAAACCGAGGGAGAACTCAAACCTGATCCTGAAAGCCTTGGCGAACTTTCTTCAATCAGTCCAAGTGATCTCATCATATCATCCATTTTATCTGTTACATCTCTCAGCTCATTGTCATCGAATTGAAGTGGAGGCATTCCAGCCTTTATATTTTCAGTAAAACCACCTGAAATTCTCAAGGTATCAAAAAGAGATTTGAGTACATTTATTTTCTTAATTATTTATACACCTGCAACAATGGCTAAGTTTGCTGCTGTTGAGAACTTTTTATCAGTCCTTAAACTTGTATCATGGATCTTCGAGTCTGACTTTTCAATTACAGCCTCTTCACTGGAAGATTCATCATCAGATTCATCCTAGAGATTATAAGTAACTTTGAATTATGTTAAGCCCAAGCTTCTAGAGACTTATAAAGGTTAGTTTTGGAAATCACCATTAAAAAAGCTAAATTGTAAAATAAAACTCAAATCTCTTAAAAACTGACCCAAGATGCATTAAAAAAAGAATATCAAACTGGAATGTAAGGACAGAGAGAAATCCTTATAGGGTATAGTAAGACCTCAATTAAGACTAAAGAGTATCAGGGAAATATATTTGCTGACAAGGGTGTTCAGTGTAAGTTGGTGCCAATAATCAAGAATTAAAAATACTTTACCATCAAATCAACACATGTAAGATGTTCACAGCAACTGGCAAGTATGAGGTAAGGTGATGCAGTTTCAGTGTACAAGGCTGGCTTTCCAAACACAATTTCCTTGCCCAGAATTTTGAAGCTGTAAAGCAACTTTTAAAATGAGTGAGAAAACTTCAAAACTTAAACCAATTAACCTTGGAAAGTGAAGTGGCAAAGTTTGAACACACTCTGCTGTGTCCAAATCCCACACTTTCAGCACAGCATCTTTATCATAAGACAAAACAACTTTTCGTCCTGTGAGGATCTTGACATCGTTTAATCCAAACTTGTGACCAATAAGAATAGACATTGGCCTGAAAATATATAATTCAAGAAATTAATTTTGTCTTGAAATCTATTAGAAAAAACCTACTTCGTAGTAACAACTGGATTCCAGACACGTACAATTTTATCATTTCCTCCAGTCACAACTAGATGAACACCTTTAAAAGTAAGTTGAATCATCAATCTTTGGTAAAAGGCATGTTTTGATTGGAAAAGCAAAGGCAAACCTGGATCATCTTTATAATCAAAACACCTTACACCCCAATCTAGTTTGAAAATGTAGGAATCAAACTTTTGGTTTATTTGTCGAATTACAAGTGAAGCAGTTGGATCCCTGCTTATGGTTATTACTGAAACAAAAGAATCTGCTTCTCATTCATACTTTCTTGCTTTATGAAATTCATTATTACCTGTTTCATTTTTAGCAAGATACTTCAGCCCAAGAACTGCATCTTTGTGTAAATTTGGAAAGTATTGTATTTGAGCATACTCTGAATGCTTTTCCATATCAGGCCTTTTAAATTTCAATCTTTCTTTAAAATCTTTTCAAACTAAACTGAAGCAATAAATTTTACCAGAAAAGACATTGCACGCTATCAACTTCGTCTTTGGCAAAAAGAGAGTTTAATGGCTGAGAGAAATGTACAACACTGAAATCAATCAAACTTTAAAATAAATAGTCATTTTGAAGTATTTGCTTTGAAAGAATCCATCCACCTCAGCCCTCCATCTGCATCTCCAAATAATAGAAGTGATTCTGCATTAGGATCTTCAGATTGAAAGCAATAATCAATACATGTTGGAATACCTTATAATAGATTGAGAAGAATATTAAGTTAAAATGGCAAATTCTACCCTTCAATATTTTCAATACTTCTAAATCCAAAAGCTCTGTATTCCTCATAATGCACTGAAGCTGAAGCATCATAAAAGTGCATGGTTCTCAATGAAGTTGTGTAAATGGCATGTTTTGAATTGTCCATCCATAGGCCATCTGTGACCCAACCAGGGTCAGACTTGGCCACATCATAATCAGCATAAGGATCAGTGTCAATATCAATGTCATACGATCGTTGAAGTCTATTGTAGAAAAGGAATACTTTTATGCAACTTATATTTTCGGTAAATCTATGATGTGCAACCGAGAAGTTTACAAGGGAGTCCGCAAAGGAAGTAAATCAGATACTAACTGTTTATTCAATAGAATCAAACCAATATATATACAATACAAGGAATATTCTAGAAGGAGAATATTCTGGATGAAATAGAAAGTGGGACATAGAAACATGTGACAGGTGAAAAGGCAACAGGTAGTGTTGCCTCAATTAGAAGGTTCTAGAGAACCAAAGGAATGTGGAGCAAGGTGAATGAATAAGGGAAAGTGGAAGGTTTTAGAAGAACCTTTGAACGTAACGAAAATGGGTTGAGGGAAATAAAAGGATAAAAAGATCTGATGAAGCGTATCAGATCAACATATAAATTTACTTTATATTGGCTTTCTCTTTTTCTGAAGGCCAGATACACACATTATCTTACCAATAGTAGTTGGACCAGAGATTTTTAGACTGAGACAGAGCTCAGCTTGTTATGAGATAAAATATTTTGTACCTGAACTTTTCATCGTAGATTCCAACATGACCATATTTTGTCACCACTATATAAACATATGTGGTGCCTGAGGCTACACCAATAATCTTTGAAATGTTCTCTCTCTTAGAATGTTGTGCTGCCCTTAAAGTGTTAAAACTATGGTAACTTGAAACATTATTCTGGTAAATGTCAAGAAAACCCACTTATATTTTCCATCATGTTTAAGGGGTTGTTTTAAAGGTTTGGATGTCTTTTCCTGCATGAGGGTGAGAAAAATGTCAAGAATGTTGCACCACAAAATGTACCCTCGGTTTCCAGAATGGCAATCAATTAATCTTCAAAAAAAATAAAAAAATTGAAATTCAACTTAAGAAAAAGTTTACAATTTTTTTACTTGAAAGCATCAGTGGCACTTTCTGCAACTTTATTTGAGTTCCACAGTGCACAAATTGTTGAGACCCATTCCTCAAGATTCATGCTGAATTTTGGACGACATGTTGGAAAAGTAGAAATACAAGTTTTTATTAATATTTTAGAAGCCATGCATAATTGAAAAAGTACTCTTACTAGGCCCATCTTCGTGTGCAAATGGATTGGTGATTGCCCCATGATGTTTTGGTAACCCGAGTGTACTATTTCGACCTTTGGAGATATTCATGAAATTCGACTCATAAGTTCTTAAAATAATATCCTGAAGTTGACTGTTTTCAAAATAGAAGGCTGTTTATGCCTATTTTCTATATGCTATCACTAATCACTATGCTTCAACTGCTGAAACAATCTGGATCAAATTTTGAAAGGGCCATATTGCCTCAAACTCAATTGCCAATTCCTCAATTCCCCTAACACTAGAGATGGGCCCTGACCAGACCCGGGCATAGTTTTGACCCGCAATAAATAAGAGGTCAACCCGGCTCTGACCCGGGTACTTTTTGACCCAACCCGATGGGATTTTTTTTGACCTGAAGGGCAAAAAATTGAAAAAATTGCTATTTTTATGGGTAATTTTCCAAACCCAAACCAAAGATGGCTGACCCGACCCAAGCAGGATCAAAAATCTTTGATCCGGACCCATCACTACCTAATACTGCCTCATTTTACTTTTTTGTAGGATTGATTTTTAGATTAAAAGTCCATGTCAGTTATATGAAAAACCATTAGACAAATCGATCTGGTATCATTACATAATGGTTGAGTTTAATAAAAACAGTTTGTTTCATAATTATGCATTACCTGAATGATCCTCATCTTCAGGGATAATTACAGAGGAAATCATCGATGCTCCCTCCAAAGAATCCTGAGGGTTTACATTTCTAATGGTGCTTCGAGGTGGAGGAGCCATAATATCTCCACATTCCAAAAAAAAAGGTTTGATTTAGAAAGGAATGGAAGAATTTTTTTTAATCAAAGTGTAATCTTCTTACCTTGTCTTTCTAAGTCTTGGAAACGACTTTGATCTAAGATCTCTTGATGAGGCAAATTCATTTGACCTATTCAATTTAATCAGGATTCTATTAGATGAAAAAGAGTTAGTTATTATTTTAATACCATTAATAAATTTTTGGTGAAGTAGATGAAGTTGAGCTGTTGACAATCTTTGTAGCAAATCAATTGCTGACTTTTTATCCTGCCTGCAACGAAGTCAAATTAGTTGATATAGGAATAAGATTTTTTCTCAACTTACTTGGACATGTGATCGGATTTACCCACTTTTCTCTGCTCTTTTTTGCTTGAGTAGCTTCGATTACTTGGAATCCCAGCATTCTTAATCTTATTTCCATCTCTACTTCCAGCAGGACTTGTAAAAACCTCACTACTGGCATCTGAATTTAAATTTAAGTCATTAAAAATTATTGATGAAATGTTAGAATTAAAATTGTTTTAACCTGAAACACTGCGTTGATGGTCAGGTGGTGAAGATCTTGATGAAGGATTCATTTTTCAGTTTGGTTATATTTAGTTATTTTAGTGATGGTTGATTTAGCTTGTTTTGATGAGAAAGTCTACCGGCTTATAATGTTTGATCAATAAATTTTGCTTTCAACAATTGGAAATAGTCACGAAAATTGTAGTTCATATCAATTCTGATCATTTTTTATTAAATTTCTTGATTATGAAACATTTTCTAGCTATTAAAGTTTGTGAAGTGGTAACCCACTGGCCAGGGGTAAACCCTCACTTATTAAAATGTTATCATGATTTTTCATACTTTAAAGAACTAAACTGAGCCATTCTCTTTCTCAAGGAGCATTTTGAATCATTTCATCCTTCGAAAAATATCTTTTCTGCAAGTCAAAATTTTTTAATGACTTTTTAAATTCATTAAGCAGGAGCTTAAAAAAAAGGTGAAAGAAAAATCATAATCAATTCTTCTAAACCTGAAATATTTTTAAAGATGAGCTGATATATTTATGTGATCTTTTTGGCCATTCGAATTAATGAAAAAAATTTCATTAAGATTTTTTTCATGCTTTAAGGACACACTCCAGAAGCATGATCTGTTCATAGGACAGTTCAAAAACAGAAGTTGTTCACGTGGGAAAAGTGTGAACTTCATACCACAGAAGTAGCTTTCTTTTACCGTCTAAATTGAAAAAAAGCAAGACAAAATTCTAAAACTAATACCATAATTTTGAATGATTTAAAACTATTCATAAGTAAAATGCAAGGTCCAATATACAAAGATTGGTTTCATATGGGATATGTATACGTTAGGTTACCATGCCGATTTGTCTAATGATCTTTCGTATAACGGACATTTTGCCTACCATGGTTTGCCTAAAAGTCCATTCGCCTACTGCCAGTTTGCCTAATGACTGTTCGCCTTATAATTGCTAACCTATATTGAATCAACCAACCCTGCAGGGCATGAGGAGAACATGCTTTGGGAAGGTTGGTTGGGTCTTGTTAGGTTAGGTTAGGTTAGGTTTGGTTAGGTTAGGTTAGGTTAGGTTAGGTAAGCAATGAACAGTCCTTAGGCGAACCGTTGTGGGCAAACTGGCAGTAGGCAAACAGTCATAGTAGGCAAACCGTCAGAGGCAAAATGACATTGTACGAACCGTCATTAGGCGAATCAATGTTTTCACGTATGTTAGCACAGTCGATGGAGAAATAAATGATACAAATACAAAATACAAAAAACCTCAAGCAAATATATTTTTAAAGACTAATTGCACTTGTCATAATAAGGGTTCAAAAATGCTCTGATAGGGCATATTTAAATATGTATTTTTAACTCTAAAAAATTCAATTGTGTGTTTTGTCTTAATACCAATAACAAGGGAATGTCAATGCCAAGATTGGCCGGAAAGGGGCTTGGGTGCAGTTATCAAGTCTACTTAGAAGAACACTTGTTAAGGTCTTTTCCTTTATTTACTGTCACTCTTGAAACAGCAAACAACACAAGATGCTTAGGAATTGTTGCTAAATTTGTCAGTCATAATTCTTTGAAAGATTATTTGTAAAAGTTTGAAGCAATTAAGGGTAGCTTTGGAAAAATAAGATCATGAATTTTGGAACCTTATCTGGCTGGCTGCTAGGTCACCTATTTTTTCATTGCAGCAACCCATCTACCTACCTAATTATCTGCAAATGCTAAAAAACTTAATTAGACATATGAACAATATTTTTTTGGGGAAATTCGAGATATATGCAAAATTAATCATGAAATATGCCATAATCTTATCAGGGAATTAGTCTAGTGTTTCAAAATATTTTTCAGGGGAGGAAAAAAGACTTATTTTAACAAAGCAAGAAACTGATTTTTTTGCTTTCTATATTTAAAGCCTTTGCTAAAAAAGTATTTGCTGTCAAGGCTAACGATGCAAAAAAGTAAACTTGGTTTTTTATCTCCATGGAAAAAATGGAAAGCCTTGGGTTACTTTTATTTCGACAAAAAAGCCTTAGTGACAAAGCAAACTTGACTTATTTTTCACCTCCTGGTTGGATTTTGGTAGCATATCTGGCAAATTTCAATTCTTTAGATTTTAAAGTTTCAATAGTAATAGTCATTTTGAACAGCCAAAAACTTTAGAATTATTGATTTTTTATTTCTTAAAACCATCAAGATTCATTATTGTATGATAATTTTAATTTTGACTCGCCCCATTGTTTCATTGGCTCAAAAAATCTTGCCTGTCCGAATTTCTTTGTGCATGAATAGTTCTATTCACATTCACATTCAAATCTGCTGCTCTCTTCTGCTGCTGCTGTTAAGGAGAAAGCTCTTTCTCCTTAAAGGGTATAGAGAACAGAAATTCTTCTCCCCTTATCACTAGGTTACCTCTGTTGCTGCTGCTGCCTTCTACACACACTGAACTTTTCCGTGTTTTTATTTGGTTGGAGTGGAAAATGATTCCAATAGTCATTGCCATTGGGATTGTCTCAGTGGTTGGATATCTCCTATTTTTCAAGTCACCACATCAAAGTGATTGCCTCAACGGAGAAAGTCAAACCTCTTTGCCCGACATAGGTGAATTAATCTCCCAAATTATTCAAAGTACAATCAACAAATTTTTCAAAAATTTACTTTGATTTTATAAATTATAAAATATCTATAAAGATAAGATCCTTTTAACAAAAACTTATATAACTACATATTTTTAACTCATATCCAACTAGATCAATCATTAATTTAATGTTTGAGAATGAAATGGTTTAAAAGATTTTTGAAAATTTTGATGTTGTAGATTTTGAAGTACAATTTTTTCATCCACTTCATTTTTCACATGATTAATTTACTTTTAAAAATCACAATACCTAAAATTAAATACATAATAGGTTGTACATAATTGTTTAATGTTATTCAACAAGTATAGTTTGTGAACCACAGACCAAAAAAAGGATTTGTTCCAAATTATGGAATCCTTCAGCCCACAGAAGTTTGAACCTAAATAGGGAGCCTTTAATCAAGGATTATTGGCAATTGCAAGAGGCTTTAATTGCACTCAAAAATGAATTTTTTTTATAAAGGCCTTGAATAGGAAGTTTTTTCCCAAATCCCAAAATCAATATAGGGTCTAGGTTGGCTCTTGGAGTCCTTGGGCTAAGATATATATTTATAAAAGATTTTAATTTCCTTGATCTTTCTTTATCACACAACTGCTAATTTTTTGTTTTGTAAAACATTTTCTCATTTGATTAATCTTGTCGATAATTGGAAATTGAGTGGCTAATCATCAACCTCCTCTTCAGACCAGGATCATTTATCTTCAGATGGAAAAGATGTGATTTCATGCAACGATTCAGAGGAAACAACTTTCCAAGAGGAATCTTCACTAACACAGAATGAAATCACACAAAATGAATCGAATTTATTGAGTTCAGATCAAAATCCAGAAGTTATTGATTTTCCCAAGTCCAGGGTAACTTTTGCATTGGGAACTGACGAAGAAGATTTGAAAAGTAGTCCAGAGCAAGACCCTGGACCACCTCCAGATCTTGTTGTCAGAGCAATGAGCCGGGAATCTACCAGTTCAGACAAGATTTCTCCAATGGCAACATTACACGAAGACACTGAAACTGGCAGAACTGTTGAAGCAATCACTAACACAGAAAGAAGATCAAGCCTTATACGTCAAAACACAATGTATGAATGCGCAGATGTCGTGACATTTGTCAGCAAAATGAATGTTTGCTTTGGAATTTTCAAGAATCCGTCTGACCACATGACCCACTTTTATAGTAGAAGAATCAAAGGTAATTGAGTTGATTTTTTAGCTATTTAACAAATGATAAAACACAAATAACAAAGTTCAGGGAAGATATTTCCCAAGATTAGAAAATAGAATCCTTACAAAGTTGAAATGTTCATTGCATTGGCTTCACTCACCCTAAGTTTCTGAGCAAAAACAAATTGAAAGTTTATGAAATCTTAACAGCACTTCAACCTCACGTAGTTTTTTTTATTTTGGCAGGTTTTTTTTAATTTATTCCCTTATCGTTATTGTCATGACAAATCCAAAAGCCATCATAGAATGTGCGTGTCATACATGCAAAAGCTCATTAGTGCAAATCTATATTGACTTGAGGTTTGGAATCTTGTTGCTAATAGTAAAAAATCAATCACCCACTTTGATTGGTTTCTATGTAAATTTACATGTTTGAATTAAAGATTTATTCTGCATTTTTCTTTAAATCTTTGTGATGTATAATAATTCAATTTTCTCAAAAGTCATCCCAAACTGGGTGCAAAATAATACTGTTCTTTGATTTCAAATAGAATCTTGATTTGCCTTTTAATCACCTGTTGTGAAATTAAGGTCCTTTTTTCTTAGAAAAGATATTTTTAAGAGAAATTATAAACACGGAAATTCTTTTTTGATTAGGCAAATATACCATTTATAAGGTGTATCTAAGGACAATTTTTGGCTGAGATTTTGTCCTTTTTGCAACTCAGGTTCAAAGGTCTGTGCAGGGTATGATCCACTGATAATTCAAACATCCCTCCTACATCAATATCTTGAAAATAGACAAATAAATTCAAATATGTAAGGGAGTTTTTCATTTTTGATCTTAAATGTAAGCTCAGCCTAGGATCACCTGATCTTAGATGTAATTTTAAGCTCAGGATCCCCTTGGCCTTGTGTGATTATTCAGACTGGAGTAAGTGTATGCTTATCTTATATTCAAAAACATTTTAATGCTTAAGGGCCAAAAGGGAACAAATTTCATGCTTTTATTATTTATGACTATCTGTCTTACATCCTTCTAGGAGCTAGCTAGTTTCTCAACATATGAAGGCAAAAACAGACACAGGAAGATTCTTTGATGAAAGAGAAGATATAAATAGTATTTATTTTCCAGGATCAAGTGAAAATGACACTTCTCTGGAGCTAAGGAATATTGCAGCTAGTTTAAGAGTTTGGGGAAAACAATGGGAGAGAATTCACAACATAAAATATTCCCTGAAAAATTCTGATGCATTTCTGAACAATTCCAAAGAGAGGAACCAGTAAGTTAAAATTTTATTTTGATGGTGGATATGTTTCAATCCTGCTTTGTTGATAAAGCATAAAGTTTTTTAGATTTACTGCCTAATTTAAAGTATAGCCAAAAAGGTGTCTAAGATTAATTTGGTTGCATCTGATCTGAGGACTGACATTTTATTGGTTTGTTGACAAGGTCCTTCTCACTCACTTGCCAATACCAATTAATCAATCTATTAGTTTCCAATCGATTTTGCTTGGTTTCGTGCTAAAGGAAAAAAATAATCTTTTCACAGGCTTGAGTACCAATTCGAAGATTGCCAAAATAAATTTGGATGCAAGATCACATTGCAGGTAACATAAAATGACACTGTTTGATGAAAGATGATAATAATAATGACAATTTTGTAATTTGAACCTTGATTGACCTCAATGTTGCTCATAGCCCAAAAGTTATGCTAACTAAATACAAATCCAGAGATCAGGGTTCACTACCATGTAAAGGGCAAACTTTTAAAATCTTTGGTCTAAGATAATCATCTCGGAATAATGGATATCTTTTTGAGAAATTTTTGGTAGGCTTTCAATCCTTGCAATTATAAGTAAAAGCCCTAGAGAGACTGATGTGTTTATTTAAATGCAGGCATGCAATATCTAGGATCTTTTGTAAACAGAGCACAATTCTCATTCTAATATCAATAATGATAAATTCTGTGATGGGCTAGACTCAGGGGATGAATCACCTATATTGATCATCACTATCAGCCTCTGCTAGATTTTTTCCTGTTTGAGGGAGCCTTATTGATCTTTTTGTGCAATCTGAGTTTAGGGATCAAATGAAGCTACAACCCCCATATCTTAAGTCAGTTAGATCTGTCAAGTATATTGAAGGAGCAAAGAATCCCTTATGATAGTTCAATCTCAATAGAGGCCAATAGTGCACCCTTTTAATGAGTTTCTTGGCACAATATTCAAATTTGTGTGAACTAATTTTGATACTATTCATTACAAAAGAGGAGAAAACATCTCCACATCATAAAAAGTTTTTTGCTATTAAGTTCACATTTCAACGGTTGCAACATTATTTTTGTCATCTTCTTAGGATTTCAAACTTCTCAGCGCTCAAGATCGAAATGTCTTCAGTGATTTGTTAGATAAAATCCAAAACAGCTGCATTTCAGAAGATGACACTGAGTACTTTAGGCTGAAAGATGATTCCGGACTCCTGAACAACACCTACTTTGACTTGTAAAAACATAAACCATGTCACAAAATTAACCAAGGGATGAAAAGTAAGAGGCCATTTTGGGGTTTAGATTATTAGTTATATGGAAAAATTGAATGCAATTGTATATACCCATTTGCCATTAACAAGTCAATTCTGCTTTAATCAAAACTGACCTGGAATAGCAGTCTTATTGCTTTACATGAAGTACTTCAGATTGCGCCAAGTAAAAGGTGCTAAAAGAATTTATCTGTTTTTTGTGCAACAAAGTTGATGTCAGCTTTAACTAAAAATAAATGTATTTTAAATACTGTTATAATATTATCTTTTTTCAAAAAGGACAACATTTGGGGACTTATCTAGTTGTACTAAGTCTAGACATACCAAATCAAGATTTTTGTAAAATGATTCACTGAAAGCTGAGTTATTTCAACAGACTTTTGATTTATTTAATATTGAAGTTAATAAAATGGTAATATTGATGAATTTGTCTAAATATTTGCATCTTTTTTGATCTAGTTTTTCAAAATTGAAAGCCTGGTAAATTTTTAAATATGAGCCCATGGTTATAGCTTCCAAGTATTGTCACTTATTGGGTTACCCAGGCCCAGAAGCTAATTAAGGACATCAAAGTCATCCTTACTGGGCTGAGAACCTTTTTTTGTAACACCTAAGTTCGGTATGGATTATTGTAAAGAAGAGTCCCACATTTAAGGTGTGAAACAAAATAACCCGCATCCACAACTCCAACTCCAAACACATTGAGCATCATATAAACACATATTCGTCTAAAAACAAAATACATTTTAAAAATTGATGTCTTTACTACAGAAATCAACTCTTTGGTTGGATTTTTCTATTGGATAATCAAAAAAGATTTTTATCAATTTAATTAATGAATGAACTTTATTCAAACAAAGAGTCTTCATTACTTCATTTTTTTAAAAATAGCCAATACAAAATTATTTCATGAATTCTTTTGCTAAATTCTTTGATTATTGAACTAAAAGTTATTCATACAGGGAAGATGTAAAAATGAAAGATGGTGGCTTCAAAGTGGCTAGGCTACTTTTTCTGCTCTCTTCCACTGCTTTCCATTTTATGTAACTATATAAGAAAGCTCTTCCCACACTCACAAAACTGGCTTCAGCATACAAGGCCTTCAAAAGTTGGCCTTGGCAGTCGATAGAGCCGTTGAGAGTGGCCTTCAAAACATACCAGATGAGAATGAACAAAAAAATCTGCTTAGTGTTGCAGAGAACTTGCTCTTCAAAGGAAATTTTTTTGTTTAATTTATAAATCTTGATTTGAAATTCCAAAAACCAAAGTGTTGCTACTTTAAGGTATACATTTTTTTACTTTTTCAAATAAATTTTCTTTACAATAATCTTCTTTAAAAGCATCAGCTTGCTTGTATCTTGATAGAAATCTGGTACAATTTTTATGCTGAAAGAAACTTATTTTTTTCTAGATTTAGGCTTGTCAGCCTCTACAAGGTGGAGAATGCCAGAGCAAAGCAATGATTATAGAGTAGTGGTTTTCGGTGGTGGTGGAGTTGGTAAAACCAGTCTGGTTCTTAGGTTTATTCATGGCACATTTAGAGATACCTACATTCCAACCATTGAAGACACCTACAGAAAGGTAATTATTAAATGGAAGATTAAGAAACTTAAAACTATATGCTAATATTGCAAAGGATAATAAACCATTGGGGTTGCCAGCTGGCACAGCATCTTTAAAAACTGACCGAGTATGAGATCTAATGTTTGTGGCCTCAATTTCATGTATATATGAAAGAAATTTTTCACCTACTCAGATTGCATAAAAAGATCACAAAGCCACCCTTAGCCAGAAAAACTGAAAAAATACCTATTCCTCCAGTAACTCTTGAAAAATGTTTTATACTTGTAAGAAATAAAAAGAGTCAATACTGCATAGGGAACTATAAATATAACACTTTTTTAAAAATTGCTAGATTTGATCCAAAATGCTTAAAAAGTTTTTATGGTTTTAGGTGACCCTAAAACTCCAAACTGTTCTGTTGCCAATTTTTTCCTTAGTACATTTCATATTATGGTACTTTTTTTGGAGAAATCATATTTTTCATTTGGGTATACCCCTTTGATGTCCTTTTGAATATGTGATAAAGGTTTTACCTTCACCTGGCATCAAATAATAATCTGATCCAGTTGGATCCTCTCATTGAAAATATTGGGTAGTATATAATTTAAACTTACCTTAGATATGA
>Ga0194133_10006453_pt1 | contig 14418 bp, 8 predicted proteins | sample TA2KigOf40mmetaG_FD_155448 | JGI IMG/M metagenome (GOLD analysis project Ga0194133, IMG submission 155448) | Freshwater microbial communities from Lake Tanganyika, Tanzania - TA2015055 Kigoma Offshore 40m | ecosystem: Environmental > Aquatic > Freshwater > Lake | place: Tanzania: Lake Tanganyika...
CATTATAAATTTTAGTTAAGATTTTGTGGAAAAAAAGATTTTGCATTTTTACAGCAATCTTAAATATTTTCCTCGATAAAATATTTAAATCTAAAATGTCGTTTGTGTTGTCGAAGAAAGAGAAAAAAGTGACATTTTTTTACGTATGTAAAAGTTGCAAATCATGACCAGCGAGAGGAAAATTGGACAGTAAATCAAAATTTGAAAAAATGTCTGAAACTCTGAAATAGCTGTCTTGTTTTGAAGATTTTTGAAGTTGGCTAAAATACCATTCATACATTTTTTGTTTCAAAACAATCTGTTATGTACAAGATTGTTCACTTTAGCAAAAATTTCGTACTTTGAAGGTACAATATAAAGCAAACAAAACTTTGCTTAATAGTATAAAATTAAACCTTTCCAGTATAAAAAATATCACCAGTCACATCATGGTAAATCCTGGTGAAAATGGTGAGATGGTTTGCATCGTCGATTCAAACCCTTTCAATGCCGCTACAGTTCAATGGACAAGGTGAAGAATTTCTTCTTCTTCTTCTTCTACATAAGTTTACAGAATGTATGATTTATTACTTCAACAGAGAGGGTTTTGACATTGAAAAACGAACTAACAAGACCGTGGAAGGGAACTCTGTCTACTTCACCGTGAAGAACGTCAGTGGAGACGACGCCGGAGAGTTTTTCTGCGTCGCCAACAACGGAATCGGTATGGAAGTGAAGAACTCGAGCTTTCTTCTAGTCAGGCGTAAGTTTTGCATTTTATAAATATTTTTTCATTTTCTTGAAGGGCAAGTTTATAATGAGCTTACTGAGTACTTTTATTGGACTCACAATTTCCTAGATAAATCATTTTCCAAAAAGGTTTCACATTTTCATCGACAGTCTTTCTTAAACAGAACTCTGAAGATTTCCTTATTTGAATATGCTTTTGTTTAGATAAGCCAAAAATTGATACTGCCCCATCGATTGCAAAGTCTGCATCTGACAAAGGAAATACAGGTGTCCTGATTTGCAAAGCAAGAGGAGCCCCAAACGTTTCATTTTCTTGGAGCAGAAGAGGATTTGTAATCGATGTTGAAAAATCTGAAGGGAAATACGAAATCGTTTCCGAATCTTTAGACAGGTGAGATTTCTGGAAAAACTCTTTCAGTGGTTTCTAACTCCATTTGATTCAAGCTCTAAGTGCAAAACTTTTTCCAACGTGAAAAGGAAAACTTGTTTTGAAGTAATTCCAACTGCCTTGAGCAATTTTCCTTAACGTAAAAGCAAACATCTCAATGAGAAAGATTTTCAGCCTAGACAACAAGTTCTTTATTTCTTTCAGACTGACTTGGCAATCAACATTGTCTGTCAAGAACGTGACCTCAGCCGATTACGGGTCATACGACTGCATTGCACAAAATGAAATGGGACTGGTAAGTAGTTGTCTACAAGGTTGAGTTGCACAATCACCACTTGATTAGGTTTCATTCATCAACATAATGATGAGTTTCTAGTAGACAATAGTAAGAAACACCCAAATTGGCTTCCAATTGTCACTTATTTTAGATGCTAAAAATCTCTCAAAAAAAGCCATGAAATTAAAGAAAAAATTTCAAATTTTCAGGAACGGTATGCTATCTATTTGAATGTTACTAGCCGTCCGGATCCTCCAGCTTATTTGAGGTTTTTATTTCAAATTGCCTAAAGAAAACATCAAAAAGTTTAACTGATTATTCATGTCTGATTTGTTAGGATTCTGAACATAACATACAACTCTGTTCACTTATCTTGGACACCTGGATTTGATGGAGGTTATCAGCAATCCTTCAAAATAAGGTGAACAACATTATAAAGTATAATCTTCAAAAATAAATTCTAAATTTGTTTCATATTTTAAGGTATCGCAAAGATGATGCAATCAACTATAATTATGTCGACGTCACCCCTCAAGGGACAGATTCTTTTGAGGTACAAGATTTGAAAGTGGGTACAAAGTACACTTTCTCCATAATGGCCTTTAACATCATCGGGTCATCCGACTTCACACCTGATATTGGCAAAGTTGAAACAAAGAGTATGACTTTTAAACTATTTATTTTATACTATTACAACATAAAAAATCCATTTTTAAACTTATTATATCCTAATGGGAAAGGTCAATTAGATCAACTTTTTGTAGTTTTCTTCAAAGACTTGCATCTTATCCAGAGCTCCCCATGATCTTAAACCATACCTATTAAGAAATGCAAAAAGATACTTATTATCTGTTGGCGACAAAAGAATTCGTCTTTTCCTTGAACCAATTGCTTACTTTCCCATCTTTGACGTGCTGTAAGACAAGCCCCTTTCCAAATGGTTTTTGTGCGTTTTCCTTTCAGTTATTATTTTTTGGTATAATATTAGCAAAAAGTGTAAATCAATAATTATAAAAATGAAGGTTCTCGTGTTCTTATCAAACTGCGTATATAGAAAGACGTATGTTCTTGAAAATCTGGCTGGAAGAAACTAAGTGTTGATTTCTTACTGGCTTAAACTTAATGCTCACTAAATGGCTTCCGAGGAAGTTGGTTGCTCTTGAAATTACCTAAGAATATCAAGACCAAAAAGAGCTTTTCTTCCACTTAAACAAAAAATACCACCAACAATGAGTAATACTAAAATGTAAGGACTCTTACACCTAAATGGTAATTTTATGCCCCTCATACCTCCTCTTTCTGACTAAACAAAAATCTTGAAAATTGTAATTGCAAATTTTCACTCTGAAAAGGAGGGAAAAAGTTTAGACAAGCAAGTGCCTGAAAGTGATTACTTTTGGCTTAGTTTGAACCCAAAGGGACTTGTCTTATGCATGTGATTTCTTCATAAAAGGAAATTTCAAAAAGTGCTATAGATTTTGTATTTTCGGTTATGGCTCACTCAACCTTTTTTTTAACTAATCTTTTCAAATAAAAACTTTTCCTGCTAACCCAATCTCGATTAGGTCCACTACCGTTAGAATCTGACAACGTTGAGGGTCGTTTATCAAGAGGAATAATTGTGACCATCACCTTGGTAGCTGCCCTCCTTCTCATTCTCAACATAGTCTTAATTTCGTGCTATGTTAAGAAAAGAAAGTCTTCTCGAAAGCTGATAAATGGTAAGAAGATGTCATTTTAATTTGCTTTTTTTTTGCTTGCACATCAAGGTTATTTTGCCACCTCTTCACCGTCCAAACGAAACGTTGAGTCTGAAATGTCACTTGTCGTGATTTTAAGTGTGACAACCGCCACTACCCTGTCTTTACTCATCGTAGTTGTCCTCCTGACTTGCGTGTGGAAGCACAGGACAGGTTCTAAGACCTGTCTTGGGCTTCAGCAAGGAGGTGGCATTTACTGCACATGTTTTTCAATGAACAAAGATGAAAATGCCCAATCCGGGTCGACCTCGACCTCTGAGGGTAAGCCAATGCACACCAAACACTATCCTGACGAAAAATCGTCTTCTTAGTAGATTTAGTCACTTTTTTAACCCAACCAACGCTCAATGGACTAAAAATTAGTTTTAAAAGCTGAAAATGAACATTGGTTAGACTTTAGAGAAGAATTTTGGTGTTGGTTGAGAAAAAAAAGGATGACAAAAATTTCTCTTCTTTGGTGGTGGTGGAAAAAAATCACTTCTGTTCACAAAAACTACATTAGATTTTCTTTACAGATACATCTAAATTAGATGATTAACTTCAGATTCAAAATTTGTCATTATAAAAATGTCTTTATAGAATCTTACTTATTTTTAAACAATTGAGTGAGATGATATAAATAACTTTCTTTTCATTAGATTCAATCTATTCCTGATTGTTTCCTACGTTCTAAAAAAGATTGATTGACTCAGATTTTTTCCTGCGATGCGAAAAAAAAAGATTGCAGCAAAATCCCTTGTTGTTGTGGAAGTGTGAATGAAAAAACAATCAATCCTTTTTATTTGAAAGCATTAGCTAGCTGCTGATCATTTGCCTGAATGGATATTGTTACAACTTTCATGTAAATGTTTCGTGTTGCCAAATCAGGATCGTCTTCCTCTGATAATTGTAATGACTCTCACTTTCATTCTTTTTCTTTGTAAAGCCAAGGTCTTTACAATACTACTTTCGATGACGCCAAGATGCGTGATACTAAATATCAGATACTTAACAAACCTACTTGTGTTTCACTATTCCCCTATATCTAGCTTCATTTTTGATAAGAGAACTCTCCTATGTTCATTGTATATATCCTTAAAAGGAAGAAAAGGTTTCTACCTAGTGGGGAAAAAACAAAAGCATTTATATCCAGAGAGAGATTCATGTTGTAAGAAATTGCCCGTTTAATCCTTTCCTAATGACAGTTGGACACTGATTCTTATCGCGGTCTCAAATGACGCCTTTGCAATGGAACTTTTTTTTCAGTCCACTACAGAATGGTTTATGTACAGCTGAGAGTTTCTTATTTCTTGTCAGACCTAATGAATTTTTCTTACCTTTTTTCATTTTTTTTGGTTCAGTTTGAAACTAAAAAGAAGAAAAAAAAAGAAAACCTGGCGGTGGAAGAAGTGGTGTTTGCGATAAATGAGCCACCATTTCGTTAAATGGGAAAGAGCCTCGTGGCTGCTATGCAAGAAAACTTTTTCTACTTCGGTGGCCGCCATGTTCAAGCAAATCACCGAAATCATCCTTGAAACTTTAACTGTCAAAGTATTAATGATTTTAGGTTGATTTATGAGTGGACGGTGTGTCTAGGTGTAAAACATTGGAGGGATGAAAGTGGCATTTGACAAAATATATGGCGATATACTTACTTTTTTTCTACCGACAAACCTTCGTATATTTCCATTGATTTTGGTTTCTTTATTTCTTCCCTCTTGTAACTGCAGAAAAGGTAGAAAAAATTCGAAGAAAAAAGTTTTCAAGCGTTCAATCGATCACTTATACGTGTACCATTAATCTTGTAAACAACAACCTTCTTCCGCACCAACTCTTAGTTTGAGGAAATGCATTCAACCAGCTTTTTTAAGACAACAAAGTTTCAATTTTGTTACCATTGTTTAACACTAATTGCAACATTCATCATGATTGGTGAAAAGTTGAAATTATATCTTTGAAAATTTGAAAGCTGATCAAATTCAACTTGCCTAGAGTCTCCATGTTCAAAGGTCAACATAAAAGTTTTGAAATAAAAACATTCAATTTCAACTAAAAATTTGATCAAAAGAGTTGTAGGAAACTTTTGATTCTTGAGAAAGGCCACAAGAAATAAAGTTTACGAACAGGAAATACTTACAAATATTTGAGGGTAATTACTTGAGGTAAAGTCAAACAAAAGTAGTAAAAATTTTTTGAAAAAAAGTAATTTGCCTTAAGAAAGGCAGCAGAGATTTGTAATTTTCGTACAAACCGAAGAGCTGCTGCTTTTTAAGCAAAGGAAATGATATTTTGTCAGAGAAAAAAGTTTTTGAAAACTTTTACAAAGCTTTGCCTGATGTTTTTTTTTATGAAAAGTGAGGCTTTTCTGGGCCTGCACTAAGAAAATAGCTTTTTATCTTGTGCCTTAATACGAGTAAAAACTCCACTCAGAAGAGTAAAATAGACTGTTAAAAGTATATCTTTCTAGTTAACTAAAAACTTCTCCAATTTTTACATCTGTGGTTTGACAAACAAAACAAAAGGTTTTTTCTTTCCTCCTGCTTCAAAAGTAATTTGAAAAATATCTTCAAAACAAAAAAAAAGGCGCCCAATGACTTACTTTTCAGACGGTGGTGGAGAAAAATTAGTTTTAGTTGATTTTCTTTTGAGTAACTAAATATTTCCAATTCTGATATAATTTCAATTGTTTAGGTGGCAGTTCGTCTGCAAGCACCAAGTCAGCTACAATCGAGATGTACGTTGGCAGTTCATATAATGACACAATGTCAGGCGAGACAATGAGTTCAGTGTCAGAAAAAAGCAGCAGTTACATGTCATCAAATCATCACCATGGTCATCATAACCACAACCACCATCACACACATCACCATCATCCTCAACAACATTTTCCACATCCACGTGATGATGAGGATGACGAAGACGACGATGACTTCGAGGTTGTTATTCCATGAAATTTTTGTATCTATTTTCATACAAAACTGACCCATCTTGTTAGAAAACTGGGGTTCAAAATACTGAGGTGGCCTTTTAAACAGAACCCTGAATTACTTTGATTAATTGTGGCCAAAAAATTTAGGTTGTTATTTAGTAACTTTGAAAAAACTCACTGAGTGTAAAGAAAACTGTTTGGCCCACTAAGAAGTATAATTGGTATTAAATTTCAAACAAATTTAGACTATCACAGGAGGAAAATTGAGGGGTCTGAGTTTTTTTAATTGATTGACAGCTTTTTGTAATGAAACTGATTTTTCTACATCAGAGCTGCGTTCATGTCACTGAAAGTTATATCTCTCAGTCACTTGATTGTATTTGATAATTACAAATTAAGGACTAAGGATAATTTTTTATTAATTTTCTACATAACAATAAATCTGACTGAGATTATCGTCATCTGGAAATAATTAATTAAGCAAATCCATGGGTCTAAGATTATGCCCAATTTGTTGCTTTGACCATCAGGCCACAGTGACCCCTGTTGTATGACCAATAAAGTGTGGTTGGATACAGTGTGACTTAGGGGCATTATTTGAAGGTTTGAAGGATTTAGGAGTTTGCTTTATTTTGTTTTTGTGTTAGCTGTGGTGAGGATAAGGAGACTGAAGGTCGCTGTGGCCTAACAGTTAGGGCATTTGATTGAGAACTGAGAGACTGGGTTCAATCCCCCGTCTGGGCACAATCTTTGACCCTTGGATTTGCACTAATTTATCATTTCCAGCAGATGATTATCTCTGTCAGGATTGATTGTTGTGCTGAAGCTTGATAAATGATTAATTGTTTCTTAAATTTGACTCATAATGATCAAATACAATCAACTGACTGTGAGATTCAACTTTCAATGAGAGGAATTCATTGTTGTTAAGTCAACACCTCTATGTGTTAAAATAATCAGTTCCTTAACAAAAAGCTGTCAATTATCTCAGCATGAAAAAAGGGAAACTTGTGAACACTTTTTGAATTTTTAGGAGGATGAAGATTTGACATCGAATCGATTGGGTGGTGCTGCAACCCACCTTGTCGACCATAGTCATATTTACGGTGTTCGGGATCCTTTGGCAACAACCTCTTATGCCACAATGCCAAGAAAGCCAGCCAACGGGGTGACGACAACAATTGTTAACAATAGCGCCACTTATCGTAGAGGCCATCAACACTATGTAGAAGAAAGGCGAAGACAAGCATATATTCAGTCTTTAGGTAACAATTATGAAATTCTGGAAACTTACCTATTTCCAACACTCAATATTTTATATTCACTATAATTAATCTTCTCACTCGTTTTTTCTCCTTCCTTTATTTTCTTCTTTAAATGCATACTTGGATACAAATTTAACAACAGATCTTCAATCCCAGTCAAAAAATGAACCCGGATTGGTTTGGTTATGACCGCATTAATCGAGATTCTTTTGATACTTACTTTTTCATAAATGACATGCTTTCAACTTCTGAGAAAATACGGTAAGAGGTGGGAACAACTTTTCATTGTTATACAATATCAAAGAAGTGCAAATATTTTTTTCGGTCACTGGACCATAAAAAGTATTGGGTGCATAAAATATTAATGAAAATCCAGAGCAAAATACACTCCTGCAAAGTCAATGCTGGATCAAGATCAATAATAATGTTCCTGCCATAGATCTGGGATTTTGTCTGTGGTCACAGCAGACTACCCTGACCCTCAACTAGGCCTTGGTTCTCAGTCCTTTAACCTCTCAAAGGCATCTTAATCAACAGCTTAATTCTTTATTTACAGATAAGGAAATCAATGTTCCCCCATTGTCTTCAAGCGATCTCGCTTATCCTTCTAAATCAGTCTTCCACGGTCAAAACCAACAAAACTATGCCGAGAGAAACTTCACCGAATACAAGGGGCTCTACGTTGCCCCGGCCGACATCCAAGACTATGACAAGTCAAAGACACCACCAAGACCCCCACTTCCTTCTTCGAACTTATTCAGGTCTGCTTCCATCACTGGTACAGCTGCAGTGACAACCGTTGTCTACCCGGAAACCCTCGGACACCTCGTTTAAATTCTAAATCCAGTGCCTTGATTTTGCTTTTTAAATAAGATGTCCTTAAGGGCACATCAATCAACCAAAGTTAATCATTGAATTTATAGAGCCTTTAAAGACGACCATTTTTCATTAAAAAAAATCTTTTGGCTCCACCTCTAGTCTTAACTTATGAGCTATCCAAGTCCCCTCCGATCAACCCTTAAAAAGAAAACTTTAAATGTTCAGTGTTTAAATTTGCCCTTGTTTTAAACTTGAAATAATTTTTCTGGAAACTTCAATAAGTCCCATTTAAAAAATTGAAACTTTTATTGGAATGAGATTGAGCAATCCGGATACGAACTATTGGCAAACTCAAACTTCATAATTCAAACTTTACCTGCGTTAGATGTCTAATTTTTATACTTTGAAATCGAACTTTTTCTACTTGTCCTTATACGTTGTGTCAAATACTTAATAGGTGTGGCTTTTCTGCAAAAAAATAAAATAACCAAATCCATTTTTTTATTCGCTCCATATACTATTCGCATTTAACTGTCATTTATATGAGAACGTGTATTAATCAAATGAGACTCTGTGATAATGTTATGTTTTTGGTGTGAATAAAAATATCAAGAAAGTTTTTGATTTACCTTATGAGCCAGTAAAATCCGGAAAACGAAAAAAAAAATATTTTGACCCTTTCAAATTGAGAAAAGAAAATAAAAAATAAGAAAAACCTATTTTTCCTGGGAGCTTAATGAATAACCATTACTTTTAAGAGATTTTCTGTATATATCAGCTCCTATTCTTGACCCTGAACCTGGAATTAGATTGACAGTGGAGATGAAAAAGATTTAAAATATAAAGGCCCATATCTCCATAATTAATTACTTATTCAGGGGAATGATTTTTTCCATTTAGTTAGACAAGGGGTTATTTTTTTGTATGTCCACTTGAAGAAATCAAATGGATTTAAGGCTTGTTAACCAAGAGTGCAAATTTCATTTTTCAGGACTTCAGATTTTGTAAAACCTTAGACCAGGGTTACTTTTAGGGCCTTGAGGGTCTTATATCTTGTCAAATTGATATATTTTGCACATGGTAACATTCTACAGTATCTAGTGAAAAACTTGTGATGCAAAAAAAGCCCAAAAAGTTTTGTATTTATCCTCAGGGCCTCTGTGTAGGTACCCAAGTGGGACTTCTCATTGTTGATGACAATAAAGGCCAAATATCAAGATCAGGGCTGAATAAATTACCAGAAACAAAAAATAAATGCTCCTTAATAATGTAAAAGAAACTTTCACTAATCTGATGAATTTGTTAGTCTGTCACTATCAGTTGAGTGATAATCATAAAACATTGGTGAACAGAAAATTGTATCTTTTTGCATTCAAAGTCATTTTTGGCAAATCAAATGAAATTTTTTTAACAAATCATCAACTTTTATCCAAAATATTAGCTTTTTTGAAAAACTGGATGACTAAAGAACACAAAAAATGCACACTTATGTTTTGGTGGCTATTTTACAATCCCTTAAAGTTTTTTTTTATTTTCCGGATTTTACTGGCGCATACAGTACTGAACATTTTAAACTTTATTTTCCAAATTGTTTGGGATCCGACTGGGCAACTTGTGAAAATCTTTTTAACATAAATGAGGGGTTTGATTTAGAATCCAATGCTCTTTGTGATGGAGAAAATTTATTTGGTTTCTAAATTGTTGTTCCTTGCAAATCTATACACGATGAAACTTTATAATTAAGGTGCCACAAGTTGATTCTTCTTGTTAAAATGTGGGGGGTTGCAAAGAAAATCCCTCTAAGAAATGTCCAAAATTAGTGGTTACTTGAGACACTATCGACCAAAAAATCTAAATGAGAACAGAATTGGGGTTGTTCACACACTGATTGTTCTTTCAAATTCCCTCTTGCTTTTGTGTGGTAAGCTCTAACAATGTTCAAATCAGGACAAAATATAATTGAAATGGGGTTTATCTCAAAACGCAAAATAAAACAATTTTCCTTTTGTTTTAGATAAAAAAAAGGTTTTTCAAATGAACTTAATACCTAAAGAGGGTTGCACCAGCCTTCACCTTTATTATTAAATTAATCCTTTTGGATGATGATGTTAATCTGGCGGCAATCAAACATTCCGGCTAATTTCTGTGAACCCTCGTTTGACCCCCACTTGACTAAAAAGAACAATGAGACTAACAAACAGCATAACGGTTCGAGAATACAGATGGGCTACTTTATCCGATAAACTTCATAGATTCGTAAAAATAGGGAGAAAAACAATCTTGTCGAAGTTGCTTTTGCTATTAATGGTGGACAAAAAAGGAATGGCGTAAGTTTATTTCCACTCCGAAATAGTATTTTGAAAATGTCATTGGGTATATATAGAATATCATTTAATCCGCAAGCCACATGGTTGACTCCACATTTGCTCACTCAAAAGTACAGAAAGCTTGAATCGATTCGTTTTCGGTGTTTGAGACTAATTGTGAAGGATTTCAGACAAAGAATACCTAGAGATTGGGTAACTGCTGCCACTGAAAGACTTCCTCCTAGACAGGGGGGAAATTCACTGCATCTTCTTTAGCAATCAAAATTTGACAAACTTGTGTCCCCAAAAAAGTTTATGGCAACATCTTCGAGAATACCTATACACCTTAAGCAGAAAGGAAGGTCGACTATTTGGATTTGACTCCTCCAAAACGGTGAAAGGCAGGGCTATGACCAAAAACCTGGATTGGTTCTACTCTTGGAACCATAAAGTCTTCATGGACTGACACATATCTGAGCAATGATCAAATACTCAGATTATTAAAACGTACATTTTGAAAAAAGACAAGAAAAAGTGCAGTGATTAAAAAAAAGCTATCGTTTTTACTTTGGCAATGTTTTGTTATAATTTACTTTCTGTTAATTAGTAAATATCATCATTTCTGTGTGACTCTGATAAAGTTATTGTTTTGCACAATTTACACTTGAGTCTAAATCTTCTATATATATAATCTATAAATATATAAATAGGTAATAAACCAAAAAAGTTTTGAATCAATGATCCACATTGAATGACCGTTTTCTTTGACAAAATTTGCATGGACCACCTTATCTTCTTGGTCATAAAGTCCTTGAACATAATTATGGTATTTAGGTACTAACATCTGTAAACTTAATACTGTTAACTATAGACTTTTCAGAATAGGTGAGCAAGACTGGAAGAAGAAAAGGAAAATAGGTGAGCTTGATTTGATTGCAGTAAGGCCAAACTTAGCCTATGGGGAAAACACTCAACAGCAAATCTAGTTATCAAAAAACTTAAACTGCATCAACCTGTTGACTTGCACAGGACTAGTAGAAGACAAATGCATGCAAAAATTTTTGATACATCCAAATCTAAGATTGGATTCCAAGGGCTGCAGAAGAGCATTTGGACAATCTTTGATTTCCTAAGTTTTGATAACTATGAAAAAAATCTTCAGGACTATGAAATCAGAATCCTTCCAAAAAAGACCTTGGAATGCTTCCCCCCCTGGAAATAACAGACAAGAAATGATGAATGGACAAGCCACCATGAATGGATTGGAACAAGCCACCACGACTGGATGGCACCTCTGACCACTAAAAGTGTCATTATTTATGTAGACGGCACACACGGATCCCAGCTTTTAGACTTAAGTTTAGATTTAAGTAACGGTAAAGTATTATTTTGATCACACAACCTTTTACCCACATCTGATTTCCGAACGCCCCTGATCAGCGCGCTCCTGTCTCACTTGTCAATAAATGCCTTCGTGCCCTAAGAACAGTAACTATTATTCTCTGTGTGCTTAGACGTAAGTCATTCTGAGTAGATAGCTGGAACATTCTAAAAAGGATATTTTGTATATGCTTCATTATGTGTGTATACTAACCCTCAATAAATTATTATGGGCATATCTTATACCTCGCCTTTTTATTATAAGTAAGGAAAGATCCGAGTTCATAAAAGCATGGGTTAGAAACATGATACTTCTCGTCACTTACCAAACCTCGCGATCTAATCATCGAATCGCTTGGAATAGTAAGTCTACATTTTTGAGAATCAGTTTTTTAATTTTTAAGTCACAATGAATCGGTGTGTCATAAGCCCTGGTTAATCAAACCCTTGGTTGTTAGACTCTTGTAAGGTTTCAGCTTTATTTTTGAAATGCAGGAGTCTCTACTGAATACAATCCAATTCTAGATTTTAATGACATTAATTTTAACAAGAGCAAATTTTAAAACAATGATTTCACACGAAGTGATTACTTAGACAAAAATTAAAAGAAAACTCAATCAATAAATTCAATTTTGATTGTTAGAATATGAAAAATCATCAAAACAAATTCAGCTCAATTTCTATATCATCATTTTCCTGTTTAAGAAAAAGCCATTTCCTATCCTCTAATGGCCTATGCCATGCAAATGTTGAACTTCCTGAATTTTCACTTTATCTTAGGTTTAGTATTCCTTAATTGAATGCCAATTTTTATTTTCTAAAGCGTGCCATGCACTGTCAGATGGAAATATTTCGTATGAATATGGAAGTTATAGTTGAATCAGATTCTAACAATGAAGATTGGATTTATTGATTGAGTTTTCTTTTACCCTGAATGGAGATACCATGTTGATTCTTTTGGGATCCTGGGGTCAAAAAATTACTGGCTTTCCCATTCAGGTACCTTTGACTCGAGATGGGCTCTGACCCGACACTAGCATACTTTTGACCTACAGAAAATAAGAGGCCGACATGTCTTTGACCCGGGTACTTTTTGACCAGACCCGATGAGATTCTTTTTGACTCTCAGGGAAAAAAATAGAAAAATTCGGGATTTTTAGGGTAAATTTTCCAAACCCAAACCTTACCCTACCCTATCCGCGGAACAAAAAATTAGCCCAGCCCAACCCGGGTCAAAAATTCTTGACCCGGATCCATCACTACCTTTGACCACTAGACTGCAGCGACCCTTTTTTGTTGAAATATATTTTTCCTTTATCTTTACTTTGAAGACTACGCCTTATTCCTTAGAACCTTTTCAAATTATCCGTTTTCCAATTAAGCTTGAACATTTTCAAATATTCAGTACTTCTTCCGTCTAAAGAGCTAAACCTTAATTTCATAATCCTAAATTATTACTCTTTCCCAGTAAAAATGGGCTCTTCTTTAAAAGTTTTCCAAGTCCAGACAGAAGAATTGTTAATGGAGGATTATTGCCCCTCTATCTTTTTCTCTTTCTTGGTGCGTAATTTCCTTGACAATATTCAACATAATTTCCAGTTTCAGCGAATTGGTGCATCAAAAAGTTTTTCTGACAAGCATACCTTCCGGTCAACATGCTGTAGATAATCATAATTGAGTGATTTCAGCAGGTTTTCCATTTAAATTGTATTTCCAGATCATTTGCAATCAAGATTGCAGTTTTGAATAACGTTGCAAAGTACTTCAAAATATAATTTCAGGTAAAGATTACTGTTCGATTGCTTGCCTATATTCTGAAAACACAAGAATAGACTTAGTGGGAAATATTTCAAGGGACATTCAGAAGATTCTCCATCTTGTGTAAAAGTTTTAAAATCCTCCATATTGAATGTTTATCTGAAGAAGATTCTAACATTTCAATAAGTAGGATCCCATTTCACTTTAGCTCCCCACAGTTTTAAAGAATTGCACTTGTAAAGTAAAAAAGCTTGTATAGAGAACTGATGATTATTCCAGCACCAAATCAAGTGAATGCTGAGAGTAGTGTCAACTTTACAACTGTTCCATGGCAATCTTTGGAGGTCATTTTCAGTTATCCAACCATGATTTGTATTTTTTTGAACATTTTTGGTTATTTTTCATGGCAAGTTAATCTAAAGACCTCCCTAATTAAGGCTAACCCAGTGGCCAAACCCCTCCCAGTTGTCATAACAATGAGCTTAGACAATTTCTCGATTTTGTCAGTTTTCAAAATCAGTGCCGGATTTGTGCAGAATCAGGATTCAGTTTGGGGTAAATACTGCAGCTCAAAATCCTGATATTTTTATCCAGCTCAACATTTAAAAAATCACTAATCTGAATAAGAATCCTAAAATCGCAAACAGAGAACTTGATAATTACTGAAAATATAATTTATTTAAGGATAAGGTTTTCTCTAGCAAAAAATAAAAAATCTGAAACTCATATCTGTCAACCTGACCACAGCCTTTGATTTATTGAGGCCAGGGACTTTCTGGAAACTACTCTCGGGATGAAACTGACCTGACTGTCATAATGGATTTCTGG
>Ga0194133_10006461_pt1 | contig 14408 bp, 9 predicted proteins | sample TA2KigOf40mmetaG_FD_155448 | JGI IMG/M metagenome (GOLD analysis project Ga0194133, IMG submission 155448) | Freshwater microbial communities from Lake Tanganyika, Tanzania - TA2015055 Kigoma Offshore 40m | ecosystem: Environmental > Aquatic > Freshwater > Lake | place: Tanzania: Lake Tanganyika...
AACGAGGCAGACAGCATACTTGTGGCTGTGCTTTGGCTGAAAGACAACAATCAAAACAACTTTGATTCAGGGCACAGATGTCTAAAGCAAAATATTTGTCAACAAAATTTCATCAAATTATTTCTTGATTAAGTTGATTCTAAATTTTCGATCTGTCGCCTGTCGGGTTGTCCACATGACAAAGGATGAGTAAATTTTACACAATTTCTATTCTTCCATCACCCAGAAAGAATTTCTTGATTTCGCTGAGATCCAAAATGTGAATGAAATATCACATATCTTTACCACTTAAATAAATGGAAAGTCAAGAGAAAACACCCAATTGTCGAAACAAGCCTCTGAGGCTTGTACCATCCTCTGCACCCGTAAAAAGCCGCGAGAAGTCAGATGAACCGAAGAAAAGAAAAACTCCAAAAACATCTGGTATTTAAAACACTCTTTAGCTTAATATTCTTTCTTAGCTCCTCTCAATTAAATCATATATACTCAAATATGCTGAAACTTATTGTAAAACCTTATAGGCATTGGACCCATGTGCATTTTCATTAAAGAGCACAAAGAATCTATGTGTCGAAGACTCGAAAAGTTGTATAGAAAAAAAGAAAATGGGCTCTTGGATCTTGACATAGAGTGCGAGGGAAAAAGTTTGCAAGTAAAAATAGACCTTTTTGAAAGAGAATATTAACTTCAATCACAGATTGTGTTTGCAGGCACACAAAATAGTCATGGCTGCAGCTTCAAAGTTCTTTTGCTCTGTTCTCTGCAAATCAGCAATAAAAGTAATAATTGCTTTGTAAACTCGACCTAAAAATTGTGTTGTATATATGAAACATGTTTCAGGCATTTATTTCTGTAAAGTTAGAGGATTTCGGACTTTGTTTGACGTACGTTGCTGTTCAGCATTTGCTTGAGTTTATTTATGGAGGAAAAGTGACGATTCCTGGAGAAAATCTCATCGAGGTTAACAAAATGTCAATTTGAGCAGAAATTAAAATTTCTTAGACTATTGAGAAAAAAATGTATAGTCACAAAGATCTGCTTATTTCTTTTTAAGGTCTGCGCTGCTGCTCATGCTTTGGGAATCCATGGACTGGTGGACTTCCTTCCAGCATCAAGCACTGTTACCTGTGTAATACCCAACACTGACGTTGACTTGTTGTCTTCTTCAGACTCAGATTGGAGTAACGATGGTACTGCCTCAGAAGATGAGAGGTAGGGATTAATTATTTTCAGATCAATAATATTACCCATTTCTATTGTTATCTTGCTTTTGACATTAACTTTAAAGAAAGCTAGTTTATTCTTCGAATCTTGTTACTATCTGCAGTTCTCTTCGACGTCCGAATTTTTACAATATTGATAAGGATGACTCGAGACCTGTTGAGACCAATGAAAACCACGTTTCAGTGAGGAATGTTCGAGATCAAGACAAGGCAAGTTTTGTTGGATAAATTTTTTGTGTGATTAACGAGAACCCAACCTTTAACCTTTTATAATTTAGGATACCACTTCAGGGGAGACTGCCACAGTTCCCCAATTTAATTTTTCTCATCCTAGCAGCTTTGGTAAATGAAAATTAATTTTTATTGAATTATTATAAATTATTTCAGGCTATTAAGGATTTACATAGCCAAAAAATTTAATAACCGAAGACTTTTATTTTAAAATCGACTGAACGTTCTTGTTTTAAATTTTTGTTTATTTTCTGAGATTATTACGTTTTTACAGGTCATACAAGTCAATCAAATCAGACAATCCCAATTCATCCTGTATCTTCCACGATTACTACGATTTCACAACCCACTATAATAGAACCATCTTCGAGTTCTGCCCAATTCCAACTAGTTGTGGATCCATTGTCTCCCGGACAACAAGTACTTTAAAATCTTCTTTAAGCCTAGTTTTTTTAAAATTTCTTTATAATTTTTCAATCGACAGCTACAATCTCGTGGTAGAGTTCGTTTGGTAAACCAAAAAGGAATTTTGGCCAACACATCTCAAAATATACACACATCTGCTAACTCAGAAATGGCACCAACAAGTGGTAAAAATTTTGGACAAAGCTGCAAGGTATAAACAATCTCTGAACTTTTTTGATGTATCTACCTAGTAACGTTTAAGTTTATTTGACTGTTTGGTTTTTAAAAATTAATTTAAAGTACTGAGTTTTCTTTTAAGGGTCTCTTTAACGATACTTTTACAAGCGAAGAACAAATGGTCCCAAATGTTTTCGAACATGAACAAACTTCTAACTCTCAAATACAAAATAGGTAACAAATTTCATGTTTCACTTTTGGATTTCATTCCATTTTACCTAAGAATACTCACAAAATATTTTTTCTTGCAAAAGTCAAAATGGATACCTTCCTGTTCTACAGCCTCATTCTTTTGCGCCCTGGACACCACTTAACAGTCTAGAGATGCCATCAAATGCTGGAGCCTTTCATTTGAACGAAAATGGTACTTCAATCTTGTTCGCTTTAAATTGGCCAAAATATTAATTATGTTCACTAAAAAGACACTGATAAAATAATTCTTTGAACACTTTTTTTCAGTCACTTCCACCAGCTCTCAAGCTACGGAGTCCCTAACCTTTTCAGAAAATACTTGGAGCACTGTTGCTGATCAAAATTGGCTCCAAGAATCGAGACAACTTCAAGAAATAGGAGATGGTATTTTTAAGTTTGGTCCAACTCCTTCTGAATCTTATTACATTAATAATCATTTTAATAGACAGTCGCAATAGCTTTGTCTCTTCTGATAATTTTTCTTTATGGATGTCTGATATGGAGGCTCTTCCTACCAGCGAAGGAGTAACACCTCTCCATTTCACGCAGCCAGTTGATGCTTCATTGCAAAGAGTATTTTTTCCACCTCCACAAACAAGTGATGTCATCACACTAGAGCCCATGCAATTGTGTCGGGATCTTATTGAGCTTGGGTCAGAAAACAACACTCATCCCGGTCGATCGAGTCCTAATTTTTTAAATTGTCAAGCAGAAACTTCCCTGGTAAGTAGATTCCTTGTGTGAACTGACTCAAAATTTGAGCTTCCTATTAAAGAAACTTTAAACTTTAAAGTCACCAGAATTTCGTCCACCAAGTCTTTTACCTGGAGTAATATCCAAGAAGAAGAGACCTGACCTGGAAGTGCGAAAAGACCTTATTGAACCATCGTCAGTACAGATGTCAGACTCAGAAAACGTTTTTCAGGTTTGACTATCAAATATTCTTTATTCAAACAAACTTTGAACATAATTTTATTGGCCCTTCCAGCAACAAGATGTTTCAATCGCCAGTGCAACCAGCATTATGAGCAATAATTTCGTTACCGATGGAGAAACGAGCAGTCACATCTGCACTCAATGCAACATTTCATTCCAAACATTTAGCCAGTTGAATGTTCATATAAAGTAATTAGTTGTAGAGCACTATCAAAGAATATTTCTAGAGTTTTCTTTTTTGTCAGGTTTGTCCACGACTGTCTCCGTACACAAGTGTGTCATGTTTGTCGTGAGCCAGGTTTCAGGGAAAAAGAATCTTTAAAGCTTCATCTGTATCAAGAGCACGGAATTGGTGAATACTTTAGGTAACAATGGAGCTAGGATTTTATTTTTAAATGCTACAAACCTCTATAAATCATTTTCAACTAAAGGTGCGAGGAATGCAGCTTTAAAACATCAATCAAAACCTCTTTTACAAAACACTTGACAACTCATACTGAAAATAGGTAATTTTGCAAAAAAAAATTATTTCAGTAATGTCATCACATACTCTTAAATTTGTTTGTTAGACTGTTTTGTGAAGTATGCTCCAAAACTTTTAAAAGCAAGTCTGGTTTGAAGCTTCACATCAAACAACACGAAGGAGATGGAATGATGAAAGTGAGATAAAATACTGCAATTTAATTCAACTGAAGAGAAAATTTTCATGCTATTTCATTTTAGTGCTCATTTTGTGACTTTAAGACAGCTTCCCAGGGTACATACCGTAATCATCTTGCAGTGAAACACAAGAAAACAGAAGAAGGGGAAGACATTTCTATGGAGGTCACGTGTGACATGTGCTCGTTCACGTGTTTTGCAGGTAAAAAGACAATTGAAAACACCAAAAAAAGTAAATCGGTAGCAAAGTGTCCCTCTAGATGCTCAACTTCGATCTCATATTTTGCGTCGGCACACCTCAAAAGAAAACATGCCCTTCCAATGTTCAAGTTGTGATTATGCGACAGTTGAGAAAGCTGCCCTAGAGAAACATGTCAGATTCAAGCATACCAATGAAAGGCCTTTTGTTTGTCAAACGTGTGGATTTAGGTACTTTCGTGTTCATTTTTTGTCTCTGTAGTCTGTAGTTTTATTTTTTCCGTCTTGCCCTATCAGCAAGTTGTTTGCTTTGAAGAAATCTCTGCACACGTGGTAAGATAAATGGCCTATAGAATGTCAGCAAAGACCCATGCTTTAATTCACCAAAGGGAGAAGCATCAATCTGAGGTGTCTCAATCGAATTATATTGAATAAGGGATCACCGTGGCCAAGTGGTCATGGCATCAGGCTGGGAATCTGAGGATCGGTGGTTCGATCCCAGGCAACCTTTAACCCTGGGTTACCCTAAAAAACATTAAAAGTATTCCCACAATTCGCCAACTTCAAAAGATTTATTAAAATGTCATCCAAGTTTATTTTTATCTTCTAGTACCCACACCCATTCTGCAATGTCTCGTCATGTAAGAGGCCACAGGTAAAAAAGTAGCTGATATCTTTTTAGTCTGAAAAGGAAATATTGGCTGTCTTTTTATATTAGCAAAACGAAGCCTCATTCCTGTGATATTTGCGGAGCTAGTTATGCTGACCGAAAAAGACTCCGAGACCATCTTTTAACTCATGCCGGGGAGACCCCTTACTCTTGTGAGTTTTGCACCTTCGCCACGAAAAGGTAAACCCAAAGTCTTCACCCCACGAATGATAATATAATGCATCTAGCTTCATTCAACAGGAAAGATTACCTACAGGCACACGTTCGCCGCATCCATCCTGAAGTTGGAAATTCTCCAGAATCCTCAGACTCGAACTTACTTGTCGACTTTATGTCGATGGCTGACTCAGCAAATATAGACCAAAAAGAATCTAAAGTATTTTCTATGGACGCTTCTTCTAACTTCGGATTGCACCAGAGTAATTCAACCTTTAAAATACAGATATGCGACTTACCAAAAATTTATTTGACGATTTCTTGGTTTCAGCAGATGAAACGCATTCCAATAGTGAATTCACGAGCAAATCGCACATTGTTGGGCGGATTACCTCTAGTGGAATCATAACAGCTGGTGTGCCTTCTCCATAAAATGTTCTTAAATTGGTTGTTAATAAATAAGGTATAAAAAATACATTTATAAGCAAAATTGTCTTGATATTTCCCTCAATAATCACGTCAAGAAAAATACTATTTCATAAGATTATATAAAAGTTTGTCTAATATCTGAGAGTTGATCTGGAGGAAGAGAGGAGCATCTCATCAGATATTTCAACAAGTAAAACCTGTAAAGTGACTCTTTGTTAACTTGAAAGCATAGCAGTTCAATTAGTGAGGATTCCAGACCTTTTCACCAAAGCTTTTCTTCACATCATTTTCTTCATCACCATCTACTTCGTCCTCAAGGTTTCTTTTCAGTTTCCCCTTATATTTTCTTCCTCGCTTTTGGGTCACTTTTGTTTGAAGAACAGGTACTTTTACTGCTTCAGGTGTCTTATACAACCGGTCATCAATGTAGGGTTTTTGAGAGGATAAGACCTGAAATGTATTTTGATGAATTACTTCAAAGCCCAATTGGTAAAAATTAAGGTTACAAACCAAAGGTTGTAATTCTTCAGCAATTGTCTGATTGGGATCCTTTTTTATGGTGCATGCACGTCTTGGTCTTTCTTGTCTTTCACCTGGAACCTTTCAAGTTTAAGGGAAAACATTAAAGAACAATGAAAAACAAATTTACAAACCCTCTTCAAACATAGTAGAGTTCGATCTCGAGTCTTTTTTCTTCTTTATTTTCTGCTTTGTATTTGAAACATCAGTGCCCTTAATGATAAAAGTTTGAAGAATTGTAAAAAAAGACTTAAGCAGATTCTTTACCACAAACTCAGCTCTGGGTGAAGTTTTTTCCTTCAATACTTTTATTTTTGCTGCTCCTCTTGTGACCTTTTTCTGAGCATTAGGTGAAGAGTATAAAAAGTCATCTATGAAACTCTTTTGATTGATGATTTTCTACAAAAAGAAATATTAAAAAATTTTTGTTTTATCTAAAAATATGCAGATAATAAAAAGCTTTTCAGACAAAATTTCTTTTGCTCTCCCCTGTTGTGCTGTGCTGTTAAAAAATATTTATATAACTGTACCAAAGGGTCGATATTTTCTGCTATGGTAGTGTCTGCTAGAGGTTTGGATCTGCATGCTCGTCTGGGTCTTGATCCCTCTAAAACATATGTTACTTAATTGATGGTATTTTCAAAATTTTGTACTTTCATACCTGGTGCTAATGATCCATGTGAATTCTCCAATGGGCTGGAGGATGAGAATTCAGGTGTAACTGCACTCGATAAACTTGAAGGCGTCTCCCTTTCAGATTGTGCTATGGATATTTCTTGCCTTGTTCGCCGACCCCTCCTCAAGGAAATTTTTTGCTCAGGCATATCATTAGAAATATTTAAATTATTATCTTCATCTTTTCTACATATTTCTCTAGTATTTGATGTAGAATCACCACCCTCGTCCTCGGGTCTCTGATTTTTCCTAACTGCATAGCCGTTGATATTTTTTAACTTTTTTCTTCCTTTTTCTTCATCTGTGCCAGAGGTTAAACTTGAAGGCCCCCTTTCAGATTGTCCTATGGATATTTCTTGCCTTGTTCGCCGACCCCTCCTTGTGGAAGGTTTTTGCTCAGACACATCATTAGAAATATTTAATTTATCATCTTCATCTTTTCTACATATTTCTCTAGTATTTGTTGCAGAATCACTACCCTCATCCTCGGGTCTCTGATTTTTTCTAAGTGCTTGGCCATTGATATTTTTTTCTTCATCTGTGCCAGAGGTTTGATGATAATCACAAACTTGATTGTCTTTTTCTTCAATAACTAAGCATCGTTCGATGTTTGAATTTTCTTTTTCATCATGAATGATTTCCTTCCTTACTTCTGTTAGGTCTTTTTGAACTCTTCGTTGAACTACGAACCTTGTCCTTTTGCAAAGCGTTGTTTCACTTTCACTAATCACAAGTGTAGACTCTACCATGGATTGCTTTCCCACATTTGATTCGGGGTTTGAAGTTTGACTTTCTTGAACTTTGCTCAACGAACTCTCTCCTGGTAATGTGTGAGTTGAGGTATTTGTATCAATCTCTCTCGTATTATTGTCATCTTCACCATGCAAGAGTTTGGAGTAATTTTCGTCATCGGGTTTGTTCTGGCGAACGACAAAAGTCTTATTTAGAACTTTGGGCGGTAATGAAATTCCAGATTCAACTAATGATTGTTCCAACATCTCAGTACCAAAGAAAAGCGATTCTTGAAGATCTTTTTCTGAAAACAATAGGTTCAAATTAACTTTTTCAACCTCCTTGGAAATATATAATTTATCATTTCATTTCTAGGCAGACAAAGTTGGATTTTCGTTTTTCAATTTAATACCATTTTCTTGTGCCACATCCTCCATACGGTCATGAAATGGTGTCCTTGGAATACAACTCCCTGAAGGTATAATATTTTTGAGAGGCTTCACAGGCAATTTTGTTATTTCTGAAAGAACCATTTCAGGATTGAGTTTTTTATAATAAATTCATGCTTCGTAGAGTTCATCAATAACAAATTACCATTTTCAATTGCTGGTGTGATTTTCTTCAAACCTGATTTAGAATTTTCAATTTTATTCGAAATGTTTGCATCATCTAAATTGAAACGTCTGAATTTTTTTACTAGAAAAAATAACTAAGATATATTGGTACCGGAGTGTAACTTTTTACTGTGAGACCCTGGAGTTCGGGGAAGCTGAGACCCTGTCGGTATTGCATTTCTAATCGGCGAACATGACTTGAAAGTTTCAACAGGAACTTTATCATTGCTATCGACTTTAGGCTTCTTCAACGTTTTCAATGGTGTCCTAAGAAGCTGAGACCCCATCGGTATAATATTTTTCAACTTTATTTCAGCACTTTCAGGCTGCAACTTTTGCTGGGGTCGTGTAGGTGTAGAGCGGTTGGACGTCACGATATTCTCATCTTTGACTTCGATTTCAGAACTCACATTAGGCATTGTGCGCTTTGGAGATGACCGAAGAGGCTTTGTTTTTCTTAATTGTATTTCAGGCTCAGTGAAGTCGCTGAATGATTTATCGAGCTTGACAGGCTTTTCAATGTCGACATTTTTTGAATCTTTGTGCAATGGAGTCCTCGGAATTTCACGGCGACTTGATGGAATAATCTCAACAATTTCATGTTGCTTTGGAGGAGAGTCTTGAGACCTGATCTCATCAGCATCAGTAGATTTAGAATCAAGAGCTGAGGCTGGCTTTTTAACTACCTGACGAATAGCTTTTGCAGACAATTGCCTCACCTGGAAAAATTTAAGAAATGTTTCAACAACCAAAAATATTTTGAAGCTTTGTCAAAAAAGCTAAAAAGATTTGAGAAATGTTTCCATAGATGAGTCTAAATCAAAATTTACCTTTATCTTGAGGTGATTCCCATGCCGTTGTTCGCATACATCCATCAAAGTCGAAACAGTTCGAACAAATCTTGACATGTCTGAATCCCAAAGAAGATTTATTCCTTGTGAGATTAAATGACCAAGTCCAGCTCGATTAAGGAAGCTAAAATAACGTAAAGCTCAATATTGAAAATATGAACCTCAAAAAAAAATGATTGTTCAACTTAATCTTTATTTTTGTGACTAACAAATGATGCATAATCGGCACAATAAGACAAAGTGGAAGTAAGAATTAAGGTCTGGAGAGCTTTTTGAACCACCAGTTGGTTTGAAATAACATAAATGCCTTGTGGGAACATTTACCTTTTGAGCTGACTCTGACTGGTTTTTAGTCTCTTTTTCGCATTGACATTTTCATCCTCTTGAGATTTTACCTGAGTGGAGCGTTTTTGATCAATTAAGTTCTATACAGATACAAAAACCTACCATTCTTTGACCGCCTCCATATAAAAAGTCGATGCCATCAAGTTTAAATGCCTCGTCAAAGAGGTATAATAAGCTTCCTGAAAATTTTTAAAAAGATATGAAGTTTCTAATCATTAAGTTATAATGAATTTTGCTTACCGAGCAAGTTTACTTTTGCAGCCAGATTATTTTTGAAATCTGAGAATGAAAATTTGATATTGAAACAATTCGTCAATCTGGTTTCTAATTCTTTGATGATGAGATCCATTTTTTTCTTTTAAATCGAACTTATTTGGATATTCTCAACTTCAGTTGACGAATTTTTATTATGAATAATAAAATTAAAAGTTTATTCGTAATCGTAATAATTCTCCATTGATTTACTTTTTTCAATTTTGACGTTTAAAATTTGAAAATAAATTTGTTTACTTTTTTACCGCGGGCGTTTGTTTGTTTGTTTGCATCTACCGCCACACTTTCGAGGGGAAGATTAACTCCTCGTGGGCTTGTTGCCAACAGTGGCAGAAAGTGTGCTTTTTTCATGATTGGCAAAGATTATGCTTTTTTGCAATATATCAGGAAAGTCCTTCAGCACAGGAAAAGGCTGGGTGAGAAGGTATTTCTTGGGTAAGTTAAAAATAATAGTATTCTTGTGCAGTATAGACTCAAGCGATGTTGATGCGCAACCAACACCTTTATAAGAGTCCCGCCATGGAAGTTTGTGGTCACTGCAAGTTAATATTACCCTGACTGAGAGTGCCTTGTTGATTTTTTTTTGCAATCTGGGGTTGAAAAATTGCTGGCATGGGCGGCTGGGGATTGAGCCCACAATCTTAGGCCTTGGTTCTCAGTGAGGTGCCTATGACCTCTCAGCCAAGGCGATCCCTAATATCTATGTTAGGATCAGAGATGGAGTAGTGGTCAGCATATCAGATTTTCACCCAGGAGGCCCAGGTTCAAATCCCAGTCATGAGAAAAAAAATATCCCCAACCACTACCAACTTTGCCAACCAAGGCTGACCACAATGAAAAAAAATTAAAATTCATTCTTTGAAAATTTTAAAAAGTGATCTAGAGGAACTCACCTGCGTCTACAGGGGTCAGATCAACCTAGAACCCGCACCAAAGGCTGATGATTGTACCCCAAGCCAAGCAACATGAAGCAGCTATATGCTTCTGCCCCCACTGTTCAAATCTAGACTCTTTCTTGGGTATGATGCAGGTACCTCTCTGCAGGGTTTGAGGTCTGTAACAACCTGATTATTGGCAATTAAGCCAGATGCATCAACAAAAGGACCTGTACCCAATTATAAATTAAAAACATTTTTCCTTGTTTTTCCAATAATCTTCTTTTTCCTTACATAATTTATGGACTGAAAAAAAGTTTCAGAATCTTTTCTTGGTATTTCCAATCAATTCTAGCCAAACGGGTTTTCCCATACGTTTCATTCAAAGGTAAAACATCTCAGATAAATTTTAATGAAGGTGGATCAATCAGTCCATCAAAGAAGCTTTTTGACAAGGCATGGAAAAAAAACTTGTTGAACAATAATTCTTCAATAATCTCAAACCTACAATGAAACAAATTTCATTTTTTTCCATTATCATCATTATTTGCCTTAAAACTTCCTCTGGAGAATTCATTTGTGAACATGAAAATGAATCTAAAGCATATTTTTGCAAAGGAATTGATGAAAACAGAAATAATTTGGATCTAAAATGCTCAGAAAATCTGGAATCAAAGGTGAACATTTTTTCCTCATAATGTTTGATAAAATATTTTTTTTTAATTTGAAATTTATCAGTTTTCTCTGATTGGAAGAAATTGTGGCCCATCAAAACCTTTTTGTGTTGACTATTGTGAAGACATTGAAGATTTGAAGTTTGAAATGAGTCGTTATCCAAGAATTCTGGATGCAACATTTCAACTCATTACAGAAACAATTGATGGTAGAAAATGTGAGATGAAAGGCAATCGATTTAAATATTGCTGCACAGAAAAGGAATTAGATTATCCATTTGAAGGTATGTAAAAATGAAGCAAAATGGTCATCAGGTGGATTGGCTTGGGTGGACTTTCATTGCCTTCCAAACATACTTGGGCTGCAACATGGGCAAAGATAGAGTTTTCCAATTTCCAGTGGTCAAAGTGATCTAGAAGTTATGGGCTCAGCCATCCTAGCAATTTGTAACCCTCCATTCCCCTGATAGAAAGCTGTCGCAGGGTTGAGAGGCCGAGTTGGGTATGGTCTCAATGATAAGCCATGAAGGGTTAGACCCCGATGATAAGCCATGAAAGGTTCCCCTTCCCTCTACCCCCTCTTCCCCGTCCTCCCCCCTCGCCACTCCCCCCATGCCACCCATCCTCTGATGGAAAGTTTATTGCAAGGTTTAGGCACAGTAGAGTTAGGCCCCGAAGGTTAGGTTAGGATTGGTAAGTCAATTAAATTTTGTGCATTGCATGTGATAACCCAGGATTACATCAGCAGGCTATCTAGAGACAGTGTGAGGAGTGAGTGGATCTCCCAGGCCATAAGATGACAATCACAAGAATGCTCTTTCTTTGATCTAGAGATAGAGATTGAGAGAGTGTGCGAGCTTGTGAGATTGCGGAAACTGAGTGATGACCTTCCTGGTCAAGAAAAGAAACATTACTGAACTATTGACTGACAGAATAGCAGCCCTTTATATAGGAGAGACTCAGATCAGAGATGGTAGACAGAGATCAATCATTGGCACTAACTGATCGGAGGATCAAGTATACATTGCGCTGAAGTGATGTCTGATATATCAAAAGGTGTGGAAATGAGAGACAAGGTGTGAACCTGTCACAAAATGAGTTTAACAGAAATTGCCACAACTGGTCTGCATTAAAGGCAAAAAATAGTTTTGCCATTTCAATTTCAACATTTAAGATGGAGATTTCAACGCATGGAATTTTTTTGCATTGAAATCAATTGGGGAACTATTGGTATAATGGTTTTGATTTCACTTTTTTTTTTAGATGAGCTCTATTTACTTGTCACTGCAGGATGGTCTAAAGACAAGCAAATTACAGAGACAGAATTAATTGACTTGAAAAATCCATTCACCATGTGTAAAAAATTTCCAGGCAATTTTACATGAAAACTTTTTCAATCGAGTAAAACAGTTGGCAAAATATTGTTGCTTTCAGATTTTCCATCCCAAACTAAAAGCATGGTTTACAGGAAAATATCTGAATATGAAATTTTAGTCTGTGGAGGTAATCAGGTAATCTGTTAATACTAGCGAGCACGATGCTGTGGTACAGGAGAACGAGTGCTAGCAAGCTCTTGAGACTTTGCGCAGACCCAGTGATGACCTTCCCACTAAAGAAAAGAATCAATACCGTACTGTTTTTGAGAGAACAGCAGCCCTTTTTCACTATAGAGTTGGATCAGAGAGAATCAATAAAGGGATCCAACCAATGGCACTGGCTGGTTAGTGCCAGGAGGAACAAATATACCTTTAGCTTTAAAACTGAGAGAGGAGATTAGGTGACGGACAGAGATACAGACGGACATTGAAAAACAATTCGTCTTTCATTTAACATCTTTATTAGCTCCTACAATTTTAAAGCTAGAGGAAAGTTTATAAAATAATATTTATTGTCCAGGCATTTAGCTAAAAATGTTATTTTATAACTTTCTTCTAACTTTAAAATTGCGGGAGCTGTAAAAGCCGTAAGACCAAAGTTGAATTATTTTTTCCCAACCCTTAGCCATATTTCTAACTCATATGCTTTGCGCTCGCTTGTGGATAAAGAACTTTAGCTGTGTGCATATAATAAGATAATACTTTTGTAGTTAGTTAATAATGCTATCTTTTTTAAGAATGAATATGAAGAGACGCCAACTTCTGAATGTTATTCATTGATCCTGGACTCATCTGGCCAACAAAAGTGGATTCCTTATCATAATTTGAATGTGAGCAATTCAGCAATTTGATTGATCATATGCCCTGACTAGTCTTTTGTTTTAATTATAGGAAGGTCGGGGTGATGCTGATGGAATTTATCTTGAGAAAGGTAAATCAAAAGTGTCTATCAATTAATCTAGATCAATTGGGTTGAAAATCTTACACAGAGGGAGTATTTTTGATTGCTGGAGGAGGGATCATTCAACCAATTCGATCCTCTTTGCCTTCCACTGAGATCTCCAATATACCAAATGGTCCTTGGATAGATGGGCCACCTCTTCCACAACGGTATGGCATAAGCAATCACTGTATGGTCAGATTGAAAAATGGAAAGGTAAGAAATCTTTTAAAGTCCTCCTTGCAGATTCTTTTCATTAAAGACACTCTTTTTTGCTTGAAATTATTTGTTTTTTTTTGGTAACCTGGGGTCTGAGGTTGCATACAGCCGTAGGGGTTCAAATCCTGGGGACTCAGAGTCCCAGCCTGATGCCATGACCACATGGCAAAAGCAACCCCAACTTATTTGAAAATGTTTTTTTATTGCTTGAACATTATTTGCTTGAATGATGTATTATTGGAATCCAAATTTCTAGAGCTTTAATTCTTCTGCAATTCCAAATTAATCGATTCAACTTTTCACCCTCTTAATCTAATAAAGGGATTAACTCTTTTGCCAGACTTAAATTTTTCAGACAAGAGGTTTGTTACTCAAAGATAAGTTGTTAAACAAAATTAATTCAGTATCAAAATTTTCATTTTTTATTAGCTAATTTAACCTTAGTACTTGGGCCCAACCCAAACCAGAACTGAATCGACAACTTCAGCCTCACTGTGAGGTCGAAAAGTTTTTTACTGGGCTTAAACCTGATGGACTGAGCTCAATACCCAAAACCCTAGGTTGTTAACCCTGCATCTGTCAATCAATCAATGTTTGGCCAATAGAACAACTCTAGGTTAGAAACAGGTAAGTCAGCCCTCGAAGTTACGTTGTGATTGGTTGGTCAACAAAAAAAAAGAAAAGTCAGATTTGGGTAACATTACCTTAGGTTAGGTTGGAAAAAAAATTTGTTTAGGTTAGGTTAGGTTAGTTTAAGTAACCGTTCCTAACCTACCTAACCTACCTAACCTAACCTAACCCAACCTAACCTAACCCAACCTAACCTAGCCTAACCAAACCTAACCTAACCTAGCCTAACCTAACCTAACCTAACCTAACCTAACCTAACCTAACCTAACCAAACCTAGCCCAACCTAACCTAACCTAGCCTAACCTAACCTAACTTAACCTAACCTAACCTAACCTAACTTAACCTAA
>Ga0194133_10006462_pt1 | contig 14408 bp, 17 predicted proteins | sample TA2KigOf40mmetaG_FD_155448 | JGI IMG/M metagenome (GOLD analysis project Ga0194133, IMG submission 155448) | Freshwater microbial communities from Lake Tanganyika, Tanzania - TA2015055 Kigoma Offshore 40m | ecosystem: Environmental > Aquatic > Freshwater > Lake | place: Tanzania: Lake...
TTCAAGTAGCGGTGAGGGTGTGCGGTTGCCCTTCTGCCCCTTCAGCCGAGTGCCAATTGCCAACTGCCAAGTCGGGTGCGGGTCAATCTAACACCTCTGCTTGATTACCTGTTTAGTCCCAATTTCAGAAAAACTACATATATGAAAACTGTATCAATTAGGCCCATCGATTTCGATATCGGCCACCCGGCCTCGGGCGAGCCGAGCGAACGTTCGTATTAAACCAAAAGGCCTTCTCAACCAGAATGTCCACCCGAGGTCAGCTGATTTGAAGTTCGGTTCGCATTTTATTATTAATTGTCCTCGCTATAGGAGACCGCTAGTATAAGGACCTGTTTCTTCCTGGAATAACACCACGAACAGGTCAGAACTTCATAAAATTTTGACCCAAGGCCTGAAGGGCAGCACATTTGAAATTCACCTTTACAGATTGTCCTCTAGAGACCGACAGTAAAGATCTGTCTCTTCAAAACACCACTGTCAGGTCAGAACTTTCTAAAATTTGAAACATGGTGGTGCTCCGTCTGTTGATCTTCTCTTTGGTGCTTGCCGGCGCCTCGGCTCTCCAAAGTCCAGACTCAGGCCCATTTTTCTTGGGTCTGGCCAACATTGGGCGTGAGGCTTTCTCGGGGTTGGCCGTGCCCCACGGGTCTGGCGAGGGACGCTGCGCTGTGGAGTACGACGACGTCTGGGAAGAAAAGTGCGAGACTGTTTTCGAGGACAAATGCACTGTGGATTATAAGTAACTTTTCAATCTCTGCCTCTTCTTTCTGCTCGTCCCAAGGCGCAATTCTTTTCTTGCTGACAGGCAGCAGTGCAGGACGGTCTCCGACAAGCAGTGTACTATCAAGGAAGAGCAAGTGTGTCGCTCGGTTCCTGTGCAAAAGTGTAAGCAAGTTGAGGTGAGTAGGTCTCTTTGGCGAGCCTCTGGAAGGCTCTCTTATCCTTCTATTTTTCAGACGCCCAAGTGTGCCCTGGTCTGGGAGAAGCAGTGTGACCTCGTCCCTGTCTGCCGCATCCACCATGAAAAGGTAAGCGCCTTGTAGCCCACTTCTTTGCGGAGCAGCTACAGGAGGGGGCCCAAAGTGTCCTCATGTTTGATCTAAAGCAGACCTGGCCCATCTTGAGAAGGGGATGAGTTGCAGGTTGGGTCAAAGCCTCTCACGCTTTTCTTTGTGACTAGGAATGTGTTGAGCACTTTGAGAAGGCTTGCCGCTCAGAGTATGACCAGGTGTGCAGCCTCCAGCCTAACAGGGTGTGCAAGCAAGTTCCCTTGCCTGTGTTGGCAGAGGTCCCCATTCCCGCTGTGTCCAAAGGCAGCTTTAAGGGTCTCTTGAAGAGCCTGAAGTTGGGTAAACTGAAGGCATTGAAAGGAGCCAAGGCAGCAAAAGGCATTTGGAAGCGCTCCACTGAATCAGAAGAACTGCAGGAGGAGGCCGTTGAGGACCAGCTTGCTAAGAGAAGAGCGTTGGAGGAGCTCGGGATTCAGGTTGATGAGGAGCTTGCCGCACTGACTGAAGAAAGCAGAAAGGTTTGCTGCAAGGTGTCTCTGAAAAATTTGATTTGATGCGACATGTTAAGTATGTTTTAGTATCAGACCAGGCAATCTTCTGCAAATAGTGCAGCCAAGTTGCAACGCAGATCCCTGGAAGAGGTCAAAGTCCAGATTGACCGGGAGATTTCTGCACTGAGTGACAAGGTACCAGTCTTTTCAAGTTAAAGCTTGTTCTCATATATTAACAGGACCTTTACTTTAGATTAGTAATGGGAATCGTCAACGTCGCGGTGTAGATGCCAGGGGTGAGTCATTGTATGGGAGACAGTCTTTACAATTCAAGCCTGAACGCAATCTTGTCAAGCGGTCTTCCAAAGGAGAAAAGGGCTGGGGTGTGGAAAAGGCCTGGGCTGCTCCTTCAGGTTGTTTTATTTTTAAAGCTTTCACATTTAAAAGCTTCAAAAATTTCAATTTTTCCATATAGCTCCAGCTTTTACCACAGAGTGTTGGGATGAGCCTGTAGAAAAATGTACTTCTGTGCCCAGGGAGGCTTGCACTGACGTGCCAAGACAAGTAGGCTGAAATTCATTACATTTTAATAGTACAAAGATGCTTTATCGTCTGCTTTCAGATTTGCCATGACCGCCCGGTCAAGGTATGTGACGATGTCGAGAAGTGTCGTCAGGTTCCTCGCAAAGAATGTACTGTTGACTTCAAGGATGTAAGATGAACTTTTGGCCTAGCCATCTTTAATTCAGACTGACTCGAGGGTTTTCTACAGGTTTGTGTTGACGTTCCTACCAGACAATGCGAACTCCATCCTCGCGAGGTCTGTGTCGATGTACCTAGGCAAGCCTGTCAAGACATTCCAATTGAAAGATGTGTGCCCCAGCCTGGAAAGAAATGTGAAAAGGTGATCTTAGAACTATATTTCTTGTTAAAAATTATTGATGGTTTTTTTGTCTGTTAGGTTACTGTGAAAAGGCCAAGGAAAGTTTGCCTGCCACCCAGCAGGGTGCGTTTGGTGGCGAGTGACTTGAAACATGATAGTCTTCAACAAGAAAATCCAATCGATTTGACAGCCCATCAGTTTGGGGCAGCCCTTTGATTGTTTTAAATGATTTTACATTTTCCAATAAGACTAATAAAATTTAATTTTGAATTTTTTGCTCTCTAAAAGATGATTTCATCTTTTGGGTATGGCCTATGTTGGAAGTTTCGTGAGACCCGATTTCTAAGTGCGTCGGAGAAGTAAAAACATGGAATAAATTTTATTGTAGTTGTACGTCCTTTTCAAATTTATGAAGTTTTGGAATTTTTTCATCACTTGAAATTTTTCTGGAAACATTGAGCCAAAAAGTTTATTTTTACATTTAGTCTTAAAATTCACCTTGGGTATGTTTCCCGTAAAAATTGAGGCGTTTCATTTGTTTACATTTTCATCATTCATGCATTTTCCCGGTCTACGGAAATAATTTAAATTCGTCGAAGTGCTCCGTGAGGCTTAATTTACCTTCATAGAAATTAAAAGTGGATTGACGAGTGAAAATAAAAAATACTGAATTTTGTCAATCGTCTAATCTTTTGATGGCGAGAGTTGAAAAGCTTCAAATAATAGGGTTCCGTAGTTTTGGAGCTGACGATGACCCTGGGCCACAAAAGATCGACTTTGTTAAACGTGAGGGAGCCACTCCTTTAACATTAATATTGGTAGGATGATTCTATAGCTTTTTTGATTTCTTGCTCATAACTTAACTTGTAATTTTTTTGTCGATAAGGGTCAAAATGGCTGTGGCAAAACTACCATAATTGAATGTCTTCGTTACATATCAACAGGTGATTGCCCCCCTGGATCTTACAATGGACGGTAAAGATAAGAATTTTTTTTTGAGACTTCAAACGAAAAATTTGACCCGAATATATGTTTTTAGCTCATTTGTTCATGATCCCAAAATGGCAAAGCAAACCACTATTAAGGGCAACGTTAAGCTACAGTTCCAAGGAAATGACCAGGACAAGTATGTAGGTGAGGGTTGATTGTAATTCATTCAACAGTTCCTAGTGATTGCGAAATTCAAACCTCTTTTACCAGTTTCAAGAACCATGGAGGCAACTCAAAAGTCCAAGACAATCACTCTGAAAACACTGGATTCAACTGTATCTAGGCGAAAGAGTGATGGGTCAACATCTGTCTTGAGTATGAAATGCGGAGACATAAATGCACATGTAATCTAATAGGCTGTTTAGTTTTACACTAAATGAAAAAATTCCATTATTTAGTGTTTTGACTTTTATTTTTCAAGATTTTCCAAGCTCTTGGAGTATCAAGGCCAATACTGAACTACGTCATTTTTTGCCATCAGGAAGAATCCAATTGGCCTTTAGACGAGGGCAGCAAGCTAAAGGATAAATTTGATGAAATTTTTGAGTCTGCAAAATACAAAGGCAAAATTAGAATATTTGATTATTTAAAAAAGCCTTGAAACTCAGACCTCCTGATGGAATAAATATCTTTGTTTAACAGATTTAAAATCACATTACTTTCAGACTGCCTGAAGAATATAAAAGAGACCAGGGCAGGCCAAATGAAGCTTTATTCGGTAATTATTTATGTGCCTTAATTCTTAATTGCAGCAGAGATGAGAAATTTACTTACCGTCTGAAAATATGTTTAAGGACCTAAAAAAAGATATTGAGTACCTTGGGTCAGATAAGAAGGTTGCATCTGAGAAGAGGAGAGAACTCAAAAGGAAGTCAGAAGAAAGGGAGGCTCTTCAAGCTGATTTGGTAAGACAGTTTTGGCCCTCAAAAATCCATTATTTTTTCCTTTTCAATCTCACCAGCAAGACTAAATTAATAAATTATTTACTGGTCATAGTAGCTAAAAATATGAAATTTAATTTTTTTTCCACTAAGAGCATCTTAGACGAAGAACTTCAACCAATTATGAAAGAAATACGTGAAATAATGGAAGTTGAGACGAATTTCTCAGGCATACACGAGAAGATAACTCAAGCCAAAACGAGGTGATATTTTCAAAAATTTAATTTGCATTTTCAAATCTTAACTAATCAAACATTTCTACATAAATGTTTAGCCTCGAACACTGCAGACGTGAAACGGACGACTTGGAGAATAGCTTAGAAACAGTGTTACCTGCAGAAACATCTGATAGAGAAGTAAACCACAAAGTTTTTTAGATATTCGAATCGAAAGGCAGACGAAATTATTTACTTTCAAAAGATCGAGCAAATGAAAGAAGATTTGGAAAGGGACAGTCGAAGTAAAAAGTCTCGAATCGACGAACTTGTTCGTGAACTCAATCGTGTAGAGAACGAGAAACGTCATTGCGAAATTGAGGTACAAAAAGTGACGTCCCGAATCGGCGAATGTAATGGATTAAAAACGAAGTATGAGAGAGACAATCGGGAGCTCAAAGAAATTCTCGGAACGGCTGCAAATTCTCTCGAATGGAATTCCAATATTACATTTGATTCTGAAATCGAGGTATCTGATGCAGTGGAACATATTTGTGAAACAGTCATGGTTTACGAAAGCAAACTGAAAAATGTAACTGAAGAATTCGAAATGAAAATCGAAACTGAAACTAGCAAGATCAATAGGCTAGAAATTCAAAAGGCTCAGCTCGAGGAACAGAAAAAGCTCAAAGCGACGGAGAGAATCAAAATCAAACGAGACGTTGCAAGCCTTATAAGAGAACTAGCAGAAACAGATAATTCAAAGTCAGAATATTAATGTTGAAGGATTTTCACCTTCGAACAAAAGCATTTTTTCAACTTTTTTTCCCAGGTCTCAACTTTGTGATGCTGAGATTGAGTTACAAAAAATTAATGACCAGATCACAGACATTCAGAATCAGTTTGATAAATCGGAATCAGAGGAAAAATCCAAGGAGTTCAAAAATAAGTTACAAAAACTGGAGAAAGAAGAAGCTGCCCTCAAAATAGATCGTTCCAATTTGGATTCTTACCGTGAAATATCTTCTGAGATTGGTATTCCGAATTCTAAAGCTTTCTAAGGCCATTTTATCTTATTATTTCCATTTAGGTATAAAAACTGCTGATAAAGAGGACAAGGAAAATCGAATTGAGCGAATCATGTCGAAGAATGTTGGCGAGTTTTCTCAAGTCTTTCAGGTTTAATATCATAACACCATATTTCGGAATAATCATTTGGTATTGCAACTATTCTAAAAATATTTCAGAGTGACAAAATACCAAATGTGAACAATCTTAAGCAAGAGTTTATTGGAAGACTAGAGATTTATTCAAACGCCAAGAAGAACGTTGAAAAAGATATCCAAAAGTTTCGCGCTGAAATCAATAGTAAGAAAGATCAAAAAAGAAGTCTCTTACAAGATATTTCTGTTAAGGAGGTATTTTGTTTCTCAGAAGTTAAATAACTGGACCACAATAATTATCAATCTTACTATTTTAGGATAAACAGCGCAGCTGTGTTAGGAACATTGAAGAGTTTGTCTCGAACGAAAAGGTCTATTTTCGGATTTTTATATTTTCAATGATAATAATTATTAAATAGTTAATTATAATTGAATATTTTGTAACTTTAAAGGTGACAAATATCAATCCTCAAGATCGGAGCTTTGAACTTTTTTTTTTGTTTTTTATTGGTACCAAGATTATGCGAATTTTATTTTAAATGTTGGTCAAAATTTCTTCCGTTTTCGATAAAAGATAGAGGCATTCATTCACTAAGAATTTAATTTATGTTTTCAGGAATTAGAGGTTGAACTTGAAAGCTCAAAAGCAGATGTGGACAAGGCTCGTTTTGAGCTCCAGGCCAAAGAAGCAAATAAATATACTTTTCAAGAATTCATTGAAAGAATTGAAAAAATGCAAATCTCAAGGTAGATTTTTTGATGAGTGTATATATGATCATTTTGTAAATACTTCATTAATATAACAAGGTCGAAGCCACATTGTCCTACTTGCAATCGAGCATTTGAAAAGGATTCTGATGTTACTGCCTTAAAAGAAGACCTGAACGACGAAATAAAGAAAATTCCTGGAAAAGTTCAGAACTTACAATCTAAATTGAAGAGAGCCGAAGAACGCGAAAAAAAGCTGCAATCCTTACTGCCCGATAAAAAGCAAGCCGATTTGTTAAATACTGAGGCAAAAAATTATTTAAAACCTTAGCCTGTTTACGGGTATTTAAAGATTATATCCTTTTTTAGATCTCAGAGAAAAAAAATCAGTTGACTCAATTGGAAAAAAATATCCATTCCTTGGAGGAACTGCTATCGAAAAAGGAAGAGGAGCTTGAGGTCACCGATTTGGATTTCAATACGTGCGAAAACGTACGGGAGGATATTCTCAATTTAGACAGACTGCACGTGGAGGTTGTTGTGCTGAAATCAAGAATAAAAGAGCTCGTCGACATGGTTGTATCAAAATTTCCACTATTCATCATACTTTTCACTGATTTTTTATTCTTATTGTTGTTAAGTGCCCCCAAAACCACGGATCTCGAGATTATGATTCAGTGAACACAGCACTTGATGAAGTTTCTACAAAGATTACCAATCTACGTGAAGAATTTGAAGATCATAAAGATAGTGAACATCAGTTCATACAAAGTATCAACAATCTTGAAAGAAAGGTAATAAAATTTAATTTAATATGTACAGAAATGAATCATTTGCTTTATCTCCATTTCCATGTTGCAGAAAAATGATCTTACATCAATAAAACTGCAAATTGAGAAGCGATTCATCGAGCGTACGAAAATCGAGTCGAAAAAATCTGAACTTGAAACTCAAGGAGTTGAAATTGACAAAGAACTGTCAATCATTGACCAAAAGGTTAACTTTGAAAATCACGATCCTTTGCTTTCACTTTTCATCTTAAGTTTGACTTTTCAGTGGAAACCGTTATCCTCGGAAATAAGCGAACTTGGGATTATTAAGTCTAAACTCTTATCAGATCGCGAAATCCAGCTTCATGATTTCAAGAAAAAAATTGAAAAGGCACAGAAATTTCAGATTCAGGCTCAAAATATGCAGAAGCAGATCTCAGATTATATCCACTCTAGCAATGAGGCTACCTTACGAAGGTTTTCATAAAAACATACTTTTCAATGAAGTATTGATGAAATTTCATGAAAATTGTATTTTTAGACTAGACCTTGAGTTAGAAAAACTTGCAGCCAAACGCAAACGAACGGAAACTGAGTTTAGAGGCGCTGAAACAGAAAGGCTTAAACTGGAAAAAGAGCTGGCTGGTAAATCGGGTCAGAAGAGGCAGCTGGAAGATAACCTCAAACTAAGATCTTACAAACTCAGAGTTCTTGAATATGAGGAAAAGGTAAGGACATAGTAGTTTAGATCACCTATTGTGAACCTCAACAAATATAAATCCATTAAATATAGAAACAAAAGTATGAAGAGCGCTTAGTACGTCTCGACTATACGTCTGTCAAAAAAAAGAAAGACAATTTATTGAGGATTCGAGAAGCCAAGGAACGTCAGAAAAACGAAATCAATGGTCGTCTGAGCGAAATGGAAGGTGTCATAACTGGACTTCATAGAGAGCTCGATTCTGACAAGTGAAAACCTTTTATTTTTTCATTTCTATTATACAATGGACCATCCAATCGTTTCTAGATTAAAACTTGCTGAGCTTCGATATCGGGAAAAAAGTATTGAGGCTCGACTTCGTCAAGTTGCCATCGTCGATCTGAACAAGTATTACATGGCATTGGATTGGGCCATTATGAAGTTTCATCAGGTAATAGTGATGGATGTTGAAATTGACTTTTGCCTCACAACTGCACTTATAATATTTTGGGCCACATCAATTACTCTTATCCATTGATGTTGATTCAAAATCTATTTTTTATTAGGAACGTATGAACCAAATCAACATGATAATCCGAGAACTTTGGAAGGCTACTTACAGAGGAAATGACATCGACTATATTGAGATAAAGACTGATGATATGGATTCCGCCACTGGAGCAGACAAACGAAGAGTCTGTAACTATAAAGTATTAGTTGTTTTTGTCAGTTTCTTGAACCAGGTCCTCCTTACCCTTTTTTCACTGTTTGTAGGTTGTGATGAGTAAAAACGACACAGAGATGGACATGCGAGGACGATGCTCTGCTGGACAAAAGGTCCTCGCATCACTGATTATCAGGCTTGCCCTGGCAGAAACATTTAGCACTAATTTTGGAATGATAGCGTAAGAACATTGTCTTTATGTGAAGATTTAATCCGATCACATTTTTACACCAAATCATGCATTTGCCGATTTGGTTAATCATGTCTTAACAAATCATGAATAATTTCTAGAAGTTATTCTGATTTTTTTTACTTATCAAAAAAAAGCCCTGAATGGAGTTATGAAATGATGCATTTAGATTGGACGAACCTACAACAAATCTTGACCGAGAAAACATCGAAGCCTTGGCGTCTGCTCTGAGTGAATTGGTAGTAAAGAGATCAATTCAGGTGAATTTCTAATCGAAATACAACAACTCAATAACCGTTTGATACCAAACATATTTTACAGAGAAACTTTCAATTGATTGTCATCACTCACGATGAGGATTTGATAGATTTACTCGGCAGGGTTGATCAGGTACAATTGGAATATTTCTGTAGACCACTTTAAAAGTCTTAATTGGTATTAGGTTATTTTTTTTTGTTAAATGTGATTACTTATTTCAGGTTAATCATTACTACAGGGTGTGTAGAAATGATAGGGGATTGTCAACCATTAGAAAAATCGTAATAGATAACCGATGATTAATTTCCACGTGTTGCAGTCAAATCTTTTTTTTTAAGTGATGTTCTTATTTTACATGCTTTTTTTCTATTTCATTGGAAAAATAAACATTCTTACTGCCAAAGCTTTCCCCTTGACAAGAAAAAACTATTCATATTCTCGTGGGATTTTTATTTTCGTTTTTATTGAGACATAAGAAATCTAAATAACCTTTTTAGAGAATTTTTTTCTGATAAAAGTCTACAATAGCATTGGAACTAATGTTTGTAATGAGGCCAATGGGAACCAGATGAACATTCGGAGGTACCATTTACACCAGGCAATAGAAACCAACCGCCACATTCTCCATCACTGAAAAATTAAGCAACGAATCAAACCAACCAACCCACTGAAACTTTTTTTTCATTCACAAAAATATTTATACCTGAAAACGTTGCTTCTGATTGTGCAATAATTTGAGCATTCCATTTCTTTAAATTGAGTTTGGGTATTCACCTTGAAGTGTAAATTCACATCAGGTTGCCAATAATTGCTAACTTTTTCATATTTTAAGTTTGTAAAGCCTGCCTGGAGTTTAGAAGGACACAAAAATATTAAAACAAAAATGGATGAAATGGCTAATGTGATATTTGATAATCTGACTGACATCTTACGTAGAATAAGTCACTCTTCACAGTTTCAATGAGTTTGACCACTATAAAAAGATTAACTGTTTTGTTAGTCATGGGGTATTGCTTGGTTGGTTTGAGGTGTCATGGTAACCAACCTACTTAAAGGTTGTCACGTCTACCCAAGAGGAAAAAAAAACAAATCAAGGATTCTTCATTATTCAACAAATGGATTGTTTTTTGGGAAAAAATATCAATTTGATTTGTTGCTGTAATTTTAGATTATTAGTAAAAGTTTCACCCCTCTTTGCCCAAATTCATCTCAATAAAGATTCAAAGTATTGAACGGCTTAAAACATTTATTTTCCATAAATTTCATTTAGTTCTTTCCACCTCTTTTGCAAGTGTCGTTTTTATCCTGAAATTCTGAAAAATTTTTAATCGAATATAAAATTTTATGCTGATGCAACTCACCAAATGTGAGATTATTTACACAGATCTGGAAAAATGGAAAAAATTGAAACATATTTTTAATGAATATTTTGTAAAAACCCTTACCTTAGGTAATGATTTCTTGCTTTTCTGTCTCCAACGTTGACAATTGATTGGTTTGACCTGTTGGCTCTCAAAAAGTGGTTCCTGGAGCTGTCCCTGGACTCCTTAACAACCCTATCAAATAGAAGAGCTTTTGGATCTAATGTAACAATGAATGATTTTTTTTGCAGTCTGGGGGTTAAAAAACTGGTAGGGATTGAACCCCCTACCCCCAGCCCCCTTTAAAGTTAGTTCTGGCAACTCAAAATACAGGAAAGCAATTAAGATGTGTAGCTTTACCTGCCACTTTGAATCCCACACCCTGAACCCCGATGTTATTCCTCCTAGCCCTCAGGTAATGATTGTCGACTGGCTTCTTGGAATGCTCCTCAGTATCTCTTCTTAAATGACTAGCCCAAGTTTTTATGAACAACTCTCGAAAGACTTTTTTGGGGATGATAGAACCACCACTGGGCTGTCGGAAGCTTTCAAAAACTTTTGCAAAAATCGGTCCCCTTTCCATAGTCTTTCCACCGTGCAGCCTGACTTTTGTCACAACAACTTGATCCCGAACTATTGGGGTCTCTGTTGACGTTTGGTAGTCATCATAGGACAGAAGGCTGGGGGATCTCTGCTGAATCACAAAGTATTCATCTTCATCTTCACCTGATTAGCATGGGAGAAAAAAACTAGTTGAGGCAAAATTTGAGGGAGCTTTTTTTATTATTATTGTGAAAGAGACTCACCCTTCATGCCACTGGTGAGAAGGACAAGTCCCAAAAAAATCATCAAGAGCTTCATGGTTTAAGTGAAAGAAGAGACTGACATGAAGATAACACTTCTTTCGCCTTTCTCAGAAGACCTTCTTCCTCTTTTTCTTCATCATAGTTCTTTTCTCATGGTGTCAATAACCTAATCAAATCATATTTTACATCTATGTTCATGTTCATTCATTATCTGGAATAAATAATAAAAAAAGCATGAAAATGAAGTGATTTTTCCATTCAGCAAACATTTTTTTCCATCTCATGGAACTTTCCGTTAGAGGAAAAAATTAAATATTTTCCATCTATTAAAAAAAGGAATATTTTTTTTTGTAAAAAAAAACCTACAGCTAAGCATTAAAAAAATTCATCATTGATTTGATTTTCATAGATAAATATTTTTCTTTGTTCCAAAGTGCACCCATTTCGTCCCCATAGGGTGTGTGTCCAGAAACCAATATCATCGATCATCATGTCCTGACGAAGGAACCAATTCTAAATCAACAAACTCATTAAAACTAGGTCTTTCAGTCGAAACAAATTCATCATGGAGGAAATTCTAACATGTGCCATTTTGAACAAATGGAAAAATGGATCTTTTTTTAATTATTGAAAAATCTACTATAAAAAAAGCAGATACATTCTAGATCATAAAACAGTTTAATGCATGAAATGTTTTTTTCTCAATTGTTTTATATCCAATTTACAAATTAATCCTTTTTTTTAAATCTAAATGAAAGGCATTGCAGCAAATGTGTTAATTGATTCAAAAAGAGCAAGGAAAGACAATTTCTCACGAATATTTAATAAAAAAAAAGATGTTCTTTTCATGAGAAAAAACACTTATATTAATAGCTTCCTGTTTTACACCCATTGTTTGTGACCTTTTGACCATATTTAGCCTCGTGAAACAAATATTTATTTTTAGCTAGTGAGTTGATCAAGTAGAAAAGAGGCCTTCAGAGGCAAAGGTTTTTCACAAACACAATTTATTGGCATCAGGAAAATTTACGAAAAAAATGGAATCCTTTCCTTTCCAATCAGAGACAACTATTTTGGAAAAATTCCCAGTTACCCAACACCCTCGTCGACATCTTTTTTGGTGTCTCTCGGAATCTGACTTCAAAGGTTACCCTCTGAAGAAGGTTACTTTTAATCTGACTGATCGTTTTCGGCCTTTTTTTCCGAATCCAATCCAAAACTAGCCACAAATGCCGCCCAAGAAGAATGTCCAAGGGGAGGAACACCACAAAAACCATGAAAAAAATGAAACAAAATGCTACGAAAAATATTTATAACCATGAAATTTTTTGTCTAAATAAAAATTTGAGAGATTTTTTAAAACTTTTTTTTCATTTTATGACGGAGCGAAAAAAAATTTCTCTTTCATATAATAATTGTTTTCATTTTAATATTTTCAGTCAATGAAACACTGAACAATTTACGATTGAACAGAATGGCCACATTTTTTCTCACTGATTTAATTAATTTTTGACACATATTAAACAAAGTGTTGTCTCTTTCAATTCATACATTTACGTTATCCTTTTTTTCTTAATGAGATGAAAATCAGTCTATTATAGCATTCAGTTTGAAATGTCTTTCAAATCGCCCATTATTTGCATTGATTCATCGAACGAACCTCATTCAGACATTATACTGAAAGTGAGGCAAATGTAAATGTATGAAAAAAAGACCAGACTGAAATTTGATCTCGTGATTTATTGGGCCTTTTTTTCATCTACTTGAAGAAAATTGTTAATGAAAAAAATATTTTTTTATTTGTCAAGTCTTGATTTCCCACATAAAAAATGGTTTTTTTTCAATGTTCATGACGGATCTTAAGAATTTTCATTTTTCCACGTGAGACAGGAAGGTCCCCTGAGAATGTTCGTCTTTCGGTCCGACAAGTCGGACCCATTGACCGCGTCGATCGCTCCGTCTGACCGAAAACGGCCCGAAAAATCGCACTGACCAGACGCTGCCCCAAGAATATATAAATTGAATACGCCGTTTTCCACCAAAACCTTGCTAGAGATGGGGCAAGAACCAAAGTCTCGCCTGTCTCGGCACTTCACGCTGGAGGTACTTTGCGCTTGAAAGTCTCACGACCCTACATCCACCCCAAATAAGGTTTCAATTTTTATTGTTATGATAATTTACACTATTTGAATTACTGAATATTTATAAATTAAGCTAACGCCGGACTAGGATTTTGGGAAGACGGGAACAGGATAGTGAGCTAACCATTAAGCGGTCAGTTAACTCAGTTTGTACCTTTCAAAGTATTTAAGTGGCAGAAGGTTATAAAAAAGCTGACTTTTTTCAAACCTAGTTATTGAGGCCACTTCACTTTTCTTTTTTGACAGACAAGCGATTTCCAAAGCGGGATAGCGATTAGCGATGTCCCCTTTTCAGTCTGACGGGAAAGTTGGAAACCCGTTTTTCAATATTGTTTGACGAAGGAGAGACTCGAACCAACAGGTTGCAGCTTTTTTAGGGGGATCCCAACCCCGAAACAGCCTAAAGGCCAAGGGGTGCAGAAACGGTCGCCCATCTCAAACCTCTGTGAACTTGTTTGTTCTGAAAAAGCCAAGCACGACCGAGATACGAGATAGTTATTCTTATTTTAGGGTTTTGAGGACTTCGGATCTGCCTCGACTCTCCTAAAACGGCACGAAGCTTTCCGTCACAGAGGTAATACGTCGATGGTGTGAATTGTGATATGACAGATAGGTAAGATCTCATAATGAGAAAGAGGGATAGAGCGTGAATCGTGATGACATGTTGTTCATTTTACGTTTTGAACGCAGAAGCTAGAACGCGTTTCAAGTTCGACCGTGCCAGAGTTGGCGGGGGCGGTCGTCCCCCAGCTCTAGAGCTCCATAGCTTCATAGCTCCGTTCGGGAGGACTGGAGGAGGAAAAGGGGAAACCACCTTAAGCTGCACGTACCAAGGAGGGATTTGACAGTGTTGCACCGCCGGGTCGCGGACCGATTTTTAACCCTGCCAAAGCCGACTTCGGCTCAACTTTTTCTGACCGCTCGTGTTTGGTGTGGAGATTGGAGACGGCGGTTCAACGCGCCCCCCGAATTCGGACCGACGTGCTGTCGACTGTCGTGCTCGCTTACCTTGACGCAGCCGCGGGGATCGACCGTCCGCGAGTCGTGACCACGAACCGGCGGACGAGTTGAGACGGTGGGACGCGACGCGACGCGACGCGACGCGACGCGACGC
>Ga0194133_10006463_pt1:0-7500 | contig 14408 bp, 7 predicted proteins | sample TA2KigOf40mmetaG_FD_155448 | JGI IMG/M metagenome (GOLD analysis project Ga0194133, IMG submission 155448) | Freshwater microbial communities from Lake Tanganyika, Tanzania - TA2015055 Kigoma Offshore 40m | ecosystem: Environmental > Aquatic > Freshwater > Lake | place: Tanzania: Lake...
ATTTTTTAATATTTTCTTGTTCTACAGATTTTAATGTGCCCTTAGAAAGAGAGTCCACTTGCGTATTTGCCCATTGAATTAAAGCATTGATTTCCTCCTGGGAGCGATTGGGATCTAATTTGGATTCAGCCTTTCCTCCTGCAATCTGAATATCCCCGGGCGTCAGGTTAATGCTAGAATGAATTGAGGGGGAGTAGCCGATTGAGGTGTCGAGGGGTAGGTGCTGAGCATTGATTTTAGGACTTTCAGAAGGACTCAGACTTGTGCTATACGAGCCTGATAATGGTCTCGAATTCACATCAGATATTCCATTTTTCTCTTTTTCATCCGGTTGATCATCACCAGAAGAATGCTTTAAGGGATTGTCACCTCGAATACCGGGATTAGATCGTGATCCTATAAAATTTGTTTGTCCTACAGATTCTGATCCGGGGTGAACACCAGAATTCTTTTGCGCATTTTTCAGTACGCTTTCAACACTGATTGCATTTGAAGAGCTGAATGAAATAGGCAAGGGGCTCAAGTTATATGGACCAAAGTGTGCTCGTACTTTAGCACTGCTTTGTGAGGTTTTCTTAAAATCAACGGCTGATTTTACCAATGTTTCAAGATGACTCAACAGCCCCCATACAAGAAGGATTGAAGCTGCTGCTGCTGCAACCTGAAGGGCGAGTGTAAGGCTAAGAAAAAATGCACTAACAGACGAAAAATACGCATAAAAACTGTATACAAGCCCAGGACTGGCAGTCAATTTAAATGCCTGCAATGCAGCTCCTGCAAAAGAAGGAAAAAAATTTGCATGACTGTTCTTGCTAAAATCACTCATAGCGCTGAGCAGGACATAAAAAATGGCAAACGTCGCACCAAGATAAAGCAGGCTCACGCCCAAAGGCAAATTTATCATGTTTAGGTATATGGGGAAAATATACCCATAAGCCAGTGCTGATAACATTATCGAAAAAAAGGTCTTTATATACATTTTATGGATCCTCATGAGCTATTGGTAACATACGAAATTTGATGCACTCATTTATTAGGTCCGAATAAACTATTCGCAGACCGAGCTGAAAGAGCAGAAGAGGATTCTGATTTTTTTGGACTGCCAGAGCCCGCGACCTGCTTAAGGGCTTCCTGTAGGTCGGTTAAATCAGATTCAAGGCTCATTTTTTCAGACCTTACCATTTTAAGCTCTGCAAGAATTCCCTTTGCACTCTCAGTCAGCTCTGATTGAGTCTGTTGAGATTCTTTTAAGAGAGCCCCTAGCTCCCTGTTTCTCTGTTCAGACTCATCTAAGCGTTCCTGTAGCTTCGTGCTGAATGCCCTGGCCTCTGAAATGACTTCACTTTGCTGGGCTACTGTATTTTTTAGAACTGCAATTTCTCCACGACTGTTCTTAATTTGAAGCTGCAAAAGATCCAATTCATTAGCCTGAAGAATTAACTTTTGATTTAATTCATCTCTAGTCCCAGCCACAGCGACCTGTAGTTCTTGTTGTGATCGAGCCTCCACGAGCTGTAGTTGATTGACAGCAAAGTACGCTTTCAGCTGAACATAGGCAGGCCCTTGGGCCATTGGGATGAATTTTGCTTGGAAGCTAAATACAAGACTAGCCTTCTGAAAGATGTGACCATTTGCTTTATCTGCCATCACCTTGCTTTCTTTACTCACTTCAACCTCAATTTTTTGCAAAACTTCTTTTTCCACAATCATTTTCAAATCATTGATGCTAACTATATTTTCACCAGATAGCAGCTGTTGACATTGGGACGAAGCTTGTTGCAACATTTCCAAAGCTCCATCGCCGACGCCGGCTTGAATTACTTGAGACAGGGCTCTAAATTTACTTTTAAATTCTTGAATTAAGCTTTCGGAAACCGGATTTCTGTACGAAGCCAAATCTGTAATTTGATCAAGTATTTGATACACATGTTGATAGGACCTGGTTTTTGAGGCATCAGGTACAGACTGCTCTTTTATGCTACTAAAATGATGCAAATGACAAATTGCGGAAAAGAAACATGTATAACCACTATCATTCACCACGTGATCAAAGTTTTCTATTAAAAAAGACCATATACGAGAAAACGTTGCGCTGTAAAAATCCGATACGGAGCTCCCCCCCCCAGTATGAATTCTCTTTGAAAAAGCAATCTCTTGGTTTAAATAATGTGCAAAATCCAAATTACTCAAATCAATAGGTTTAGCTATGTCGAGACTTAGCTCAAAATGGCGAGCAAGCTCACGCTGGATTTCAGCTACATTAGTGGATTCAGCAGCAGGAGCAGCAGCAAGAAAGCGATTTCGCAAAATATTAAATGCTCCAGTAAATTTTTGACTCACACTTTCAGCGGTTTGAGCCTGATTCCAGGTATCATTTAAGGCTTTAAGGCTTTCAATCATCATTTGACAATTTCGTTTGATTTCAGACTGCTTCATAATATTTCTCCTATTATCTCCATTTAAATAATCCAGCATGACTATAGAACCTAGCAACATCAATGGCTCCAAACCCTGTGTACCACTAATTTGTTGATCAGGCTCTGTACCTTGCCTACTTAACATAACTTAACCTCTATGTGAGACATATCGTACAATTACCATCTAAATGTGCTTAAAGCAAGTACCGTAAATTGGTTAGAGAATTAATAATTATATGTTATAAAACATGTGGTTAATTCCCTTTTATACTTTTAATCCTGATTAATCAATGACTTTATTTGCGAAGCAGGTAGTCATAAATTTGTGCTTTTAGTATTTTTTTAATTAAATTGGGTTATATTTTATTACTCTTTATATTCCTGACTAAGCCCAACGGATGCCATTGCCAAAAAAGCATTGCAATGTATACACTCATAAATGCAGCCTTTCCTAACTGTCAGTGACCTTAGACTTTTTTATTCCATTAAATGAAAATGCCAAGGCCCCCACTGCTAGCAGTAAAACAACAATTCCAGGTTTTAACCATATGCTTTTAGAATCATTTGTTGCAATTTAAAATACATAAAGTTGCTAAAGAGACAGGTAAGCCAGCTAGAATCAGACTGTTGACAAATATATCTGCTCTGAAACAGCAAGTAATGGGTTAGGGTGAAATCTTCTTCAAATCCTTTAAATCGATAGCGTCATGCTCTACCAGGTAGAAAATCACAAATGAATAAATCGAAAATGCCGCCACCAGCTCTGAAACGACTGCTCCGTACAGCCCATAAGGAGGAACCAGTACCAATAACATGCCAGATAAAATACCTAATTTAAAGTATTTCACCTGATTTGCCAGCTTTTCATTAAATCGCATTAAAATGCTAAAGAATGGCCGCACGCACGCAATCACTAAATAACCCAGCAAAGCCACCCTCAGCGTCTCAAGGTAGGGCTGATCAACCACACCCAAATCCAAAACAATACCACTTGAGATCCAAGCAATTAAATACCGTGATAAAGGCATTAATATTAAAAACATTGCCAATGCAAAAAATGCATTAATCCAAAACAGTTGACCAAATTTCGGCAAGTAGGATTTAGACCACTCATCAAGGCTTTCCAGACTCTTGGCTAAAGGCTGTGTAACAACAAAGATCAATGACGAGATCGAAACAATGATCGCAAAATGCGCTACACTTTGCTCTGTCGACAACAGTTCTAGAGCAAATAAGCTGACTGCCAATGAGGTTTGCTGCATCAAATTTACTTTTGGATTCACATGCCTGGATTTAAGGATTTTTCTTCCTCCAAAACGGTACATGGACCATGCAACGCCTAATAAAAGACACTGTGAAAAGAAAAACAGCATGACGATTGTATTCAGGTTAAGCTCTGATAAGAACAGGGAAGCAAATAACAAAAGAATCCCAAACAGTGCATAAGATGCATCATGAATATGATTGGTGAACTGCGCTGACAAACGAGCAGCGATGAGCTGGATTATTGAAAATATGATCAGTCCCAAAAGCAGAATATGAATGGGATGATAATTCAGATAATCCACAAACGAGGATCCCTGCGTGATATTACGACTAAGAATATAGCCCCCATTTAAAATACCACTCATTCCCGCATAAACAGCAAAGTAAATCAAGCGCCGATTTGACTCTGAAAGGTCTTTAACCAGTTTCTCAACAAATGGATAAAGCATATTAAGTACAGCAGCCAGCAAAATCAGAAATTTAACAGCAACACGAAAATCCCCGAAAAACTCTGATCCCAGTAAAATTCTGGCAACAATTAAATTGATCGAAACAATAAAGACAGTGCGAAGGAAATGCAATGCATATTCTGAAAACAATTCGGATACTGATAAAAAGATCTTTTTTCCCATGCCAACTCCATCTGGGGTTTTTCACAGTTTAATCTTTAATGGCACAATGGGCAAGCTCTTCAGATACCTTACGGGAAAATAGACCATATTCCCTCATGGTTTTTATCCCCAAATACATTAAAATTAAAAACTCAGGCAACACATCGCCGACAAAAGCTCCCCATAAGCCATAAACAGGAACCAATATACTGAGCATGAAAATTGCCAAAACCAAGTGCATTATACAAACGTAGGCATTAAACTGCGGCCTTGAATACTCAAACACAGACCAAAAAGGTTGAAAAATATTTAAAAGGGCATTAATTGTAAGTGCAAAACGCAAAAGGGCCAGGTCTTGTAAGTAGTGCTCGCCAAAAAAACTCAAAATGGCTTGTTGAGACCATGAGCCGGCGAAATAAATCACAACGGTACAAATTGCATTATAAAACATGGCATCCAGCAGCAATTTCCTTGAAAGGATCCGGTCAATACGGGAAAGCTCAAGCAGCCTTTGCGACAAATACCCTCTGAGCGCCTCGGAAAGTAAAAAGTAAAAATTGACTATTGTCATAATTGCGCTAAAGTGGCTAAGCTCAGCTCCATCTGTGATCACAATTGCCATCAACATGCTTGAAAAATTCAACACCAGCTGATAGGAGCCATTTGAAACCAAGCCCCAAAACGCTGTTTGACGAAACTCATTGTTTTCTTTTATCTGCACCACACCAGGTTGCCAAATCCAACGTATTTTGCCCCATATAAACATCATCACCAAAAAAATCACAACCAACTGCGCAAGAAGGTATAGTAAAATCATTTCATGAACACTCCAATGAATACCCACATAACTACCAGCAACCAGCAAGAAGCAATAGCAAGCATGTCCAAGAACACTTTGAGTCAATCTTGATAATTTAAAATGGTGGAGCACGTCCAAAACTGGAGGCAAAAGATTAATTAAAACCAAAAATGGAATGGCAACAATCACCAAGCTCAATGGGTGTCGCAAAAACGTTAAAAGACCAATATCCAAAAGTTGATCTGTTGAAAGCACCAGCTCTCTGAGTAAAAAAATTGCCGCGCACATTGCACCAATTCGACAAAGTTGTTTACTGGTCCACTGCATAATGTTCAATGCTGCTTCCTGACATTGATCGGAGACAGCTTTTGACAAAAAAACACGTATGGCCAAAGGCTGACCCAAGACCAAAACATTAGAAATAAAGATACTGATTTTTATTGCAGTGTGATAGCTTCCAAACTCCTCAACACCAAGATGCTGAGCAATAGTCGCCCCTAGAAAAAAAGATGCCAAAAAAGACACTATACCTGCTAGATATACACCTAAAATATCCAACAAAGAACGACGATCAAAATTTGTTTTCATGGTTACGCGTCACCCCCTTAAACCATCCCTTCACCCATGCGAAGATACTCAAAGAATACCTCAAGCGAACTTGCAAATCAATAGTTAATTCCTACACCCAAGCACAAGCATTCAGACCTTAAAATTCAAGGCTGCAAAATGAAAAAAATGGCAAAATTATTGCGGGGAAAACCTAAGCTCATTATGCATCAGTCAGCAAAAGACTGCCTGGCAACTATCCCAAGTTATCGGCCAATCGGTAAGGTGCTAAAAACCGTGCCCTTTTATAATCATTGCCCAAGACCTCTGGCATTTTTATCAACTCGTCCTGCGGGTTAAAAAACACCAAAATAAGGGGGCTTACTGTAATGCGGCAGCCAGCATTAAAAAACCGTATCAGATCAAAAACTTGAGATAAAAAAAGCACCCGAAGGTGCTTTTAAGTTAAAATAAATGCCTGACGGTGTCCTATTTTTGCAGGGCAGTTGCCCAACTATCTTTGGCGCTAAGTCGTTTCACTTCTGAGTTCGAAATGGATCAGGTGGTTCCAACTTGCTATTGCCATCAGGCGGAAAAAAATGGTAATGCGTCAATTTCAGTATTCATACGTTTTTGATGATTTAAGGTTGTGAATTCAAGTCTCACGGTCTATTAGTACTGGTTAGCTCAATACATTACTGCACTTACACATCCAGCCTATCAACGTTGTTGTCTACAACAGACCTTTAGCCTTACGGGGGGAAATCTAGTCTTGAAGAAGGCTTCCCACTTAGATGCTTTCAGCGGTTATCCTATCCGTACTTAGCTACCCGGCAATGCCATTGGCATGACAACCGGAACACCAGAGGTACGTCCACACCGGTCCTCTCGTACTAGGTGCAGCTCTTCTCAAATTTCCTACGCCCACGGTAGATAGGGACCAAACTGTCTTACGACGTTTTAAACCCAGCTCGCGTACCACTTTAAATGGCGAACAGCCATACCCTTGGGACCTGCTCCAGCCCCAGGATGTGATGAGCCGACATCGAGGTGCCAAACACCGCCGTCGATATGAACTCTTGGGCGGTATCAGCCTGTTATCCCCGGAGTACCTTTTATTCGTTGAGCGATGGCCCTTCCATACAGAACCACCGGATCACTAAGACCTACTTTCGTACCTGCTTGACTTGTCAGTCTCGCAGTCAAGCACCCTTATGCCTTTGCACTCATTGCACGATTTCCGACCGTGCTGAGGGTACCTTTGTGCTCCTCCGTTACTTTTTGGGAGGAGACCGCCCCAGTCAAACTACCCACCATACACTGTCTCTGTCCCGGATTACGGGACTAGGTTAGAACTTCAGTTAGGTCAGGGTGGTATTTCAAGGATGACTCCACAAAGGCTGGCGCCCTTGCTTCATAGTCTCCCACCTATCCTACACAAACATAACCAAAATTCAGTATAAAGCTATAGTAAAGGTTCACGGGGTCTTTCCGTCTAGCCGCGGGAATACTGCATCTTCACAGCAATTTCAATTTCACTGAGCCCTGGGTGGAGACAGCGTGGCCATTGTTACGCCATTCGTGCAGGTCGGAACTTACCCGACAAGGAATTTCGCTACCATAGGACCGTTATAGTTACGGCCGCCGTTTACCGGGGCTTCGATCAACAGCTTTGCTTACGCTAACTGCATCAATTAACCTTCCGGCACCGGGCAGGCGTCACACCCTATACTTCCTCTTACGAGTTTGCAGAGTGCTGTGTTTTTAATAAACAGTCTCAGCCACCTGGTCACTGCGACCCTCAACAGCTTAGAAAGCAAGTTTCATCACCGTCAAGGGCACACCTTCTCCCGAAGTTACG
>Ga0194133_10006463_pt1:12500-14408 | contig 14408 bp, 7 predicted proteins | sample TA2KigOf40mmetaG_FD_155448 | JGI IMG/M metagenome (GOLD analysis project Ga0194133, IMG submission 155448) | Freshwater microbial communities from Lake Tanganyika, Tanzania - TA2015055 Kigoma Offshore 40m | ecosystem: Environmental > Aquatic > Freshwater > Lake | place: Tanzania...
CAAACTGCGAAAATCCCGCCAATACAGAAGCACTTTGCCAAGCAGCAAAGGCTCCCGATGCCAGTGAAACCATCATAATAAAAAACAAAAAATTCTGCGGCTCTTCTTTTTTTGCCCTATTGGGCTGAACAGGGCTCTCTTTAACCTCTAAAGTCCCCTTTGAATAAGTAAAAAATGTATGGGCAGGGATAGTAAAAGAGGCATTCTCTTTTTTCTCCCGAGATTCTTCTGCATCTGAATTCACGAACCCAGAAAATTTTGCTGCTGATATAGGGAAAGGAAAAAGCAATGGCTCATTCGGATTTTTTGGTATAAAAGCATCACCAGACTTTAACTGAAGACAATGCCTTTCTTGCCCTCCAGTGATTACCCTAGGATATCCGTCGCCACTGTTCATCAATTGATCCCTGTACATATCCCTGAAATAATTACCCACCTGATACGCACCCACTGCCAATAAGCTGTCATGAAAAAACACCCCAAAGGGGAAATGCGCAGAAAAAAACAATCCAGCAACTGAGCAAACCCAAGCCAAAACCGAAGAGACAACAATACTGCTTTCGATTGAAAAACTCGCCTTCCAGCTCCCATCAGGCTTTAAAAAAAAGGCCTGAACAAAAAGTCCCAAAGCCAACAGATTAAGACCCCATACAAAACTTACAACCCCTACCTGAGAGGCAACTAAAACCAACACAGAGCTCAAGGCCAAACTAAAAGCCAGCCTTGAATGATCTTTTAAATCACTCTTGAGAGAAACGATTAAAGAAACCGTACAAAATAGAAAACAAAACATGGAGCCTGCCCAGCTATGAAGCATCCAGTGCAGCGGAGAAAAGTGATGAGAAATTAACATCAAAACCCCCGCAACCAACGCAGTAAGACCTGGCCATAACGGACGACTTTCTTTATTTTGTTGTTGTTTTGCTGAGCAGCACTGATTTTTCATAACCATGACCTTGTATAATCATGGCCAATAATAACATTTACCAAATATTCAAACAAGAAGGTAAATAGTGCCCAGCTGAGTCAGGAGCAGGACAAGCCACTGGCATAACAGGCTCATTAATCGAATACTTTGGAAAAATTAACATCTCACCGATCGGGCTAAGAAGAACCCCTGCAGCACATGAAAATGTAATGACCACTGATGACGCTACAAATACCCAAAACGGCGCCCCAAAAAAAGCCAAAGCGCTTGCCATCAATGCAACAGCACCAACCTCACCATAAGCCTGAATCAAAATATTAATACGCCAAATTGATAACAGCTCATCCATCACTGACTGCCCGTCTTTGGTTTTAATGCCTTGAAACATTGAAAGTACTTGCCCTGGAACTAACCCCACTCCATCCAAACCTGGCAAGCACAAGCAGCGAGCGCATTTTTGACACCAAGCTGGAAAATGGAATTAGCGCCAACTGAACAGACTGAACTGTTATTAAGGGACATCCATCGTTGTCTTTACAAGAAAATAGATGATTCAGCTCCTCATGAGGGTCGCCGTCACTGCCTAAAAGCCGCAAAACTTCTGAAGCAACTTCTTGTTTTAATTTATTAATCTCAAATACTTTTTTCACATGAACGCCAAACAAGATAACAATTAAGAGCGCACTGCCCCAATACCATTTGCTAAGGCACGTCCAACTGATCTTGGGCTATGGCTCAAAGGCAAAACAGGCCCAGGAACTGGAGGGGGCGGCTGCCTAGGTTTATCATCGCTGACCTTTGGCCACATCAAATGATGCATCACATCATCATTGTACATCCGCATGGCAAATACCCCCTGACTTAAAGCGGAAAACAAAATCGCAGGAACCAAGGTTGATGCAGCCAATGCAATTCCTAAACCAATAGATACCGTGGCCAATGTGAATACCAAATATGATTTTCCATGTGCCTTTTTAAAG
>Ga0194133_10006465_pt1 | contig 14405 bp, 12 predicted proteins | sample TA2KigOf40mmetaG_FD_155448 | JGI IMG/M metagenome (GOLD analysis project Ga0194133, IMG submission 155448) | Freshwater microbial communities from Lake Tanganyika, Tanzania - TA2015055 Kigoma Offshore 40m | ecosystem: Environmental > Aquatic > Freshwater > Lake | place: Tanzania: Lake...
GACTCGGGATCTCGCCCGGAGATCGCGATCACATGCGAGATCACCGACTCCACCGGCGCGATCACCGGCCGCGTGTCCACACGATGGACCCTCAAGGCGCTGAAGAAGTCCTAGCTCGCGGGTCTGCTCAGACCTTGGGCGCGGGGGTCCAGCGCAGGTAGGGCTTGACCTCCTCCACCTCGCCGAAGCGGGCCTTCGCGTCGTCCGTGGACATCATCGGCGAGACGATGACGCGATCACCGGGGCGCCAGTCGACCGGAGTCGACACCGGCGCTGCGTCCGTGAGCTGGAGAGCGTCGATCACGCGCAGGATCTCATCGAAGTTGCGCCCCACCGACTTGGGATAGGTCAGAGTCAGACGCACCTTGTTGCTCGGATCGATGATGAAGACTGATCGCACCGTCGAGGTGTCTCCCTCGCCCGGGTGGATCATGTCGTAGAGCTCGGAGACCTTCTTGTCGGGATCCGCGATGATGGGGAAGTTGAGGTCGGTGCCACCGACGTCGCCGATGTCGCCCGCCCATCCGCGATGGGAATCCAGGGGATCGACCGAGATGGCGATGCACTTGACGCCGCGGCGGTCGAACTCGGCCTGCAGGGCCGACGTGCGACCGAGCTCGGTCGTGCACACGGGCGTGTAGTCAGCGGGATGACTGAAGAAGACGGCCCAGGATCCGTCCTTCCACTGGTGGAAGTCGATCACGCCCTCGGTCGTCTCCGCGGTGAAGTCAGGGGCGACGTCGCCCAGTCGAATCGCCATGTCGTGCCTCTCGCGCCGGCAGGCGCCGGCTTCGGGACCGAGCGTAGGCGCGGGACCAAAGTCCCTCACACACGGAGGTGCCTCAGGAGTCGCCGCGCACCACCCGCGGACCGTGCGAGTAGTCCTCGTGGGAGCGGGGGTCCTCGCAGGGCTCGAGGTGGGTGTGGACCTGCGCGTGCGGGAGCTCGGCCGTGATGGCGGCCTCGACCTCCTCAACCAGGTCGTGGGCTCGCGAGACGCTCCAGGACCCCGGCACGAGCACGTGCACGGAGACGAACTGGTCGCGCCCGGACTCACGGGTCTGCAGGCCGTGGAACTCCAACTCCCCTGCCGGGTAGCGGGAGACGAAGTCGCGCAGCACCGCAAGGACGCGTGCCGTCTCCTCCCGGGGCAGCGCATGGTCGAGCAGTCCGCGACCGGCGTTGCGCACGAGGATGAAGCCGGTCCACAGGATGTTGGCGCCGACGGCAAGGGCCACCAGCGAGTCCAGTGGCAGCCAGCCGGTCACGGCGACCAGCGCGATGCCGACGATGACTCCGACGGACGTGTAGACATCGGTGAGCAGGTGCTTGCCGTCGGCGACCAGTGCCATCGATCGATGGCGCCGGCCCTGGCGCAGGATGATCACCCCGACGGCACCGTTGACCACGGTTGCCCCCACGGTGATGGCGAGGCCGATACCAAGATCCTCGAGCGGCTGGGGATTGAGCAGCCGATCCACCGCGGCGTACACGATGAGCCCGGCCGCGACGAGGATCATCACTCCCTCGGCGCCTGCCGAGAGGTACTCCGCTTTGCCGTGGCCGAAGTGGTGACGCTCGTCGGCGGGCTTGGCGGCAGCGGCGATGGCGATGAGGGCCAGGACGGCGGCCACGAGGTTGACGACCGACTCCAGCGCGTCCGAGAGGAGGCCGACCGATCCCGTGAGCAGGTAGGCAACGGTCTTCATGCCGATCGTGACGACCGCGGCGGCGATGGACAGCCAGGCCCAGCGGGTCAGGGAGTGCGCGTGGCTGCCGGACACGGCACGAGCATCCCACGGGACCGGGGTGACCGAGCGAGCTAGAAGGTGCCCTCCCCCGCCGGCGCAGGCTCAGGCGGGGAGCCGTCATCGGTGCGCACCGGCCCGGTGAGGTAGCGCATCGCGCCATAGACACCCGCCGCGAGCGGCACCCCGATGAGGGCACCGAGGAGACCGAAGTACGCCGCTCCCGTGGCCGTGACGAGGACGATCGCCACCGGATGGAGGTTGACCGTCTGGCCCATGATGAGCGGCTGGAGCACATTGCCCTCGAGCTGGCCGATGACGAAGATCAGGGCGATGACGAGTGCCCCCGCGAGCGGTCCGTCGGTGACGAGTGCGACAAAGGCAGCCAGCATCATCGCGATCGGGGCGCCGATATAGGGGATGAAGGCGCCGAAGAACACGATGATGCCCAGGGGGATCGCCAGGGGCACCCCCATGATGAGCAGCACGATCGTCACCAGCGTCGCATTGGTGATCGCGACGAGCACGAGCCCCTGCGAATACTGCGAGAAGCCACGCCAGGCGATGCGCACCGTCTGGCCGATCACCTCGCGATTGCGGGCCGGCATCCAGCGCACGAACCACGCGAAGAGCTCACGGGGCTGGATGAGGACGAAGATGAGGATGAAGACTCCCGCGGCCAGGGCCGTGCCCACGCCGAGGACGCTCCCCACGCCGGAGAGGACGCCCAGTGCGATATCTCCGCCGGAGGAGCGGATGAAGTCCTCCACCTGGACATAGACGCTGGTGAGCTGCGCGTCGGTCATCCCCAGGGGCCCTTCGCGCAGCCAGGTCTGCAGGTCCTCGACCCCCTGATTGAAGGCTGCCGAGATGCCCTCCCATTGCGACATCGTCTGCAGCCCGATGAAGATCACCACGACAGCCACCGCCGTGGCGAAGACCAGGAGCGAGATCACGGCGGCGAGCCAGCGCGGCATCGACCGAGCCAGCAGGTCGACGAGGGGCATGAGCCACGCGGCGACGAGCAGGGCGAAGAAGAGCGCGAGGATCAGCGTCTGGAGCGGCGTCATGAGCAGGAGCAGTCCCCACAGGACGACACCGATCGCCGCCAGCCGCCAGGCATAGCCACCGATACGCCGAAAGGCGGGCGAGACGTGGTCGGGGGTGTCGTAGGGCGCCGGGAGGGGCGGCCTCGGCGGGATGTGGTCTTCTTCCGACCGGGTTCGCCCCACGCCGCACCTCCTCAGCGCGAGCGTAGTCCCGCGCGAGGCCCCTCCTGGCGCATCGGCCTAGGGTGTGTCGGGACGGGAGGAGCCCCATGTCCGGAGCATCCGGCGACGCAGCGATCCCGAGCCTTGCCTACGACAGCGCGGGCTCGGGGCCCCCGCTCGTCCTCATTCACGGCTTGGCTTCCTCCCGCCGCTGCTGGGACCTTGTCGTCGACGATCTCTCCCGCGACTTCACGGTGTACGCCGTGGACCTGCCCGGTCACGGCGACTCCGATCCGATTCCGGGGCAGCACGAGACCCCGGCGACCGAGATGGCGCGTGCAGTCGGCGCCTTCCTCGACGAGCGTGACATCGACCGTGCGCATCTCGTCGGCAACTCACTCGGCGGGTGGACAGCACTGGAGGCCGCCGCGGACGGGCGCGCGCACAGCGTGACCGCCCTGTGCCCGGCGGGCCTGTGGGAGCCGATTCACGAACCCCTGGGCGCGATCCAGTTCAACAGGAAGGCCGCCGTCGCCACGCGGCGCGTCATTCCCGCCATCATGCGGGTGCCACCCCTGCGCAGGGCACTCGTGCGCACGGGTGTCGAGCGGACCGCGACCGTGCCCTACCGCGTCGCCGTCGACGCGGCCTACGCGCAGGCCGACGCCCGAGGGTTCAAGCAGGCCCACGATGGCGCCCTGCACCGGCGCTTCGATCGTGCCGCGGGGATCCCCGACGACGTACCCGTGACGATCGTCTTCGGTGACAACGACCGGCTGCTGCCGGCTCCGGGCTTCCAGAAGCGTGATCTCGCCCCGGCGCATGCGCGGTGGGAGGTGCTCTGGAACTGCGGCCACGCGCCGATGTGGGACGTGCCCTCCCTCACGACACACCTGGTGCGTGAGACGGCGTCGCAGGGCACGACCGCATGAGCATCAGGGTCTACCAGGGCCCGCACTCCGACGGGCGACGCCTGCCGGTCAGTTGGCAGTGGCTGCCGTGGCTCTTCGCGGGCATCACCATTGGCGGACAGATCATCTGGCTGCTCGCCGAGCCCGCGCGCGACGTGCTCACCATCGTCACGGTCATGACCTTCTTCTTGGCTTCGGTGAGTCACGCATGGCTCACGCGTGGCTGGACCTGGGCGTTGGGCTACGTCGTCATCGCCGGTGGCATCGGAGGCGCAGTGGAGGCGGTGGGAGTCGCCACGGGCATCCCCTTCGGCAGTTACTCCTACAGCGACACGCTCGGCCCGACGCTCATCGGCGTGCCCGTCGTCGTGATGATGGCGTGGGCGATGATGGCCTACCCGGCGCTCCTGGCCGCGCAGCGCATCTCGCGCACGCGGGCCGGCGTCGTGGTCTTCGGAGCGTGGCTCCTCGCCTCCTGGGATCTCTTCCTCGACCCCCAGATGGTCAGCGAAGGACACTGGACCTGGACCAACCCCGAGCCCGGACTGCCCGGCGTCCCCGGCATCCCTCTCACCAACTACGCCGGCTGGATCATCACGGCACTCGTCATCATGGCCCTGCTCTCCCGGCTGCCCGCGCGCAAGGCCACCGGCGACGGCGTACCCACGCTCATGCTCGCGTGGGTCTACTTCTCCAACGTCCTGGCCAATGCGGTGTTCTTCGGCAGGCCCTGGGTCGCCCTGTGGGGCGGCGTCATCATGGGCGCCGTGGTCATCCCATGGGCGTGGATCTCCTGGACGCGGCGACCATGAATCCTCGACGACTCGCCCGGGCGATTGCCGGCACCGGTGCCCTCACCTCCGCCGCGCTGACGGCGCACGCCACCCTCAACATGCGGCGGATCCGACGGCCGCGTGATGAGACGGTCACGATCCATGAGCGCGTGTCAATCCTGCTCCCGGCACGCAACGAGGCGGAGCGCATCACCCCCACTCTGCGGTCACTGCTCGCCCAGGAGGGCCTGCCCGACATGGAGATCCTCGTCCTCGACGACGGCTCTACCGACGGCACCGCCGACGTCGTCCGCCAGATCGTCGGCTCAGATCCGCGCGTGAAGGTCATCGATGGGCCCGATGACCTCCCGCCGCCCGGATGGCTGGGCAAATCGTGGGCGTGCCATCGGCTCGCGCAGGAGGCGACCGGCGAAGTCTTCGTCTTCGTCGATGCCGACGTCCAGTTGAGTGCTCGGGCGATCGCGTCGACGGTCCACCACATGCGCGAGGGCGAGCTGGACCTGCTCTCGCCCTATCCCCGGCAGATCGCGATTACCGCCGCCGAGCGCGTCACCCAGCCGCTGGTGGTGTGGTCGTGGGTGACGGCCCTGCCGATCCGCATCACCGAGCGCAGCCACTACCCATCGATGGCCGCCGCCGTGGGCCAGTTCCTCGTCGTCGACGCCCGCGCCTATCGCATCAGCGGAGGTCACTCCGCCATCTCCGGTCTCATCCTCGAAGACGTCGGGGTGCTGCGCGCACTCAAGCGCGCTGGATTCCGGGGGGCCCCGGCCGACGGCAGCGCGGTGGCTTCGTGCCGGATGTACACCTCATGGCCGGAGATCTACGACGGCTATACCAAGTCCGTGTGGTCCGCCGTACAGCCCAATCCCGTCGCCTACGGGCTCGTGGCGGTGATGACCCTCGCCTACGTCGCCCCTCCCGTCTTCGCCCTCCTCGGCCCGGGCAGAGCCGCGCGCGCCTGGGGGATCGCCGGCTACGCATCCGGTGTCGCCGGGAGATACGTCGTCGCTCGGCGCACCGGTGAGCGAGTGTGGCCAGACATCCTCCTGCAGCCCGCGTCAGTGGCCACCTTCGCCGGACTCATCCTCGCGTCCCTGCGTCGTCACCGTGCCGGCACGATCACATGGCGGGGGCGGCCGCTGCCGTGACATGCCGATGATCGGACTCGTCGTCGTCCTGGCCTACGCGCTGGGGGCAGCGGTCGGGGTAGCCAGCGCTCGCAGCGAGCGCCTCGCCGATACCTGGCGAATAGTCATTCGATGGCAGATCGTCGTCGTGTCCGTCGGCGTCTCGATCCTCGCCGCCTGGCGACTGGAGGGCCTGGTCGACCTCGCCTGGCCGCTCATCGCCGCGGGGTTCACCTGCGCGATCATGGTGGTGGCATGGTGGAGCACCCCGCGCGGCTCCGATCGCACCGGCCGTGCAGTGCTGCGCGGATGGTCAGCCAACGCCAACGGCGGATTCTGGGTCATCCCGGTGGCGACGGCCATCGCCGGCGCACCCGGTGCGGTGTTCGCCGTCATCGTCGACCGCCTCTACATCGTGATCTTCGGCTTCTTCACGTGGATCCTGCGCCGCCATGCCCCCCAGCCCCAGCGACTGCGCACCTCCTGGATCGACCAGGCACCGGTCATCGCCTTGGGCATCGGGCTGATCCTCAATGTGACGCGGGAGACCCCGACCTGGACCGCCACCGCCCTGGAGTGGGCCGCCCCACTGCTGGCTTTCTCGGGGGCAGCTGTCTTCGTCGGATCGGTGCTGCACCCGTCGCAGCGCATCCCGTGGCGGCCGGGCATGCCGGTCTGGGCGCTGCTCAGCGCCGTGCGCATCCTGCTCTTCGTGCCCGCAGCACTCCTGGCCCCGAGCCCGGAGATTGCCATCGCCTTCGTGCTCTTCGGCCTGACGATCCCGGCGTTCTTCCCGCCGCAGTTGTCGATTCTCTATGGCTATCGGGACTCCGTCGTCGCGGCGACCGCGCGCTGGGGCTGGGTCTTTGCGGCTCCGGGCATCGCGGCCGCGGCGATCCTGTGGTCACTGGGCTGAGATCGCCCTACGACGTACGGCAGTAGTCGGACTCGCCCTCGGCTACCCGGTCGAGCGCGCTCCTCGACGCCGGGAAGAGGTCGAGCCAGCACAGCGCGATGCCCTTGAACGACTCCCCGGGAGACTGAGCCAGGTACGCGGGATCACGCCGAGAGGCGTCGTTGAGCGCGCGCGGGTCATAGACCCCGAAGTCGACGAAGAAGTTTGGGCCACCGGGGGGAAGGCACAGGGGTCTGCCTACCTCGCAGCTCGTGGCGCCCACACCGGTCGCGATCACGTCGCCGGCCCGGACGAAGACGGGCGTCACCCGGGTCGTGCGGCTGTCCTCGCGCACCTCGACCGGCGCCACCGCCGACGCAAGTGCCGGGGCCAGAGTCCCGTCACGGAGATGGTCGAAGCGCCACATGACGCCGCAGTCGGCGAAGAAGTCCAGGATGACCTGGTCATTGCCCGGAGTGTAGGCCTCGCGATAGCGCCCCACGGCGTAGAGCCATCCGTCCGCCGGCGCCACGATGACCTGGCGTCCGTCCACATCGTCAGGCGCGTAGCGCACATGCGCATGGGGCTTATAGCCCGACTGAGGGTTTGCGTAGCCGGGACGCCGGATCGACGTGACATCACCGATGTCGAAGGGCAGCCGGGAGAACAGTTGCGAAAGATCGGCCGGGCACGGCTGTGTGGAGCGGACACGCTGCCACCCGCGGTCCCAGGACCCGCTCCACTCGTAGGGCGGCCCGGCCGGAGCAGCCGGTGCGGACTGCACGACCCACACGGGCTTCTTGGCCTTCTTGGTCTTGGTGCACACCAGGGTCCGACCCTGTGCGTCGACCGCGGTGGCGCCCACCTTCGCGCAGCGGGCACCCGCCTTCGCCGGTGCCGCGACTGCCGGACTCGTCACGACAAGGGTCGCTGCCAGGCCACAGATGCTTGCGACGACCGCGAGACGCAACTTGCTCACGGACGCAGGATGCAGCACGTCCCGCTGGGTGTCCACCCCATACGCTGGCCATGTGGCTCGCGTCGTCGTGATCGGTGGGGGCGTCGGCGGCATGGCGGCCGCGGCCCGACTGAAGGTCAAGGGACACGACGTCACACTCCTTGAGCAGGGATCGCGCTTCGGGGGCAAGCTCGCGCGCTACGAGCGCGACGGATTCGTCTTCGACACAGGCCCCAGCCTCTTCACGCTGCCGGCCGTCTATCGCGATCTCTTCCTCAAGACCGGTAGGGGCCTCGAGGAGTCGGTCGACGTGCAGCCGCTGGACACGGCGTTCGGCTACCGATTCGCGGACGGCAGCTCCCTCGAGCTCCCCGGCACCGATCCGGCGCGGATCGCGCGCGCGATGGGCGAGCAACTCGGCGGCGCGGCAGCCGAGGACTGGCGTGGGCTCATGGCCCGGGCCGCCGAGGTCTGGCGCATCACGCGCCGACCCTTCATCCAGTCGCCCCTGGCCGGTGCGGGCACCCTCGTGCGGCTGGCAACCGATCCGCGCGAGGTCAAGGCCGTGGCGCCGTTCACCTCGCTGCGCAGGCTCGGCCGCCATCACCTGCGCGACCCGCGACAGGTGATGCTGCTCGACCGCTACGCGACGTACCAGGGATCCGATCCGCGCAAGGCCCCCGCGGCGCTCATGACCGTGCCCTACGTCGAGCAGGAGTTCGGGGCCTGGCACCTCGGCGGCGGCGTGGCCACGCTCGCCGATGCACTCGTCGATCGCTGCCAGGAGCGCGGCGTGGACATGCGCACGGGAGTCGACGTACAGCGCATCACGACGGATGCGGCGGGAGTGACCGGGGTGGAGACCGCCGAGGGCGAGCGCATCGCGGCCGACATCGTGGTCGCCAACTCCGATGCCGACACCCTCTACTCCCGCATGCTCGACGATCCACGTGCGCGCAAGCCGCTCAGGACGCTGCGCCGGGCGACGCCCTCCCTCTCGGGCTTCGTGCTGCTGCTCGCCGTGCGCGGGCGCACACCGGGCCTGCGCCACCACAATGTGTGGTTCCCCGCCGACTACGACGCGGAGTTCGATGCGGTCTTCGGCGGTCGACCCGTGGCCGACCCGACGATCTACGTCTGCGCTCCCGACGACCCGCGCATGCGCCCCGATGACGACCACGAGTCGTGGTTCGTGCTCGTCAACGCTCCACGCCAGGGCCCGGTCGACTGGGATGCGATCCGCGAGTCCTACGCCGACCACGTGCTCGAGGTGATGGCCCGACGCGGATTCGACGTACGCGACCGCCTGATGTGGCGCGAGATCCGCACCCCCGCCGACCTCGAACGCGATGTGAGGGCACCCGGTGGCTCGATCTACGGCTCGAGCAGCAACGGCATGCGCGCGGCATTCCTGCGTCCTGCCAACATCTCGCCCGTGCCCGGCCTCTTTCTAGTCGGCGGCTCCTCCCACCCCGGCGGCGGGCTGCCGCTGGTGGGCATCAGCGCGGAGATCGTCGCCGAGGCCATCGGGCGGGCTAGTGCTTCCTAGTCACTCGTCGTCGTCGCCCGCGTCACCGCGCCAGACGGCGAGCCGGCCCTGGCGCGAGAGTGCGCGCAGTCGGCGCTCCGTCGCCTCGCGCTCCTCCGGCGTCGTCACCACGACGATCTGATCGCCCGCGCGCAGCCGGGTCTCGCCATCGGGGACGAGCGTGGCGCGGTCGCGGATGACGAGCGACACCGCGGCCGGCTGAGGCAGGCCGATCTCGCGCACGAAGACGCCGACGAGCTGACTATCCGCGGGGATGGAGAGGCCGAGCATGACGGCGTTGACGCCATCGAGCGGTGCGCTGTCGACGTCGAGCTCGCCCGCGGGCTGCGCGACCGAGACACCGAGCCGACGGGCGAGCCACGGCAGCACGGGGGTCTGCACAAGGGTGAGGATCAGCACGACGATGAAGGTCGCGTCGAAGATGATCTGAGCGCCGGGGATCGCCATGCCGAGCGGGATCGCCGCGAAGACGATCGGCACGGCACCCCGCAGGCCGGTGCCCGACACGAAGGCGATGCAGCGCGCGGGCCAGCGGAAGGGCACCAGCGACACGACAGCGGCAAGGGGGCGGCCCAGGACGAGGAGCAGCACCGCGGCGACGAGGGCGATGCCGATGGCCGCGGGCAGGCGCGTGACGTCGACGAGCAGGCCGAGCATGATGAAGAGGGCGATCTCGGCGATCCACGCGAGCCCGTCGCTGAAGCCCTTGACCGCGCGCTGGTGCGGCAGGGCGGACGACGAGCCCACGATGACGGCGGAGAGATACACCGCGATGAATCCCGAGACGTGCAGGAGATCGGCGATGCCGTACGCCGCGACGATCGGCGTGAGCACGGCGATCGGATACAGGCCCACCGCCGGCAGCGCCAGGCGCGGGAGGAGCCAGCGCGTGCCCAAGCCCACGAGCACGCCGACCAGGCCTCCGCCGATGAGCTCGAAGACGACGAGGAGCGGGATGAGCCAGGGATCCGCGGTGAGTGCTCCCGCCGCGACGATTCCGACGAGGACGACCACGGGCGCATCGTTGAGACCGGCCTCGCCCTCGAGGAGCGTGCGCAGCCGGGGCAGGATCGGCACGTGCCGGAGCACGGAGAAGACAGCCGCCGCATCGGTCGCGGCAAGCACGGCGGAGAGCAGGACGGCGAGCTGGGGATCCAGGCCGGTGAACCAGATGAGAGGCAGGGCGACCACCGTGACGCTGACCGCCACGCCGACGGTCGCGAGCGCGATGCTCGGCCCGAGCACGGGGCGCAGCTGCGACCACCGGGTGGTGAGACCTCCCTGGGCGAGGATGACGATGAGGGCGGCGTAGCCGAAGACCGCAGCGATCGCGGGGTCGAGTGGGCCAATGGTGGGACCCCAGGGCACGCGGGTCGTCGTATTGCCCAGGAGCAATCCGATCCCGAGATAGAGGAGCAGGCCGGGAAGGCCAAGTCGGCCGGCGAAGCGGACGCCGACCACGGCGAGGAGCACGACCCCTGCGCCGATGACGATCGCCTGGGCGAGGTCATCGAGCGTGAAACCGGCCTCCCCTCCCATGGAGAGACTCTACGCAAGGCCACCGAGCAGCGCCGGGCCTGCGGCGGTCTCTCAACCCACCACATCCGCGCCGAGTGGGCAGTTGTCGGGTGCTCGCCCCTCGTGGGCCGACCCGACAACTGCCCACTCGGCGATGGAGTGAGGCTCCTCCTAGGCATGCCGGCATCCCGCTGTGCCCCTAGGCTCAAGGGGTGACCTCGCCGTTTGACGTTGACGACCTGCGCCCCCGGGTGCAGAAGGCCGTCGACGACTTCGTCGCGACGCAGCGCGAGATCCTCGACGGCGTCAGCGACGACCTCGACCCGCTCGTGGAGGCAGTCACCGACCTGCTCAGCGGAGGCAAGCGCCTGCGCGCCGCGTTCTGCTGGTGGGGCTACCGCGGAGCCGGCGGCGCGGACACCGAGGAGGCCCTGCGCGCGGCCGCGGCGCTGGAGTTCCTCCAGGCGTGCGCCCTCATCCATGACGACGTCATGGATGGCTCGGACACCCGGCGCGGCATGCCCTCGGCCCACCACCGCTTCGCCATGCTGCACCGCGGGTCCGAGTGGCTCGGCTCGCCCGAGGCCTTCGGCGTCGGCGCCGCGATCCTGCTAGGTGACCTGTGCCTGTCCTGGGCCGACGAACTGCTGCTCACCAGCGGGATCCCGGCCGACCACCTCGGCGCCGCCAAGCGTGTCTACGACGAGATGCGCACCGAGCTCATGGCCGGCCAGTACCTCGACCTCCTCGAGCAGGCGCGCGGCGGCGGCTCCGTCGAGCGCGCGATGCGCGTGGTGCGCTACAAGTCGGCGAAGTACACCATCGAGCGCCCGCTCCATATGGGTGCGGCTCTGGCCGGTGCTGGCCCCGACGTCATGGCGGCCTATACCGGCTACGGCCTGCCACTGGGCGAGGCCTTCCAGCTACGCGACGACGTACTCGGCGTCTTCGGAGATCCGGGCGAGACCGGCAAGCCCGCGGGTGATGACCTGCGCGAGGGCAAGCGCACCGTGCTCATCGCCACCGCCATGGCCGCGGCCACCCCCGCCCAGGCCGCGCAGATCCGTCGGCACCTCGGAGACCCCGGCCTCGACGCCACCGGCGTAGCACTGCTGCGCGAGGTCATCTCCGAGACCGGCGCGCTCGACCACGCCGAGCAACTCATCACCTCGCTCACCGACCAGGCGCTGGCCGCCCTGGACTCCGTCGACCTGCAGCCTCCCGCGCGCGAGGTCCTGGCCGGCCTCGCCTACGCCGCAACCCGAAGGAGCGTGTGATGCCCCGCACCGTCACCGGACCCACCGATCGCGTCATCGTCGTGGGCGCAGGGCTCGGCGGCCTCTCGGCAGCGATGCGCCTTGCCGGAGCCGGACGCCAGGTCACCGTCCTCGAGCGCGAAGCCGTGCCGGGTGGTCGCGCCGGCCGCATCGAGCTGGAGTCCGCATCGGGCAGCTACCAGATCGACACCGGCCCGACCGTGCTCACGATGCCCGACCTCATCGCCGATGCCTTCGACAGCGTGGGCGAGGACATGGCCGACTGGCTCGAACTCACCCCGGTCGCCCCTCTCTATCGCGCGTTCTACCCCGACGGCTCCAAGCTCGACGTGCACGCCAACGTCGATGAGATGGCCGAGGAGATCCGCAATGTCATCGGCCCGGAGGAGGCCGCGGGCTACCGCCGCTACGTCGACTTCGTCTCGCAGCTCTATCGCTATGAGATGACCGACTTCATCGATCGCAATATCGATTCGCCCTTCGACCTGCTCACGCCCAACCTCGCGCGCCTGGTCGCGATCGGCGGCTTCCGCAAGCTCGCACCGCGCGTGCGCGAGTTCCTCCGCGACCCGCGCACCGAGCGCGTCTTCTCCTTCCAGGCGATGTACGCCGGACTCTCCCCCTACGACGCCCTGGCGATCTACGCCGTGATCGCCTACATGGACTCCGTCGCCGGCGTCTACTTCCCCAAGGGCGGCATGCACGCGGTCCCCCAGGCCATGGCAGCCGCCGCGGAGAAGCATGGCGTGCAGTTCCGCTACGGCACCGAGGTCACGCGCGTCGAGACCCGCGGCCAGCGCGCGGTCGCGGTGCACACCGCCGACGGCGAGCGGCTCGAGGCGGACGTGATCGTCCTCAACCCCGACCTCCCTGTCGCCTTCCGCGACCTGCTGGGTCGCTCACCGTGGAGCATCCGACGCCTCGACTACTCGCCGTCCTGCTTCCTGCTCCTCGCGGGATCCTCCGCGTCGTACTCCCAGATCGCTCACCACAACATCCACTTCGGCAGGTCGTGGAAGGGCGTCTTCCGCGAGCTCATCGACGAGAAGCGCCTCATGAGCGACCCGAGCCTGCTCGTCACCAACCCCTCGCACTCCGACCCTGCGCTCGCTCCCGACGGCAAGCACGTCTACTACGTGCTCTTCCCCACGCCCAATCTCGATGCGCCGATCGACTGGCGCGCCGAGGGCCCGCGCTACCGCGACGAGGTGGTGCGCGTGCTGGAGGAACGGGGCTACCGCGGCTTCGGCGATGCCATCGAGGTGGAGTCGACCACGACACCCCTCGACTGGGAGCAGCGCGGCATGGAGCGCGGGGCGCCCTTCGCTGCGTCGCACTCCTTCCTGCAGACCGGCCCCTTCCGCCCGCGCAATATCTGGGGGGAGAACGTCGTCTTCACGGGCTCCGGCACCCAGCCGGGGGTCGGCGTACCCATGGTGCTCGTATCCGGGCGGCTCGCGGCTGAGCGGATCCTGGGGAAGGACCCGCTCTATCGTTCGCGCGCCCTGCGCTGATCTGCTTTCGGACCGACGCACGCGTCGCCCACCGCGAACTTTGGGCGGAAAGTGCCCATAGACGGCCGTATCCGCCCAAAGTTCGCGGCCGCACCTCGTCGTGTCCAGCGCTAGGGCTGCTCCGCGCGCTCAACCGCCTACGCTGGCGTCGTGACCTCCTGGGACGCGCGCCTGCTTGCGCGCTACGCGCTCCCGGGGTTCGTCGGCTCCCTCATCCTGGCCGCCGGGGCACTCGGCGTGGGCTGGTTGCCCCTCACCGGTGGCCTGGTCGACTTCGTGGGCGTGGACATGCTGCGCGACACCACCGCGGGGCTGTTGCTGTCACGGGCCTTCGTCTTCGTCGGCGTCGCACTGCTGCTCCAGGCGTGGCTGATCCTCGGGCACGACCTGCTCGCGGGCCCCGACGACCCGCACAGCCTGCGCGGGGTCTCACCCCGAACCCTGGTGGCGGTGCTCATCGCGTGGGTGGCACCCCTGGTGCTCGCGCCACCACTCTTCAGCCGTGACGTCTACTCGTATTTCGCCCAGGGTCGAGTGCTCGCGGCCGGACAGGATCCCTACGAGACCGGCGTCGCTGTCGTCGATGGGTGGTTCGAGGACGGCGTCGACCCGATGTGGGCCGAGACACCGACGCCGTACGGTCCCTTCTGGCTGCTCCTCGCTCGGGGCGTGGCCAATTTCGCACCCGACCAGCCGGCACTCGCCGCACTGGTCTTCCGACTGGCGGCACTCGCCGGACTCGCACTGCTCGTCATCTACCTCCCGCGCTTGGCATCCGCGCACGGGATCAATCCGGCCGCGGCCCTCTGGCTCGGCGTTCTCAATCCCCTCGTGGTCATGCACGTCGTCTCCGGTGCTCACAACGACGCACTCATGATCGGCCTCATCGTCATGGGGTTC